>ENA-ORBV01000411-ORBV01000411.1-microbial-mat-metagenome-genome-assembly--contig:-NODE-411-length-99566-cov-33.021751_pt1 | contig 99566 bp, 94 predicted proteins | sample MGYA00237777_ERZ505514 | MGnify/ENA primary metagenome ERZ505514 (study PRJEB26160, sample SAMN06269048) | microbial mat metagenome | isolation source: Oligotrophic lake microbial mat | place...
AACCGCGCGTTCTGCTTCTCCAGTTCCCGCAGCCGCTTCACATCCGGCTCGGTCATCACGCCGTACTTCCGCTTCCAGAGGTAATAGGTGGCCGGACTGATGCCATGATCCCGGCACAACTGCTCCACCGACTTTCCGCCGGCCTGACCCTCACGCAAAATCCCGACAATCTGCTCTTCGGTAAATCGCTTCTTCATCGCTTGGCCCTTTCAGGGCCGCGATTCTATACTTCCGCAATGGGACAATTTAGGGGAGCAGGACACGCCACAACAATTGACGAATCTCCCGTAGTGTAGTCCCAACCGGACTCCAATGCGCTGTTCGTCCTAATCTGTTGATGCCACGGCTGCTGGGCGTAATTCGTATCGTTAACCGAAACTTGGTTAAGATAGCCGATGGCGTTCGGCTCAACGCTCGTGAATCCGGGAACCCGCTTGAGCAGATTTTCGACCGTGATCGCGTCCATTCCTGCGGGCGTGCGAATCGAGAAGACGAAGTCGGTTCCAAGGTATTTCTCGAACTGCACTCCCGGCAGGACGCGCGTCAGCGCCAGGGCTAAATCACTTCGCGCTTCGGTGTCCCACCTTGGCGTTCTGGGAATTTGCTCTCCCGTCGCTTGATCGATCGTTTCCACTGGCTGCTGCAATGACACGATCCATTCGTTGGCGACGGCGCGCACCGTCTGGCCATGCCATTGGACATCAGCGATGTCCAAACCTGCGGCAGAGAGCATCGCTCGAGGCTCCAAGGACTGGAGTGCGACGGCCCTCAGTCGGATGGACAACGTCGGAAACACATTGCGATTCTTCATGACGGACCTCCCAAAAAAGCGTCATTCCTGCGACGATGAAACGCTCATCGAAGGCGTCAGGGTGACAGTGATTCTCTTGTAGTAAAGCTCTGTAATCCCTTCGAATCCGGAATCCGTGCCCACGACTAAGTGAAGGTCTCCGTTCGCGCCTGTGGCGATCGGCCAAGGATGAGTATGCATTCGTCGAAAAAGCCGGAAGCCAAAGTTTTCCGGAAGTGGGGTGAGTGCTTCGATGTCGTTGGCGATGTTGCCTGCGACCGAAGCGTTCATGCCTCCTCTGGATTGATTGCCTATGTCGATGTTGAGTCGCGAAACGGTTGCGCCCGGCTCGGCGGGGAGCAGGCGTGGTTCGATTGAGCTTCCTCCGACCTTTAAATAGACACTTTCGGATGGCGAGCCGCCGATGCCGCCGAGACCCAACTCCTCCTTGCCAGCTAGTACGACGGTGAAACTGAGCAAATACCGCGCGTTCGCAACGATCCCGAGGTCTCGATTCAATGCTTTGAACAGAAACACGAACGCATCATCCGAGCTGTTGCGCGATGAAAGAAAAAAAGCATTCTCTGCGATGCCTACATCGTCGGGTAGTGGACGGATGCCGCGGGCGAAGCCGAAACCCGTGAAGAGGTTGGGGTTGTCGAAGTCGACCGGGGTGGTGGTGATGTCGGAGATGCCCGATCGCCACCCCTGCTCCCCGTCATTAAAATCCCACCCGAGGATCACCTCGCGGTCGACATGGTTGTCGCCAGTGCCAGCGTCGAACGGGCTTTGGCCGCGGAAGACGCTGCCGCGGACGAAGATCGCGTCGTCCTGTCCGAGCGTGCGGACGGCGGCATCGCCGAAGACCGTGCTGCTGGTGATCGTTAGACGGTCGATTGAGTTGCCGGTCTGGATAGATGAATCGCGCCGGACGCTCATGCGGTTGAGCGTCACGAGCGTCGACCCGGCGGTATCGAGGAGGCGGAAGTCGCTCTTGACGAGCACGCGGCTAACCGCGAACCGATCGCGACCCGGCCCGCCGTCGAGGCGGAGTGCGCCTTGGACGGTCGCGTCGCGGATCCAAACGCGATCCTCGCCGTCGCCGGCGGCAACCTCCAGATCACCCCGCACGCGGGTGTGGTGAAGCGTGAGCCGGTCGTCACCGGCGCCGCCGTCGACATTGATCGTGCCGGCAACGCGAACGCCATGAATCATGACTGAATCATCCCCGCCGCCGAGGATAACGCGTACGCCGCGCGTGACGCCCGGGAAGGCTTGGGGCTCGAGGTAAGATCCGCCATCCGAAATCGTAAGGACGTTTAGTGTCGTGGGAAACTCGGTCCGCGAGATGATGATCTGATCAGCGCCGTCTCCGCCGCGGATGATCAGCGTGCCGTCATCAACGAACGCATCGACAGCGCACAGACGACGCGGCTCGAGTAGCTCAAGCATCGCCCCCCCGCGCAAAATTGATCAGCGCGACTAGCATCGCTGCAGAGACCGAAACGAGGACGCAGCTAGTTGATCCATGGCAGCGAACAGCGATAACGGGAAAAACGGCAAAACTAGCTCCGTCCTCGTTTCCCTCCCGTTTCCCTCCCTGCCGATCGGCCGCGGGTCGGCCGCGTCGGCCGCGGGTCGGGGGATGCCCAGTCGCCGGCGCTGCAGGGCCGTCCAGGTTTCGTCGCCGACGCTTATAGCTGGCGGGCCGAATGTTCTGGACGATCGACTCCAGCGACTGCCGCGCGCGAGCCCGTGGCTTGCGCAAAATAATTGCATTGCCGGTCGCTGAAATTTCGAGCGTCGATCCTTCGGCAAGATGCATCCCGCGCGCAATCTCTTTAGGAATGACAACGGCGGCGCTGCCGCCGATCTTCTTTACGGTAATAGTCAATTCACCTCCCGTATTTGTTAAACAAATTTTTACCGCCGACCCGTTGTCGTGCAATCATCGCTCGATTCCGTAAAATTGCATAACGGTCTCAATATATTGTTGAATTGCATGAAGCACGAGGTTCGACACATTCCTGTGTTACTCAATGACGTGCTCGAAGCACTCGCACCGCGCCCGGGGCAGGTTGTGGTCGATTGCACCGTGGGACTCGCCGGGCATTCCGCGGAATTGCTTCGGCGCATTTCGCCGGGCGGGCGGTTGATTGCGATTGATTTTGATCCGGCCAACATTTCCATCGCGCGAGCGCGGCTTGAAAGTGTAGGCGGGACGTTTGAAATCTATCATAACAACTTCGCCGGCCTGCCCGCGGTGCTTGGCCAAGCGGGCGTGGCGCAGGTGGATGGCGTGCTTGCCGATGTGGGCGTGGCCAGCACGCAGATCGACGATCCGGCACGCGGGTTTTCCTATCGCCGGCCTGGCCCGCTGGATATGCGGATGGACTCGACCCGCGGCCAGCCGGCGTCGGCCATCATCAACAAGATCAGCGAGCGCGAACTGGCCGAGGCCCTGCTGCAACTTGGCGATGAGACCGATGCACCCGCCATCGCCAAGCTGGTGGTGCAACGGCGGGCGCGCACGCCGATCACCACGACCGAGCAACTCTGCGCCATCGTTTGCGAAGCGCGCGATTTCACGCTCGTCCGCGCCGCCGGCGCCAAGCTGCATCCGGCGGCGCGCACGTTTCAGGCGCTGCGGATTCTGGTCAATCGCGAGCTTGCGAATCTGGATCGATTGCTGGCCGTGCTGCCGCAATGCCTGAAGCCCGGCGGGGTGGCGGCGATCATCAGCTTTCACAGCGGCGAAGATCGACGGGTGAAAGACGCCTTTCGCGAAGGCTTCCGCGGCGGGGTGTATTCGGAATTTACGCGCGAGCCGGTCGTCGCCGACCCGGAAGAGGCGAGAGCCAACCCTCGTTCGCGATCGGCAAAGTTACGCTGGGCGCGTTTGGCGGGAGGTGCGAAATGAACGGCGTACAAAAGGCCCGTCGCCAACGTTCAGGCGATGTGCAGCGTCGGCGGGTTACGCCGTCCGGTGGCGTTGAGTCGTCCTCGGCGCCAATCGCCCATCGCGCCGCCGGGCAGGTCGTTTGGGGGGGCCGGGTCGTTTGCGTCGACTTTGTTTGCATTGGGAGCCTCGGCTGCCAGCGCGGCAACTTCGCCAGGCGTGATGACGTCGGCCGGGCGGGGAAGCTTGTAGCTGTCGGGCGGGCCGGCGCGCCGAACGACTTTGTAGGTAATCGCCTTGTGCTTAGCCGGCCGCGGGGCGGCGAAAGCGTCGTGGGAGTTGGGGGCGACGTCAACGAAGGTGAATCCGTTCTCCTGGCGGGTCGGCAGTTCCCCCGATTTGATCGCAGAAAGAATCTGATCGACCGGCACCTGCCACATTTCGCTCGCCACCGATGGGACTACCCAGCAAGGCATGGATTTTCGTTCCTTCCCGAGAAATTCGACGAGGGTTTAAGTGACGCCTCCGGTTCATCGGACACGACGGCAGATCGACTTGAAATGCTTTATCTGACTGGATTTACATGTCCGAGAATGTGCGCCGGCGGGGGTGGTCCGAGAAAAAACGCGAATTGATGATCCCTCGGGCGCGCCTTTGTCGCATAAAGCGTGTCGAAGCAGATTTCACTTGATCAACCTGAGCAATCTGCTAAATAACTCAACGCCTGTCGAGCTGGCTGTATGCACGCCGGGTCATCGGGTTGGGCCGGAACGTCATACGACTGGCCGACAGGCGTGAGCGGTGGAGGATGGATTAATGCGCCGATCAGGGTTTACACTGGTGGAGTTGCTGGTTTGCATTGGCATTCTTGCCATGCTGGTCGCGATTTCGTTTCCCGCGCTGCGAAGTGTGCGAAGCCGCGCGTCGGCGGTTCAATGTCAATCGAATCTGCGCGAGTTGTTTGTCGCGCAGTTGCAATATTCACAGGCTCATCGAGGCCGATTCACCCCCATTGTGCAAGGCGGCGACCGCTGGGAACAGTTGCTCGCGCCTTATGTCACGCGCGCAGGTCAACTGCCGCGAGAACTGATGCATTGCCCATCCTCGGCAAAGCTCACCGAAACTTCATTATCCGCCCGCCTGTACTCGTCATACGGACTCACGCCGGCGCTGCAGATGGTCAACTGGAATTTTCGTCGAGACACCCGAATGGACACCGCGCGAATCATCCTGATGGCCGACAAGGCCGACCACGCCGCCGACGATTTTCTCACCACGTCCGACGGCTGGTTCATGCTTGCTGATGATCGCGCCGGCCAGTGGTGGCGCTATACAACTCACAATCCGCGCGGCGCGCTGCGTCATGGAAGCGGCGCGGCGAAAGCCGCCAACGCGTTGATGGCCGACGGGCATGTCACTGCATTGGCCATCGGCGAGCTGAAGCGCGATTCGGGCCACTGGTATTGGGGCGGCATTCATGGAATGCCCACTTTCCAGGTGGCCGGCGGATGTTGTCCATAGAAACAGTTTGGGTTTGAGGGGGCTTGTCGTTTTGATGCATTGGAGGTTCGGATGGTTTCGCAAATTGTACGTTCACGTCGCGGCGCGGCGGTTTCACGGTCGGCTTTAGCAACTTGCGAGCAACTGGAAACGCGCCGCTTGCTTTCAACGATTAACTGGACCAATCGCGGTGTATCCGACAACTTCGGCATCTACGGCGGTAATACCGCTGTCGCGCGGGCCATTGTTGACCGCGCCATCAACGACTGGGAACGCGTCATCGTCGACTTCAACTTCTCCGGCGGCGGAAACACCTACAGCGTCGACATCACCGCGGGGCCCATCAGCGGGCGCGGCGCCGCGAGCATCCAGACCAGCCTGGTTGGCAAGCCCACCAGCGCCAACATCAGCATGGACGATAACGGCGGCGGGGAAGGCTGGTATTTTGATCCGGTCATCGGCACCGCCATGGTTCCGGATGACAGCGAGTTCACGAACCTGCAAACCCCGTTTAACTCAACCTTCACCGGCGTCGGTGCCGCTGCGGACGACGACGACTTTTACCGAACCATCGCCCACGAACTGGGTCACGCCATGGGCATTTCCGGCGGTAACTCTCTTCTCCTCGACGACAACTTCACCGACATCGGGGCCGACCCCATCGACGGTGTCAGCAGGCTTCTTGCCTGGAATATCAATGGCGGCGCGGTCGAAGCCACTTTCACCACCAACACCGGCACGCACTTATACGAAGGCCCTACCATCCTTGCCGGAGGAACATCGCACCCCAATGATCTGATGAACCCTGGTCGCACAGTTGGCGCGCCCCCGACCGAGCGGCAACTGATCAGCGACCTCACGGCCACCATCCTCCGCGACGCCTACAGCTACACCGTCGCCCTGCCCAGCACGATCAACACGTTCTATGCCAACCTCAACACCAGCACCAACGTCGTCACGGTCACCGGCGACGCAGATCCAACCGATGCCACCGACGCCGATGCCATCGACCTCGAGCTGACCGGCACCAACACCGGCGACCTGCGCGTCGACATGAACGGCACGATGGAAGTGATTCAGGATGCTCAGTACACCAGCATCATCGTCAACGCGCTGACCGGAAACGATGACATCGACGTCGACGAACTGGCAAGCGGCAAGACCGTCACCGTCAACGGCGGCGACGACAACGACAACATCAACGTCGCGCAGGAGTTCGACGACATCGACACCAACCTGGGCTCCAACGTCGTCGTCAATGGGGGCTTTGGCACCGATACGATTGTGCTTTCCGACGGCGCCGACGGCGCCAGCGGCGACGACTACACCATCAACCAAAACACGTTCGTTAAAAACGCGGCATTCATCAACCGCACCATTACGTACAACACGATGGAGCAGTTCACGCTCACCGGCGGGCCCAACGCCGGAATCTATGACATTCTGACGACGTTTTCGACGGTCAACTACAACATCACCGGCGGGGCGGCGGCCGATGTGTTTACCGTCGGTGCGGGTGACGCATTCTTCAACGTCGACGCCGATGTAACCCTCAACGGCGGCGGCGGGGCTGACGACCTGATCGTGCTCGACTCGACCCGTGCCATCGCCTCGACCTACACCGTCGGCACGGGCACCATCGATCGTACCGGCGCAGTGGGCTCGGTTACGTTCTCCGCGATCGAAGACGCCACACTGACCACCGGCACCCTCGGCGATACGGTTCAGGTGAACGGCGTGCTCACGGGTGTTACCTTCCGGCTCAACACCGGCAGCGGCGCCGATTCGATCTCGCTGGGCACCGACCTGGACTCGGACTTTAACGGCGTATTCATCGGCAACGGCGGCGCGGGGACCGACTCCATCACCTTCAACGACGGCGGCGATCCGCTGGACGACACTTACACCATCACCGGCAGCAGCATTAACAAGGCGCCATTGGCGATCAGCGTCACGCACAGCCTCTTTGAAGACATCACCCTTAACGCAAACCCCGACAACAATATCATCAACTTTAGCAGCGTCGGTTCGACGCAAACCATGCGGCTCAACGGCGGCGCGGGAGACGATACGTTCTCCAACACCGTGCAGGATTTGAATAACAGTATCGTCGGAAACGTCATCATCTCCGGCGGGGCCGGCACGGGCGACGCCGTGACCCTCAACGACAGCGGCGACGCCACCGCCGGCGCCTATACGCTTACCAGCAACACCTTCCAGGTGACGGCCGGGCTGCTCAGCGGGCTGATCACCTACAGCACCGTGGAATCATTCGCCGTCACGACCAACGACCAGCCCACGCCGATCAACATCAACAGCGCGCTCTCCACCGTCAGTTACACCGTCAACGGCGGCGACGGCAACGACACCTTTAACATCGGTGCCGGCGATTTCGATAACAATATTGATTCGATAGTCTCAGTCGTCGGCGGCGCTGGAACTGATCGAATCAACATCGACGATTCGCTGGATACTGTCGATGACACCTACAACATCACAGGATCAAGTTTCGCCAAAAACAGCGGCACCGGCGGAGTGAGTTACTTCGGCGGGTTATTTCTACCTCCCGCTGTGGAACTGTTTGCGTTGGATGCCAGCGAGGCGAATAACACAATCAACCTCAACGGCTTAGGCTCGACCGGCCTGGCTGTTTTCCCCAATCCGCCCACAGAATTCCCGATGAATATCACGCTCAACGGCAATGGGGGAAATGATGCGATCAATGTCGCAACGCTCAATGGGGTTCTTGCGGCTTTGAAGGGCAATGTCTCTATTGTTGGTGGAGCAGGAACTGATTCACTGACAGTGGATGATTCGTCCGACAGCTCCGCCGACACGTTTGCGCTGACCAACGTCGGCTTGACCAACAGCAACTGGAACTTCGGACTCACTTACGCCAACACGCTGGAAAACTTCACGGTCGAAGGTGGTACCGGTGGCAACATATTCAGCAATACCAGCACCTTCGGAGGAACCACATACCGTCTCAACGGCAACAACGGCATCGACAACTTTGACATCATCGGCAACAACGTCCCGGTTATCGTCGACGGTGGCGCAGGGTTGGATGTGGTCAATGTCAACCCCGACGCAGTCGGAACGGCAACGGCGCGGTTCGTGAACAATCAGGATTTGCAGTCACTGAATATCTTTGTCGGAGGGCTGCTTAATCTGGACGCCGGCGATCATGTTATCGACACTGTTGGCGCAACGTTCAACGGAAGAATGAATCTGGCCGACGGCGGGTTTATTGACCGTGCCCCGGCGAATCAGAATACGTACCGCAACCTCCTCACCACCGGCTACGCCGCCGGCGCGTGGACGACGGTGGCGCAGCCGGCAATCTTTTCTTCAATGGCCGCCGGCGCCGCCCTTAATGACGCGCTGGGTTATGGTTTTGGCGCAGAGTTGGGATTGGCCACCCTGTTCGGCGTGCCCGTCGCGGGGGGCGATCACGTCATTCGTTATACGCTCTACGGCGATGCCAATTTAAGCGGCAACGTCGACCTCGACGACTTCACCCGCCTGGCCGCGGCGTTCGGGCTGGCGGGTAATTGGTCGCGTGGCAACTCTAATTATGACGCCAATGTAAACCTCGACGATTTCACCGCGTTGGCAGCGAACTTCGGGTTGTCGGCACCGGCGGGCTTGCCACGCGCTTCGGTGGCGCCTTCGGGTTCGCCGTTCAGCCAGAAGCCCATCGGCGAGGAATCATTGGTTGAACGAGAGGAACTGGTCGCCTGAAAACTCGACTTGTCGATTGAAGCGTATCGATGCTCCCGCGCGTGCCCGACCGCCGCGCGGGAGCTTTGTCGAATGGGCATTTGCAAGGTAGGTTGGTAACCATGAAGTACACCAAGGCACGAAGAGGAGTTTAGATTGTCCGTCCATCATCGTTTGCTTGCGCGCTAGCGACTAAAATTGATCCAGCGCAGAATTTCTGCATTGCAAAATGATCCCTATCGCGGCCGGTTGTCGCACTAGGTTGCAGCGCATTATCCGGCGATGGCACATCGCCAGCCGGTCTTGTCGGGTTTCTTCGGAGGTTTACATGTCGTTTCGTACTTCAACTTCGGGTTCAACGCGCGCTCGTAATCGTTCACTTTTCACCGCCTGCGAGGCGATCGAGCGCCGCGTGATGATGTGCGGCCTGCCGCACGAGGCGATGATTGCAGCGCCCGCGTGGGATCAGAAAATTGAAGATAACATTGCCGCGGCGGCGCCCGAAAGCGGGCCGGAGGCCGTCAGTATTGTCTGGAGCAACCGCGGGCTGGCCAGCGACAATTTCGCCGCCACCTTCGGTACGAGTGCCGGCACCGCACGCGCGGTGGTGGATGCGGCCTTGAACGATTGGGAGCAGGTCATCACCAGTTGGAATCGGGCCGACGGAACCACTTCGCTGCAGGTCAATATTTCCATCGGCGGCACCGGTTTCGGCGGGGCGGGCGCGCCCGATGCCACCGCGCCGGCGGATGGAAAACCGCGTACTGGCAGCTTCACGCTCACCGCCGGCAATCCGGCGGCATTTCCAGACGTCAATGACTCCAACGGTTGGTATCTCGATGCCAATCCCGAAGATCACGGCGAATTCAACGACGGCATCGTCAACGCCTTCCACGGCATCGGCACCGGTTTGGGCTCGGACTTTTACTCGGTCGTCGCCGCCGAGCTTACTCATGTGCTGGGCTTGATCAGCGACCAGAACAACAGCGGGGGATCGTTTAACGGGTACGACCTGGAAAACAGCGGGTTGGCCACGTTCACCAACATCGACGACAACGCCGAGGGCGGCGGGAACGGGCATTTCTGGGTGTTCGACGGACCGACCGTCAATCACCTGATGACCAGCTACAACTCCGGGAATCAGACCGACGCGAGCTGGGGCAACATCGTTCACTCCGCCGGCTCGGGCGGAAACATTAACTTCGCCGGCGCCAACTGGCGCGGCTCAGAAGACCCCGGCAACGCCGAATTCGCCGGCAGCCAGCGGAATCTTCCGAGCTGGGTGATGGCACATGTGCTGCGGGATGCCTACGGCTACAGCATTATCGACCCAGAGCAGTTCGGCACGTTTTACGCAAACCTCAGCACCGCCGGCGTGCTCACCGTTCGCGGTGGCGACGCGCAAACCACCGGCGGCGTGAGCAACGATCAGATCTTCATCAGCCGGGAAGGTTCCGAGATCGTCGTCAGCGTCGACAGTGGCGACGACGTGCCCGGCACGCGCCAACTCTCCGGCGACGGCAATCTGCCCGCCTGGACCAGCAGGTTCTCGGCCGCGGGCGTTAATTCGATTGTCGTCGATACCGGCGCGGGCGATGACGACATCTTTGTCTACGGCGTTCCATCGGGAACTACCGTCAGCGTCAACGCAGGCACAGGGAACGACTTTGTTCAGGTTGGCGACGGCGACATCGACGATGCAGCCACCGGCCTTCAGGGAAACGTTACGGTCAACGGGGGCACGGGAACCGATTCGCTCGGCTATTATGACCTCACCGATAACGTCGGCGCCGACACCTACATCCTCACCAGCACCACGATCGATAAGGCCGCGTTCACCGGACTGGTTACTTACAACAACGCCGACCTCGAAAACATCACCATCACCGCCAATGGCTTCGACAACAACTTCGACGTGAATTCCGTCGCGGCGCTGCCGCAGTATTTCCTCAACGGCTTCGGCGGGAACGACACGTTCATGTTCGACGTGGATTTTGACACCAACATCGACGGCTTCGTCTCATGCTCCGGTGGCGCGGGCACTGATGCCGTCTTCGTCGACGACTCGGCCGACCCGCTCAACGACGCTTACCTGTTCTCCGGTAACCGCTTCGAGAAGCTCACCTTCGGCGACGGCGCCGTCTCCGCCAGCAGCAGCACCGAACAGTTCGATGTCACGCTCAACCCGGACAGCAACACGATCAACATCCCGCAGGTCAGCAGCTTCCTCTCGGTCACCATCCGCGGCGGCGACGGCAACGACGCCTTCACCATCGGCAACAACAATCTTGACGTCAATCTGCCCGGCACGCTCCGCGTCGAAGGCGGACTCGGAACGGATTCAGTCGTCATCGACGATTCGTCAGACACAGGGGACGACGGCTACACGCTGACCAACACCCAACTCAACAAATCCGGCGCGCACGTCGTCAACTACTTCACGTTCGAGTCGTTCCGGTTGGACGCCAACACCGGCGCCAACTCCATCGACGTGCTCAGCACGTTTTCCAACTGCCCGCTGACCATCAACGGCTTTGCCGGGGACGACTCGCTCAACGTCAACGACGGCACCAGCTTCCTGTTCAATTTCGGATCGGACATCACGTTCAATGGCGGGACGGGCACCAGCGACGATGTCAACATCACCGACACGGCCTTCGGCGGAACGGGAACCTACACTGCCACCAACGGCCACGTCGTGCTGCCGTTCAACGGCGCGGATGTCTTCCACACCGGCACGGAAAATCTGCTGATCAACGGCAGCAACGGCAACAACACGATCAACATCGATCAGACCAACATCCTGACTTTAGTGCTCGGCGACGACGGCGACGACATCATCAACGTCGGCAACGGCGACTTCGACAGCAACATCACCGCCGACGTGCTTGTTCTGGGCGGCATTGGCACCAACGTGGCCGTCATCGAAGATACGCTTGATGCAGGCGACAACACCTGGACGATTACGGCGGGATCGGTTCACAAAGACACCGGCTTGGGCGACCTGCTCACCAGCTTCTTCGGCCCGACCATCGACAACGTGCGCATCGACGCCGGCGCGGGCAACAGCACGTTTAACATCAACAGCATCGGCAGCAGCACGACGGCTGAAAATCTCACCATCAACGCCGGTGCCGGGAACGACACGGTTTCTGTCGCCGCCGGTGACGTGAACGGCGATCTCTACGGCGATGTCGTCGTGAACGGCGAATCCGGCGTGGATGCAATGACCATCAACGACACCGCAGATACGGCCTCTGAGACCTGGACGATTACCAACGTGAACGTGACCGCGACCGATTGGGCGTCGACGCTTACCTATGGCACGCTGGAAAACTTCACGCTCGAGGGCAGCGGCGTGGCGAACACCGTGACTGTCAACAGCACGTTCGGCGCGACGGTCTATCTGTTGAAGGGCAACGGCGGGGCCGATAACCTGAATGTGGTGGGCAATAACGCCGTCATCACCCTCGATGGCGGGGCCGGGCTGGATAACGTGAACATCAACGCCGACGCCGTCGGCACGGCATCGGCGCGGTTTGCCAACAACCAGGATCTGGCGCTGGTGAACATCGGTCTGGGCGGCCTGCTTTCGCTGAATGCCAGCAAGCTGCTGGTTGATACGCAAACCAGTTCCATCAACGGCCGGCTCGATCTCTCCAACGGCGGATTCATCGATCGCGCGGCGGCGGCGGAGGGGACTTATCGTCCGAGGCTCGTCACCGGCTATGCCGCCGGCGCGTGGACAACTGCGGCGCAGCCGGCCATCTTCTCATCCGCGGCCGCCGGTGGCCCCGCCAACGACGCGCTCGGTTACGGGTTCGCCAGCGAAGTGGGCGCGGCGGCATTCTTCGGATCGGCGGTGGCGGCGGGCGATTTCCTCATCCGCTACACGCTATACGGCGACGCCGATTTAAGCGGCGGGGTGAACTTAGACGACTTCACCCGTCTTGCAGCCGCGTTCGGCACGCCGGCCAATTGGTCGCGGGGCAATTCCAACTACGATGCGAACGTCAACCTGGACGACTTCACCGCGTTGGCGGCCAACTTCGGGTTGAACGTCCCGGCAGACCTGCCCCGCGCGGTCGAAACCCCGGCGTCGTCGACGGTGGGGGCGGTCGCGTCGTCGATGAATCCGTTCAGCACGATTCCGGTTGGTTCAATCGAGTCGCGGTCTGAGCAGACCGTGATCGACGACCTGCTGCTGAGTTCCGGAGCGATAGTGTAGAGGCATGACCGATGAGCCTGGAACCGGAGGGGCATGCGCCGGGCGAGAGTCAATCTCGCCCGGCTTTTGCCGTTGCCACGCGTACCGCACCTTGTCGGCGGTCGGTGGGTCTAACGCATCATTTTGGCGATGACTTTTCTTTTGCGGCAAATCGCGTTTGATAAAATTCAACTTCGTGTCAAAATGAATTTGCGGTCAAGTAATTACCACAAATGAGTCCGCGCGGCGGCAGGGCAAGCGCATGTAACGAGCGGCGAGCGTCAGCGACCCGATTCCATCAGCACTGCGATCGATTCCCGTAAAAATACATCGGTCGCTGACGCTTGTGGCTCTTAAATCGGGGCACATGCGATTGCTCTGGGTGCGGCGGTCATTCTGGCCATGATTACCTTGCTTGTTTGATAAATGTTTGGTATCATGCAAGACGGTAACCCCCCAGTCGAGAAACGGGTGAGATCAGGCCGACCGACGATCAGAAAGCAGGCGAAAAAATAGCAACGATCCGGTACGAAACGGATACGAATCGGGCACGGTTTACCAGCGGCCCGGGCACGGAAGAGGTGCGGTTTGGGACCGGAAAGGGTACGAAATGGGCACGGTTTGGGCACGGTTTGGACCTCTTTGGGACCTCTTTGGGACCCCTTTGGAGCCCGGTTTGGACGTGATTTTCGGTCTCACGGTGCGACGGGTAGTCGCCGTAACTATTGGCAGGATAAGTGAATACGAATTGTTGCGGCGGTGATTCGGGTCCTGCAAACATCTTTTTAACCGACCCCGTCGGCGGTTGAAGCCTGCAACACGGTCAAGATTTTGAGCATCGTGTTCCAATTCCGCGTGGTGCTGGAGACGCCGAGCGATTTTTCGATCACCTCATTCGGGTAGGCCAGTCGAGCAGTATTGCGGCGGAAGTGGCTGACGATGAGTGGGCCGGCGACGCGCGTCAGCCGCACTTGCCACGGGCCGGTGGCTGGGTGGTCGAGGGGCAGTTTTGGCGTTGGTTTGATCGGTTTAGCGACGATGGAGACGAGCCGTTCGATCTCAAGACCGTCGGCGGAAGGGAGGTTTGTGGGTTCGGCCTGAATAATCGGCGCGATGAGTTTGGCGTCGACGATCAAAAGTTCGGGCTTGAAGGGCGTGTGCTTCCAGATTGCCGCGCTCAACGCGACGGCGGCGATCTTCTTGCGGACGACCAGCGTGCCAACCGCACCGATGTTGACGACATCCAGCGCAGCCAACTGTTTCGCCAGCGCGCTGACGCTGAATCGCTGGTGCTTGCCGACGTTCACCGCGCGCATGAAGACGACCTGGGCCATGACTACGCCGCCGCGGCCGGCGTTGCCGCGGTAGTAGGAAGCGTTTGGCGAGCGGGCGCCCGGAAAATAAACCAGAGCACGACGCCCACAACCGCCAGTGCGATGGAGAGAACCATGCTGAGGCTTAACCCGCCGACCACCGGCGGCTCGACGCGGACCAGTTCGAGTGAAAACCGGGCGGCGCCTTCAAGCATCATCATTAACGCAAACGTGCGCCCGGGCGCGTGCGGGAGGGTGAAGTGAGATATGAGCAACCCGGCCAGTGTGAATGCGGTGATGGCGCTATAGAGTTGGGTCGGGTGAATGCGCATCGACCGCTGCACCGCCGCGAGCGGCTGGAGTGATTTAAGCTCGGGCGACCGCAGCTTTGCCGGATCGATCGGAACGGGGTTGCCGTCGCGGTCAACTTGAACCAACTGTGGAGGCACATGCACCTTGCCCTGTTCAACATGTTCCATGTACGGCGGCGAGCCGTAGGGGAAGCTCATCGCCCAAGGCACGTTGCACACCGCGCCGAAACAACAGCCGTTCAGGAAACAGCCGATGCGCCCGAATGCCAGGCCGACCATAAGGCACGGCGCAATGATATCCATACCGGCGCGCAGCGGGATTCTCTTCCACAGCGCGTAAGCCACAAGCGTAATGAACGCGAGAATAAACCCGCCGTAATAAGTCAGCCCGCCGGAGGTAATGTTGGCGGCGTTTCCGAAGTTCTGCGCGAAAGTAAGGTCGGAGCGCGTGTAGTCCGGCAGATTCTCCAGCACGTGCGAGAGCCGCGATCCAAGGATGCCGGCGACCAGCCCGATCAACGCGGCGTTGGCAAAAAGCTCGGGGTTGATTCGGCTCTTGCGTGCCAGGTAACGGGCCAGTTCCATCGCGGCGAGGAAGCCAATCACGAGCATGAGGCCGAAGCCGTGGATCACCAGTTCATCGCCGATGACCGGCAGGGAAAACGGGAGTGGAATGCGAAAAAGGTCTTGCCACATGGGTGTTGCTGGTTGTCGGTTGTGGGTTGTGCGTTGTCAAACTGGTGTGAGCACGATGTTATCAATGAGCCGTGTTGCACCGACGCGCGCGGCGATGGCCAGCAGCGTCGGTTGCTTCACCAGTTCGACCGGCATGAGTGTGACAGCATCGACGGCGGCGACGTAATCGATGCTCACGGGTACTCGGCCGAGGTCGCCATCAGGCGTGAGCGCGTTGGCGGCGGGGGGGAGCAGGGTGTGCTGCATCGTTGCGGCGAGTCGGCTGGTTTGCGTGATGCCGTGGTCGATGAACTGCAGTTTGGCAGTGAACAGCGCGCGGCTGATCGACAGCGCCCGCCGGCGCTCGATCGGCGAAAGGAACGCGTTGCGGCTGCTCATCGCCAGGCCGTCGGGTTCACGAATCGTCGGATGGCCGATCATCTCCACCGGGAAGTTGAGCAACTGCACCATCGCCGCCAGCACGGCGAACTGCTGGTAGTCCTTCAGCCCAAACACGGCGCGATCGGGTTGAACCACGTTGAAGAGTTTGGCCACCACCTGGCACACGCCGCGGAAATGCCCCGGCCGGTGTTTGCCCTCGAGCGGCTCGGTGAGGTGCGGAATATCAATGACGACGGGTTTGGGGTTTTCGCCATACATCTCCGCCGGCGTTGGGTTGAACACCATGTCGGCCCCGGCGGCGCGGCACTTCTCAAGGTCGTCTTCGATCGGGCGGGGATATCGGTTGAAGTCGTCCTTCGGCCCGAACTGCGCCGGGTTGACGAAAATGCTGACCGCGACGATCGGCGCAAGTGTTTTGGCGTGACGAATGAGGGTGAGATGGCCTTCGTGCAACGCGCCCATTGTGGGCACCAAGGCGAGAAGATCACGAAGACATCGCCTTTCGCCGCGAAGCGACTGAATGGTTGTCAGGATTTGCATTACTCGGGCAGTCGACGCTCGCGGAATTGTCTGATGACTTCAACGATTTCGTCTCGTGTGATGTTTGCGTTAACGCTTGGTACGTCAAGCCCCGACTTGTCAGGTGGCACGGGTCGAACAAGAAATATGCGTCCATCCTTGGTTCGAATGCGGACCTCGCCTTCACGCGCCGCCGCATCAAGCAGTTCTCGCATCGTAGGCGGAGATTCTTCAAGGTATATCGACATCAGACCTCCACAACGGAGACAGATAGCGCCCGGGCGTGATTGGCTAACCGTCTGTCAAGTGTCACGATCGGTGATTGAAATGTTATCGCCACTTCCAACACATAGGCATCATACGCATAGATGTTCAGCTTGTGGGACAAGTGGACTGCGGCTTCAAGATTAACTGGGTGTCGCGTGAAAATCATCTTGCGGTATGCGGCCAGTGATTCGAGGGCCTTTCCGAGTTCCAGTTTTTTGGATTTGAACAATGATGAGAGCGCATTACCGACCTCAAAATCAATTGACTCAGCGCAGACCAGAAGACTTCCGGAAGTTGCTTCGAGTATCCGGGCTTTTCCGGGTTCAGCCAGCGCCACTGCCAAGACGGCGCTGGTGTCCAGCACCAATGTATTGTTCGATTGATCGGGGTCCATGGCTAAATGCTCTCCAGCAATCCCTTGGCCGTCATCTGCAATACGGGGTGCGTGGCATTGGGCGCGATTTCGGCGAGCGGTTCGAGGACGAAGCGGCGTTCGTGCATGAGCGGATGGGGGATGACTAAGTCGTCGCTGGAAATGATCTGTTCGCCGAACAGGAGGATGTCGAGATCGATGACGCGCGGCTCCCACTTCACCCGGCGCTGCCGGCCGAGGGCTTGTTCGATTTCCATGAGTCGTTGCAGCAACGCGTGCGGGCCGATGGTGGTTTCGATCTCCACCACGCCATTGAGGAACGGCGGCGAATCCGTCGGGCCGCCGACGGCTGGGTTTTCCAGGAATGAGCTGGTTTGTAGCACGCGCACGCCGTCGGTTTCGGTGAGGAGTGATAGCGCGGTGAACAGGTGGGCTTTGCGGTCGCCCAGGTTCGACCCCAGGCCCACATAGGCGATGACCGGTTGCTGCGTGACCATGTTGCCAGTCTAGCGTCGCTTGGCCGGTTCGACGAGTGTTTCGCGCTCAATCTTGCCATCGAGCCGGTAGAACCGAGTGCGCAGAGGCAGGGTGGTCATCGGACGGGCGACTAAGTCGGGCAGCGCACCGTCGCGGTTGGCTTCAAAGAAAAGCTCGTTGGTGGAGTAGGGCTTGCCGCTTAAGTCGGCGAAGTAGATCGAAGGATCGTCGGCGGTCTGCCACTGGATCTGGCCTTTGGTGTATTGAATGCGATAGCGCCCGCGAACGATCTCGTCGCGAAACTGCGGCACGGTTTCGAACGTCTGGCCGCGGTTGCGCAGCTCGATCAGCAGGTCGGCCAGGACGGTCTGGTGTTCCACCGCCCGCGCCTGCGGAGTCGATTCGAGCTTTCTTGCAAACTCGGCGAAGCGGGTTTGGAAGCCGTCGATGTTGTCGGAAAACGCGCGGGTGAAGGCTTCCGTTGGGTCTTCGCCGGCATGAATGCGACGGAGCCAATCAACCAGATTTTCTCGATAAAGGAACTTGCCTTCCTTCTGCGAAAAGATCAGAAAATGCACCATTGCCCAACCCTGATTATAGTTGGTCGCAGCCAAGGCACGGTCGCGCAGGCTGGCTTGCCACTGCTGATCCGACATGGCAAGAAACGTGCGGAACGGCGTGAGACGCTTCTCTTTCACGTCGTATTGCAGTTGCCGCACCCGCCGAGGCGCAACTTCGCCGAGTTGGAAGCCTTTGCCGGTGAAGATGCCTTCTTCAAAAACCTGCGCCAGGCCTTCGTTGAGCCACACCGGAATGTTCGGGCTGATGTTGGTGAACGCGAACTGATGAAACGCCTCGTGCTGCAGCGTGCGCCGCAGGTTCTCGGCACCCTGCTCTTCGATATAAGCAGCCAGGATGTTCCGGCCGGACATGAAAATCCCGCCGGTGTTGGTGAAGCGGTCGCCGGTGAGCTTCAGATATTCTCGCTTGCGATCAAACAGCCGAATCTCAAACCGCGGCGCGTCGGCCGGCGGGGCGAAGTCGCTGAGCCGGCGCGAATATTCCTCATACATCGCATCGGCGCGGCGGCCGATGTCGAGTGTCATCGCGCGATCAAGATCGCTGATAATCGTGTAATGCCGCGATTCGTAGGTGGCCGGCTCGGCCTCGGCCATCGTCTCAAAAACGTAAGCGGAGAGGAAAAAACAAAGACAAAGGGAACCACAGATGAACGCAGATGAACGCAGATTCCGAAGAAGAATATCTGCGTTAATCTGCGTTAATCTGCGGTTCCAACTCTGCGACTCGGCCGGTTGAGACATCACGCCTTTTTACTTTCGGTCAAACCGCCTATCATCCTCGCGTTTTCGAGCACACTTATATGTCAGACGAACAGAATCAATACGAGCAGGAGCGGCGTGTCAAGCGCGACAAGCTGCGGGAGATCGGCGTCGATCCTTACGGGCAGCGCACCGAAGGACTGACTTCGCTTGCGGAAATCAGGGCGATGTTCAAGCCCGAGATGGGCCACGAAGGCGGGCCGGTGGTGAAGGCCGCCGGTCGGATCATTCTGAAGCGCGACATGGGCAAGCTCAGCTTCATCACGCTGCGCGACGCCAGCGGTGATTTGCAGGTCGGGCTGAACAAGCAAAAGCTAAGCGAGCTCGGCTGGCAGGTGCGCGACTTGCTCGATCTGGGCGATCAGATCGTCGTCGAAGGCCCGCTCGGGCAGACCAACAAAGGTGAAATTTCCATCTGGGCCACAAGCGTTTCGATGGCGAGCAAGGCGCTGCTGTCGCCGCCGGCGAAGTGGGAGGGTCTTTCGGATGTCGAATTGCGGTATCGGCAGCGGTACGTCGATCTGTGGGCGAACCCGGAAGTGATGACGATGGCCAAGCAGCGCATCGCCATCGTGCAGGAAATCCGCGATTTCCTCCGCGGCCGCGGGTTTGTGGAAGTCGAAACCCCGATGATGCAAACCCTGCACGGCGGCGCGAACGCCCGCCCGTTCACCACCAAGATGAACGCGCTCGATTTGAATCTTTTCATGCGCATCGCGCCTGAACTGTACCTCAAGCGCCTCTTAGTCGGCGGGATGCCGAAAATCTTCGAGCTCAACCGCAACTTCCGCAACGAAGGAATGAGCCCCAAGCACAACCCTGAATTCACCATGCTCGAAGCGTACGAGGCATACGGCTCGTGGGAGACGATGGCGGAGTTGGTTGAAAGCATGATCTGCACGGTGGCGATGAAGGTTCTTGGAACTTTGCTGATTGAACATAAGTTGTCGGATGGGTCGACGAAAACGATCGATCTTCGCGGTGATGAATCGAGGCCTCCCGGCCAGCGATGGCCGAGAAGGACGATGGCAGAGTTGGTAGAGCTTGAAACTGGCTGGCGATTCGACAAACGTTCGATTTCCGAGTCCGCGCCGGATTTGATGGGGCCGCTGAGCCTAAAACGGGCTGAAGGGCGATTGTTTACATGGTTGGGGGAGCTCATCACGGCCTTAAAGGCGGATGTTGAACATCTTCGTGATGATCCAGAGTATGCGCACAAAGTCATTCGCGAATTGCTGAACCAGCCGCATGTAGCAACTAAGCTCAGCGACGAGGCCGCGACCACTCTGATCCGCGAGCTTTCGAACGCGCAACAGCAGGTAGACGCTTTTGCTTTTCAGGAGTTCTTGCGAAAGCGTCCCTCAATGCTTATGCCATTAGTTGAATTGATGTTTGAGCGAGCCGGGCTGCTGCGAGAAAGCCCTGCTGAGCAACTTGTCGCAGTTTTTGAAAAGTTCGTTGAGCCCAAACTTAGAAATCCCTGCTTCGTGACGCGCGTCCCCAGCGTGATCATTCCGCTGGCGCGCCCGTGCAAAGACGACCCATTCTTCGCCGACGTTTACGAATTAGCGATTAACGGGCAGGAGATCAGCCCAGGGTACACCGAGCTGAATGACCCTGATGTGCAGGCCGCCCAGTTCAAGACGCAAGTCGGCGATCGCGAAGAACAGCAAAAGGTCGACGAAGACTTCCTCAACGCGTTGAAGTTCGGTATGCCCCCGGCGGGGGGGATGGGGCTGGGGATCGATCGGCTCATCATGATGCTCACCGGCGCGGAGAGCATTCGCGATGTGATTCTATTCCCGCTGATGCGGCCGGTGGAAAACGGATGATCTTCTACTGGGACGCATGGAATCGTGATCACGCGACTCGTCATGGTGTCACTGAAAATGAGTCACGATACGCTATTGAACACATGCGGCAGCCGGACCCCCAGCCAGCGGGCGACGATAAACTGTCTGTCTGGGGTCCGACGGTGGATGGAAGGCTGCTCCAAGTCGTCTATGTTGAGTTGCCGCCGGAGCGAATCGAAATTGAGAATCTAACATGGATGGACTTACTGAAACTGGAGGAGGGTGCTAAAATCACGTACATCATCCACGCCCGTGAATTGACGTGGGACGAGAAACGAATCTTTCGACGCAGGCGATAGCCTGATTATTCAAATGCCGACCATCACCAAGAAAATCGCGAAGAAGACATTCTGGGAAATGACTGACGCCGAGCGCGATGCCGACGTGAAGCAATTCGACAAGCCCACACCGCGAAGTCAACTGCGGGCTATGTCGACAAGGGAGCGTGCGCGGTGCGCACGATCGCGTAATGGTGATGGTCCTTCAATATCGCTCTATCTCGGCGATGGGGAAACGAAAATCATCATTCACCTCGACGAAGAGTTATTGAAGCAGGTAAAAGCGTACGCTCGTACCCATAAAACGACGCTGCCAAAGATGATCGACAAAGGCCTCCGTGGGCTGATGTCTTTCGGCGTTTGAGCCTCTTGTACAAACTCACCCTCATCCTCAAATACCTCCGCAAGCGCCGCATCGCGTGGGTGAGCCTGCTCGCGGTGATTTTGTGTACCGCCATGGTATTGGTCGTCATCAGTGTCATGGGTGGGTGGTTGCGGATGTTTAAAGAGGGCTTTCACGGCGCGACGGGCGACATTGTCGTGGGTCGGCCGGGGTCGCTGGCGGGGTTTACGCATTATCAGGAGATGATCGACAAGATCGAAAAGCTGCCGGAGGTCAACGGCGCCGCCCCGATTCTGCGCAGCGGCGCGTTGATGAAGATCGGCGGGTACCGCGATGTGGTGCAGGTAGTCGGCATCCAAGCGGAGAAAATGGCGCGCGTGAATGGGTTTGCGCAATCGCTCCATCGACAGTACGAACTGAAGGGCGGCGCGACCACCCAGCCGGCGGGCTTCGCACTGCCGCTGGCGGCGAGCGAGTATCGCGAAGCCGCCCCCACCGCCGTGACCGATCCCGCGGAGTGGCCTGGCGTGATCGTGGGCACATACGTCATCGCGCGCAAAGACGAGAACGGCGATCTAAAACGCCCGCAGATGGCGTATCGCCTGCCCATGACCATCACGGTTCTGGGCATCGATGAGCAGACCAGTGGCGTCGACATCAACAATAAAGTGCAGCGGCCGTATTGGGTTGTGGATGACAGCCGGACGAAAATCTGGCAGATCGACGACAAAACCGTCTACGTCCCGTTCGAACTGTTGCAAAAAGATCTGCGCATGGAAGCCTTCGGCGAAGAGCCGGCGCGCACCAACGAGATCGCCATCGGCCTTAACCTCGGCGCTGATATCGACGCCACTCGATCGAAGATTGAAGCGATCGTTCAAGCAGTAGCCAAAGCTCATAACCTCCCATTCGAAGGAGGCGGGGAAACGGCCTCGTTCAACGCGCCGATCAAGGTGATGGTGTGGCAGGAAGTGAATGCCAAGTTCATCGGCGCCGTCGAACGCGAAAAGGTGCTGGTGACGATGCTGTTCGGCATCATCAGCATCGTGGCGGTGTTCCTCATTTTCTGCATCTTCTTCATGATCGTGGTGGAAAAGACGCGCGACATCGGCATCGTCAAGAGTGTGGGCGCGACGTCTGCGGGTGTAGCGCAGATATTTCTAGGCTATGGGCTGGCGATCGGATTGACGGGAGCAATTCTGGGCACACTGGCGGGCTATCTGATCGTGAAGAACATTAACTGGCTGCACGAGATGATGGGCAAGGTGATGGGCGTGAAAATCTGGGACGCGGAGACTTATGCGTTTGATACGATCCCGAATACGCTCAACCCGAACGAGATGATCGTGATCTTCTGCGTAGCGGTGGTCGCGAGCGTGATCGGCGCGCTGGTACCGGCGATTCGCGCGGCACGGCTCAACCCAGTCGAGGCGCTGCGGTGGGAGTAAGTTTTTTTAGCCGCAGATTAACGCAGATTAACGCAGATATGAGCAGATCATGTATTGTCATTCCGACTTGCACTCGCGAAGCCCATCTGTCGAGGTGCGTTGATTCCTGATGCGTTTCAATCGATTGCAGTATCGAGACATGTAGGTTCCTCCAGATTACCGTTCGGGATGACAATTAAAGTAAACTGATCTTATCTTATCTGCGTCCATCAGCGTTTATCCGCGGCTAAATCAGAATCGAATGGCTCAAACGCTCGACAAACCTCCGAAGACTTCGACCGCGACGATCCTGCGCGCGCAAGGCATCGTCAAAACCTTCGTTATGGGTGAGAGCGCGATCAAGGTTCTTAAAGGCTGCGACCTCACCGTCCGCGACGGCGAGTTCATCGCGATCGAAGGACGCAGCGGCTCGGGAAAGAGCACGCTGCTGCACATCATGGGCGCCCTGGATACGGCCGATGCTGGCACGGTCAAATACGCGGGACGCGATCTGGCGACCGAATCGGGCAACACGCGTGCCGGCGTGCGGAATCGGGAGTTTGGATTCGTCTTCCAGTTCTATCACCTGTTGCCGGAGCTGAATGTTCTGGAGAATACGCTGCTGGCGGCGATGGTGGAGCACTCCTGGTTTTCGTTTCGGGCTCGACGCGCAGAACTTCGCGAAGCCGCGAGCGGCATTTTGCAGTCGCTGGGGATGGATCATCGATTGAAGCACCGCCCGTCGCAGCTATCGGGCGGGGAACGCCAGCGGGTGGCCATTGCGCGAGCGTTGATCAATAAGCCCAAAGTGCTGTTCGCCGACGAGCCGACTGGCAACCTCGATTCTGACACCGGCCGGCAGATTATGGCGGTGCTGGAAAAGCTTCACGGCGTCGGCCAGACGATCATCATGGTCACTCACGACCGCGCACTGGCCCGCACCGCCGATCGGGTGCTGGTGCTGAAGGATGGTGTTTTGTCAAAGGCTGAATGAGAAATAACACCGCCAATGGCACTACCGCGAAGGCGCAAGCGACTTCCTACGCCACACGGCAGTTGATCAACGCTTGCGCCTTCGCGGAGTCGAACCCCAGCGTTACAATTTTTAATGGCACAACTGTACGCTCCGCCCGTGCGGCATCGGCATTCCGGTAAAGTCGCGGTTCGCGTAGAATCCCACTGGTGGAGGTACCCATGTCCCTGAAAATCTGGCTCGACGGACAACTCGTCGATAAGGAAAAAGCGCTCGTCAGCGTCTACGACCATGGATTGCTGTACGGCGACGGCGTGTTCGAAGGCATTCGGGCCTACAACGGCAAGGTCTTTGAGCTCGATGCTCATGTGCGGCGGCTTTTTGATTGCGCCAAGGCCATTCGGCTCAACTGCCCCTATTCGCCGGAGCAGATGAAGGCGTCGATCAACGAAACGGTAAAGGCCAACAACTTCACCGATTGCTACATTCGCCCCGTCATCAGCCGCGGGCCGGGGGATTTGGGGATTGATCCCAAAAAAGCGCCGAAACCCGTCACATTCATTATCGCCGACCAGATCACGATGTATCATGTGGAACTATATCAGAAGGGCATTGACGTCATTACGAGCAGTTGGACGCGGAACCACAACAACGCCACCAGCCCGCGCATCAAGAGTCTTAACTACCTGAACAATGTGATGGCCAAGCAGGAGGCCGGCGACGCGGGGGCACACGATGCGATGGTGTTGAACCACTTGGGCAATGTGTCCGAACTGTCGGCGGCCAATGTGTTTGTGGTGCGCGACGGCAAGCTCCACACGCCGCCGTTAATTGATGGCACGCTCGAAGGCGTCACCCGGCGCGTCATCATGGAACTGGCTGGAAAGGCGGGCCTGGCGTGCATCGAGCGGTCGCTGAGCCGGTTTGACGTCTATGTGGCAGACGAATTTTTTGCCACCGGAACCGGGGTTGAAGTGATTGCGATCACGAAAGTAGACCATCGCTTGGTCGGCGCGGGCGAGCCGGGCCCGATCACCAAACAGTTGCGTCAGGCCTTCCACAAGCACGTTCGCGAGGCATAAACCGCGTTCTCGGGCATTTGACAAGACCCGTGCGATGCGTATCGTCGCTCGACTTATTGATAGTCTAAGGTACCGGAGGCAACAGGCATGGAAGAATTCGACACACTCAAGCGGATGGTCGCCGAAGCAGAAGATGATGTATCCAAGGCCCGCGGCGGGAACAAGGCCGCTGGCACGCGCGCCCGCAAGAAGATGCAGGACATCAAAGCCGCGGCCCAAGAAGTGCGCAAAAAGATCCTCGAAGGCCGCGAAGAGCCGGAAGCGACCCCGAACGCCGGGACCAACGGCTGATTTGTAAGTTCATATAAATTAATAGCTTATCGGCCTCGTTTCGATCTTCACTTCGTCCGCTTGCGGCGTCGCGGGAGATCAAAACGGGGCCGTTGGGTTGTGGGCAATGTCGTTGGAGCGTACGGCCCCGTTGGGGCAGCGCTAACTGGCGCGAATCGGATTGATCATCACCTATGCCTCCGCAATTTATAATCAATCTTGAAGGCATCGATCTTCAACGCGTGCTGTATGGGCCTGATGTTATCCGGCAAGTCAACCCGCATCGCGACGCCTTTGAAATGCTGCAGGGCATCGTTCATGTGAACGAACCGGAGCACGAGCTGATCGGCTTCCGCGATATCAGGGATGACGAATTCTGGGTCTCCGGCCACATCCCCGGCCGGCCGCTGTTTCCAGGCGTGCTGATGATCGAACTGGCGGCGCAGGTCGCATCGTTCTACACCAAAAAGTTCAAGAAATGGAAGGGCTTCACCGGTTTCGGCGGGGTCGAAACCTGCAAATTCCGCCAGCAAGTCGTGCCCGGGCAGCGGCTCTACGTGCTGTGCAAGCAGGACTGGGAGCGCCACCGGCGCATCGGCTGCAAAACGCAGGGCATCGTCAACGGCACGCTGGTGTTTGAGTGCGGCATCGTCGGCGTTGAGTTCTAGCCGTGCGGTAGGTGTGTGATACTTCGGCGACCGAACGTGGACGGACTGTTGACGTAAGTCCAGTTCGAACTTGACACCCAAGTGCGGTAGAATACGATGACGTTTCGAGCGTTGGACGTGGCGGTCTTTATTGTATGAAGATTGCGCGACCCAGGCGCGGCCAGAGGCCGTAACACCATTGTTTGACACCGTCAATCCAAGGAGCCGCCCTTGAGTGCCCTGACGAAAATATTCGTCGTTTTATTGGTCGTGCTGTCGATCGTATCTTCGGCTGCGTTCGTCACTTATGTGAACACCGTTGAAGATACCAAGAAGGCCGCCGAGGTTGCCAAGGCATCGTTTGCGCTGGAGAGGCAAAAGGCCGACAACTTCAAGGCCGCCGCCGACGCGGCCGAACTGGCCGCCCGGGAGAATTTTAAGAGTGCCACGAACCAAATTGAGCAGATGAAACAGGCGCGCGACAGCGCCAACAAGTTCGTCGCCGACCGCGATGCCGAAGTGGCCAAGGCGCAATCGCAACTCGCACTGCAATCGGCCGACTTGAGTCGACTGACCGAGGCGCTCAAGAGCAGCGAAGACACGAAGAGCAAGCTGCAGGACATGGTCGCATCGCTCCGCGGAAACAACGACAATCTTACGAAGCAGGGTGCCGAGCAGTCGCTGACGATCAGCGATCTTACCAACAAGCTGGAAGTCACCGAACGCGAACGGCGATTCCTCGCCGAGCAATTTGCTGAAGCGCAAAATCAATCCGGCAAGCTCGGCAAAGCGCTGAAAGACATGGGCGGCAATGTCCCGGCCATTCTAGAAACCCCGTCGGGCCTCGCCGCCGGTGCCCCACCGATTAACGGCGTGATTCGCGCCACCCGCACCATCGCGGGGATCCCGTACGCCACGATTTCCGTCGGATCTGCCGACAGCGTGGTGAAGGGGATGGAGTTCAAAATCGTCGATCGCGATAGCGGCAAGTTTCTCGGTGTACTCACAGTCGATACGGTCGAACCCAACGAAGCCACCGGCCGGCTCGATGGCCCAGCGATTGCTGATATTCGTCCCGGTGTTGAAGTTCGCACGCAACTCTAATTGTAGCGCGGATTTAGTTGTAGCGCGGGCCGCCGCGTGATGAAGAGGATGCAACCATGAGTCGCTTAGGTTCAGGCGCTGATGTAATTCCGGTGAAGGCGGGCAACAACGTTTACACCGTGTTGCTGGCTGTCGCCGTAATTGTTCAGGTGCTGACAGTAGTCGCGATGTTTATGAAGTTTTCCAGCGCCTTCGGCGGTTACCCGTTCACGATGCCGTAAACCGGTACCCGATACGCAATTTCAGTAAATTCAGGACGGCAACCGATCAAGTCGGTTGTCGTTCGGCGTTTGGGTGGCGCGCTAAGCCTCAAGCGACGCACGACTTACGATTGGCATTCGCACGGCGCTTGCGGTTTCGCGGCACACGCACCGTGGCAGCAAATGAAGGCCTCTGACACTTGGCGATCGACTCGGAATCGGTACTATCATGTCCCACCGATGCGATGGTTTGATCCGGGCCGGCTGATTGATCGCGATTTAGAGCTTATCCGCCCGGACGAGCGCTGGATTGATGATGTATTGCACGCATGCCAGCACCCCCTGACCGTGGGTGACGCGCCTCGTGAAGCGGGCACCACCCGCCGACAGCTCTTTGACTTTTTGAAAGCGGCCCCCGGCGGAAACGATCCCGGCGACGCCGCGCAGCAGCGGGTGCAGGGTTATGCATTCTGGTTGCGTTTACGGCCGGAGTATTCGCCGGCGTTGAAGATTGCCGGAGGATGCAGCCTGCGGGTGGTGACTACGCCCGAGGTCACGCGTTATTTTGGCCACCTGGGCTATCACGTCTATCCGCCGGTGCGTGGCAACCACCTTTCGGAACGAGCGTGCCGGCTGCTCTTTCCTCTGGCTCGAGCGCACGGGCTGACCGAACTGGTGATCACGTGCAACCCCGAAAACTGGCCCAGCCGCCGAACGTGCGAACGGCTGGGCGCGACGCTCGTGGAGGTGATTGATTTGCCGGAGTCGAACGTGCTTTATCAACGCGGCGACCGGCAGAAATGCCGATACATATTGTCGCTGGTTTGAAGGAACGTTGGGTCTTTTTGTCAAAGGAGCAATTGTATGAAGAAGAACATCAAAGCGTTCACGCTCATCGAACTGCTGGTGGTGATCGGCATCATCGGTATTCTCATCGCAATCCTGCTGCCGGCGATGAGCCGCGCGCGTGAACAGAGCAAGACGCTGAAGTGCGCCAGCCAGCTTCGGCAGGTAGGCATCGCGCTCAACAATTACGCGTCGAATTATAAGTGGAATCTACCGACGTGGTCTGCGTGGCAGGTGGTGGATGGCAACGGAATGGGTGAAGATACCCCCGGAGACGGCTGGACTGAGCAACTGGCAAAATACATGGCCGGCCCGACCTCGCAGGTCTATAACTGCCCGAATTTTCCGGAAGACTATCGTATCAACTATTTCCTCACCGCGCGTTTCAGCTTCGTCACCGGCCGGCAGACGATGAAGCTGGGTGAAGTCAGAAAGAGCAGCGAGTACGTCATGAGCGGGGACTGCACGGCGCCGGGCCTGTATCCGCGGTCGTTCGGCACTGCTGGAAACACCGAAGACGACTGCGACAAAGATGATGCCACGCAACAAGGCGTGGTTTTCAAAGGCGAACCTGGCGGATTGAACATCCATCGCGGGGGGAATAACGTGTTGTTCGCCGACGGCCACGTGGCGCTGTTCCTGGCATTCGACCCCACCGCCATGACCTATCACCCGCGAAAAATGCAGGCATGGAACAGTGTGACGCGCGATTAAGCGTCGAGTTCGCCCGTTGGGTTAAACGGGATTGTTTTGCGGGTCAACACGATCGCCTACGCGGCACGCCGGCGCGCCGATGGGTTTCGCACGCTTCGTCGCACGAAGGCTGAGGGTTCGCGCTGAATGGCGTCGAGCAGCCGACATGCCATAGGTGACGGCACGCGACGGCCGGCTTCCCAGTGCTGCACGAGTCGCTTTGAAACGCACATCATCGCGGCGAGCCAGTTCACACTGACATTGATCCGACGCCGCGCTCTACGAACCTGCCGCGCGGTGTAAGTCGGCGCATCGATGATCTCGATGGTGGTCACACTCAGGACGTCCTCGGGGCGTTGGCCGGCGTCCAGAATTGCCTTGAGCTCTCGCATCGATGCCATCAGTTCGTCTGCCAAGCGACGTTTCCGCTTCATGAGTATTCTCCATTCTTGACCGCCGCAATCGCATTAAACGGCCGGCCCTCTCGGCGGTATTTGCGTTCGAAGTTCGTGCCGACGAATTCCCCCTCGCCCGCCGAACCGGGGCGGTTATAGTCGATGACGGTCAGACCCTTCGTTGAGCGGATGACACGATCGATTTGTTCGAAATAGTTTGAGTGGTCGGTCACCACCTGAATTCGCCCGGCGGGCTCAAGGATACGCAGTGCCGTCGGCATGAACTTTTCCTGGATTAACCGCCGCTTGTTGTGCCGCGCCTTGGGCCACGGGTCGGGGAAGTAGATATGCAGCACTCGGATCGCGCCGTCGGGCACAAATTCGTGCAGAAAAAAGCCCGCCTCGGCGCGCGCGGTGCGCGCGTTGTCGCATCCGTTACGCCGGAGTCGATCGCTGCAGTACCGCCAGTAAAATTTCGCGTACTCAATACCAAAAAAGTTCGTATCCTTCCGCGCGGCGGCCTGCTCGGTGATGAAGGTGCCTTTTCCCATGCCGATTTCGAGTTCGACCGGGTTATTGTTGCCGAATAGCTCGGCAAAGTTCATCGGCCGCGCGATCTTGTCCACGTCCAGCCCGATCGGTTCCACTACCAGTTCATGATTCGTCTGCATCGTTGTAGATTCTACCGAACGCGCTTCCAAGCCGCTTGTGAGCAATGCGAACAGGCGGATCAAACTGCAAGAAATCGCAGGACCACACGATCGACTGCGATCTCGACCAATCTCCCCTATACTTGGGAAACAGTGGATTCCGCAACGCAAACAACGCCGACTTCACCCGCGCCGCCGCGAACGCTGAAGGACTACCTGCGCCGACTCGGCCCCGCGGGGCTGCTGGCGATTATGGCTTCCACCGTGCCGCCGCTGGGAAGTATTTTGCTTTTCTACTACATCCACTCGGTTAGCGGTTGGCTGCGGTCAACCTCAACCGGCCCCATTGTTTACGCGGCGGCTTTCATTCCGCTGGGTGGGCTTAACCTGCTTCCGACCTATGTGTTTTCAGCATTGGGGGGATGGGCATTCGGCTTTTGGACCGGATTGATCGCCGCCATGACAGGAATCGTATTGGCGGCGCTGCTGGCGTATGCTGTCGGCCGCAAGGCGGCGGGTGAACGCGTGGTGACGTTGCTGAAGGAAAACGTCAAATGGCGCGCCGTCTACAACGCCCTGCTCGGCGGGGGGTTCTGGCGAACCCTGTTCATCGTCACGTTGCTGCGTTTCCCACCCAACTCGCCTTTCGCCATTTCCAACCTCGTCCTGTCGGCGGCGAAGACCAATTTGCCGGCGTATCTCTTGGCCACCATTTTCGGCATGCTTCCTCGCACCGCCCTAGTCGTGTGGATCGGCGCGCACGTCAGCGGCGACGAATTCAAGCTTAGCGATCAGAAGTGGCTATTCTGGGTCGGCATCGTGTGCGCGGTGATCGTGATCGGCGTGATCGGAAAAATAGCACAAGCAGCCGTGCAACGCGCGTTAGCAAGCCTTCCTGCCGAAGTCGCACCCAGCGAAATGAGTCATTGAAATGAAACGAATTACCACCAGCCTGTTGTGTCTTTTTGCACTCTGTGCCTTTGGCTGCACGAAGTACGAATATGTGATTGTCGACCCGCCCGACCTGGCAACCACGGTCGCCGGGAAAAATGAATCGGTGCTCAACACGCGGTCGGCCGAGTATCGATTGCGGGTGGTGGAGAACGTGCTGGTCATGTTCATCTACAACCGCGCGAGCTCGTCGGTGCAACTGTCGGGCAGCAAAAGCGTGGTGATCGGGCCCGACGGCGCGAGCCATCCGATCATCGGCCAGACCATCGCCGCCGGCAGCTTCATTAAACTCATCCTGCCACCGCCGCGTCCGCAGGCGCAACCCGACGGGCCTGGGTTTCATTACGGCGTGGGCTATTCGACCGGCCGCGGCGGTCGGCACCGCTCGCCGTACGCTGGCTCGGGTGTCGGCGTCGATTTTTATGATCCGCCCTCCTACACCCTTTACGATTCGGCCAACCCCGCCTACTGGGATTGGCACGGCGAAACGCAGGTCACCCTCACGCTCAGCTACGACCATGATGGCGCTGAGACCACCGATCGCTTCGTCATCCAGCGCCGAAAAGTACAGTAGGCACGGCGGAATTGTGGTTCGACCGGCGCTCTCGTAAAATTCTATAATCTCAATCTTTCAAGGATGTACTTATTATGGCTAGCGCTATTCGTTTGGGTTGCATTGGAATTGATTCATCGCATCTTCCAGAGTTCACGAGGCGCATCAAGGCGCTGAGTGATGCCGGATCGACGCCGTGCAAGGTCACACAGTTCTGGAGCGACGGCCAACACGACTGGCCCAACCCCGCCGACATCGAAAAATGGGAAATGGACACGCTCTCGATGGGCGTCACGCAGGCAAAGAGCCTCGACGACATGCTCGGCAGCGTCGATGGCGTGCTGGTCTTGGCCGTCAACGGCAATAAGCACAAAGCCCTCGCCATGCCATCGCTGGAGAAGGGGTTGCCCACCTACATTGATAAGCCGATGACGTGCAATCTCACCGAGGCACAGCAACTACTGTCGTTAGCTAGAAGGAGCAACGCCCGCTGTTACTCCGCCAGTTCGCTGCGGTTTATCACCGAAATTGCCAAGCTCGATTTCGCCAAGCTCGGCAAGATCGCCGCGATCGATGTCTACGGTGCCGGCGAACTGCTCGAGATGATGCCCGACCTCTGGCATTACGGCTGTCATAGCATCGAAATGGTCGACGCCATTTTCAAAGCCAGCGGCCAAGGTCCCGGCGTAAAGCGCGTGAGTGCGATCAAGTTCGAAGACCGCCACCTGGTTGATTACGAATACCACGACGGCCGATACGTGCGAATGCGCCTCGAACGCAAAGGCACGTGGAGCTTCGGCGCAACGGTCCACGGCGAGCAGGCCGTCCAGCAGTTCGTGGTCGATTTCGGCCCGGTTTACACGCGCTTAGTCGAAGGTATGGTGAAGTTCTTCGAAGGCAGAGAAGCCCCGGTGAGTTTGCGCGATATCGTAGAAAACGTGGCGGTCATGGAAAAGGGGAACGAGTCGATCAAGAAAGATGGCGCATGGGTGAATGTGCCGGTGATTGAATAAATTTCTCCCTCGCCCGGGTCCCCGGGGGAGTGCTGAGGGTTCTTCCGGCGAACCAAATGCGTTTGATTCGCTTGCCCGCTTCGACGACGAAGAGAATTGACCACACAGGCGCAGAGAACAGGGAGAAGAGAGGTAAAGAGAGGTTGTAACCGCAGATTACGCAGAAATAGAGCGAGCGGTCTCAATATCTGTGTAATCTGCGCAATCTGCGGTTGAAAAATTCTACCTCCGTGTCTCTGTGGTTCTTTCAATCGAAAACCAGAGGATAGTAATGATAGATCGACCCAACGCCATCCTTCACGTTCTCTTCCTAAGTGTCCTCTGTGCTTCTGTGGCTTCAACAGGCATTGCCTGTAAATCGTCCGCGAAACCGCAAGCATCCACCGCGCGATACCCGACGAGTAATCCATCCTGGAAGCCGATGTCGCTCGAAGGCGCGATGGCGCTGATCGATTCTCGTCCGGATTGGCGCGGCGAATATCCGCCGATCGCCATTCCGCGTCACCCGGCAGAGAAACATCTGAAAGACATCACCATCGTGCTCGACCCCGGCCACGGGATGAGCGACGGGAACAGCGTCGAAAAAGACCCGACTTACAAACGCGGGCCGACCGGCGTGCGCGAAGATGACATCAATCTGCGTGTGTCGCTGCTGCTGGCCAGACTGCTCAAAGACGCCGGCGCAAATGTGATACTCACGCGCGAGCAAGACATCTATATCGGTCTGAAAGAGCGTGCTGAGATCGCCAACACCGCCCCACGGGCTGATGGTGGAGTGGGCGCGGATTTGTTCATCAGCATCCATCACAACGCGGTGAACAACCCGGTCGCCAATTACACAAGCGTGTGGTACCACGGCCAAGTGGACGACGCCGAAGCGGCGCTGGACGTCGCCAGGCCCATCGCGCATCGCCTCGGCGAAGCCATGCACACCGACGTCGCCAAAACCAGTCCGCTCATGAGCGACCAACTGATGTACGCCGGCGGGTTTGGTGTGTTGCGCGCGTGCGAGATGCCGGCGATTCTGCTCGAGTGCTCGTTTTACACCAACCCGGATGAGGAACAACGCCTCCGCGACGCCGGCTATAACCTGCGCGAGGCGTACGCGATCTATGAAGGCCTGTGCGAATGGGCGTACGAAGGCCGGCCGACGCAGACCTTGCCGACCGTGGAGTTCAGCCCCGTCGGCGGAAACACGCTGCGGCTTGCAACAACGCTGAACGAGTCGCTGCCCGATTGGTGGGGCAAAGACCGCAACCGCATTTTGCAATCAAGCATTCGCGTGACGATCGACGGCAAGACGGCGCCACACGAATTCGATTGGGCGTCGAAGCGATTAACCGCAAGTTTCACCGTTCCCCCGAGGCGCGAGCCGGGCGAATTGATTCCGATCGAGTTGGAAATCCACTTTGCCAACATGTTCAAGCACGCCAACCACCCTCAGCGGTACTTGGTTGAAGTGCAGCCGAAGGATTGGTTGGTTGCGATCAAACCCCAACGCGTCAAACAAGCCCGCCCCGCGGCAACGCAAGGAGCCACGCGCCCGGCGACGACACGATCGACGCGGTAAGTTTGGGATGAAGCTAGGGTGGCACAGACATTCCTGTCTGTGTCTCCGATTGCCGCGCCGAACCGGAAACACAGATAGGAATGTCTGTGCCACCCATTCGTCGGCTTGCCAGCGCAACCTCATACCCTTACGTTCTTGGTTATGCCCCTGAAAGACGATCTCGATTTCATTCTCCCCCTCGCGCGGTCGGCGGGTGCCATTGCTCGCGAGCATTATGGCAAAGTCGCCCGGCTCACCAAAACCCACGCCGCTGCTGATGAGGAAGCGGTGACGCTGGCCGATCGCGCCGTTCAGGCGCACATCGTCGCGGCGCTGCGGCGGAAGTTTCCCGGCGACGGGATCATTGGCGAGGAGGATGAATCGGGTGCGGGCATTACGATCGACTGCAAGCACCCGCTCGGCCGCAACTGGGTGATCGATCCGATTGACGGCACTAACAACTTCATCGCCGGCCTGGGCCACTTCGCGGTGTGCATTGGTTTGCTTGATCAGGGTCACCCGGTGCTGGGCGTGGTGTATGACGTGACGCGCGATGAGATGTACGCCGGGGCGCAAGGGTGTGGCGCGACGCTCAACGGCACGGCGATCGCGGTGCAACCCGGGGCGATGTCGCCGGCATCCATGCTGATGATGACGAGCAACCTGATCAAAAAAGACGGCACCGCGCCGGCGTGGGCCACGCGGTTTATTTCGCAAACGCTTTGGAAGCTGCGCATCCTCGGCAGTGCGGCAGTGGAAGCGGTGCTGGTGGCGCGCGGCGTGGCGCACGCGGCGATCACCGTCAACGGAAAGCTGTGGGATTGCGTCGCTCCGGCGGCCATCGTGCTCGAAGCGGGCGGGACGATTACCGACTTAGTGGGCGCGGCGATCTTTCCATTCGATCTTCGCAACTACACCGGCGCGAAAGTGCCTTTTCTATCTGCCGGCCCGGCGGCGGCGGAAATGATTCTGCGCGAGATGCGGGAACACCCGTAACGTAGCATTGGCATCCTGTGGCACGGGTTTTCCAACCCGTGGCTTCGGCACGCCGAAGCATCGCGCAGCGATAAACAAGAGCGGAGCGATCTTTGATGATGCACGTGGTTTATGCAGCAAAGATCGCTCCGCTTTGGTTTAATGGCCTGAGTACACGCCAAAGCCGGCGTACCGGCTTCATGGACAGGATGTCCATGCCACGATCATATTTAGGATTTTGTACGGTATTTCGCTTGCAATCCCGATACACGCATGATAGGGTTTTGTTCGAATCGGGTGCATATGGAAGCATTAGGACCAAAACTTCGCAGGCAACGTCGTCGGCTCGGGTTTACGCTGGACGATCTGGCGGGCAAGGCGGGCATCAGCAAGCCCTATTTGTCGCTTATTGAAACCGGCCGGGTCACCAACCCGCCCAGCGATGAAAAGCTGCGCCGGTTGGAGCTGACGCTGGGTTTTACCGCCGGTGAACTCATCACCCAGGCGCATCTGCAGCGTACACCGAAAGATGTGCGCGCGGTGCTGGCCACACTCATGAGAAGGCAGGCGGCAGGTAATCAGGGGCAAGTGAATGAGGCAAACGGCGGGGTCGCTTCAGCGACCATGTCTTCAACAGACGTGCTTTCTCGTCCGGACAGAAATGGTCATGCGCCGCTGCGCGTTCCAGAATCGTTGAACCTCGACGCGGCTTACCTCTCCGGCGTGCTTGCAGAGATGGTCGATAAGCACCGTGGAAATATCGAGCCGATCAATACGGGCACCGTGCCGATCATTAACAAAGTGGCGGCGGGATACCCGAGGGATTTCACCGATCTGTCTTACCCGCGCGGGGTGGCGGATGAGTATCTTTCCTGCCCCGACGTGCGCGATACCGACGCCTTTGCCGCCCGCGTGCATGGCGACAGCATGTTTCCCAAATATACCGAAGGCGACATCGTCGTCTTCTCGCCCGCGGCGGCCATGAAAGACGGGGATGACTGCTTCGTTCGTTTTGAAGACGGCAAAACGACGTTCAAGCGCGTTTTCTTCGAACAGGACGAATCCGACCGATCGACCATTCGCCTGCAGCCTCGTAACGAACGGTACCGCCCGCAGGTCGTCCCGCGCGAGCAGATCAACGGGATGTACAAAGCGGTCTACCGTTACCAGCGCCTTGATGGCGATTGAGCGCGCCGGTCAGCTCGCCTATAACAAGCGCCGAAGGCAAGCCGGCCCGACCAATCCGCAACCTTTGCCGGAGAACGTCGCGCGACGACGAAGGGGGCAAAGGAGCCAGCCTTACGAATTTCGCCGCGCCGTGAAATGCCCGCTTGCGGCTGCGCGGAAACAAACGCGCAAATCTCCCAGCTCTCACTCCCCAAAGATCGCTCCACCGATGCCAATTCATACGATTCCCAATTTCAACTTAGGGAAACTTTGCCGTTCGTAACGCAAGGTAATATCCACTACCGCCCCAAAGTTTTGTTTGACCTCTGACGGCCGGCGATGCATAATTATAGAAGTTATATGGTCGCGGGTGCCACAGTCGGATTGACCCCGATCTGCGACCGCGTGGGAATAGAAAGCGAAACTGCTCATGTCTGTTAAAACGCTGAAACCGATTGCGCCGCAGCCCGGTCGGCCGCTTTATATCACCGCCCGCGATGCCGTGCGCGAAGCGATCGATGTCGGCATCTTCACGCCCGGCGAGCAAATGCCTTCAACCAAAGAGCTTTCGTCGCAGCTTTCGGTCTCGCTCGTGACCGCCCACCGCGCGCTGCAGGAACTGGTAACCACGGGCGTGCTCAGTCGCTCGCAAGGCCGCGGAACGTTTGTTCATGAGCGGTATCTTGAACGCAAGAAAACGATGTCCGATACCCGCGTCGGCCTGATTTTTCACGCCGAATCGTCATTGGCCGACTATTACCACAGCCAGATTCTTGAAGGTGTTCGTCAGGCGTCGCAGCATTTGGCGGTTGACCTCATCATGCTCCGTTTCGGCGAAGACATACGCGGCGAATGCAATGGTTATTTGTTCGTCAACCCGCTCGGCGATGAAGCCGATCAGCTTGCGACCGTCGCCAAGCCCAAGCAGCCGATCATGGCCATCGGCGCCAAGGTGCATAATAAACGCGTGAGTTGTGTTGACGTGGATAACGTCGATCTCGCCCGCCAAGCCGTCGCACACCTGATCAGCCTCGGTCACACGCAGATTGCGTATGTGGGCGGGGCGGATGAAATCAGCAACTCGCTCGACCGCTGGAACGGTTTTCTCGCCGCCTGCGCCGAGCGCGGCATAAAGCCGCGCGGCGAACACATCATCAAAGGTGTTTCGTGGCGGCTGGAAGAAAAAGAACGGCTCGAACTCATTCGCGTGCTCTCAAGCCCAAATCGACCGACCGCCATTTTCGCGGCTGGGTATTACTTTGCACTGGATGTGTACGGCGCCGCCAGCACGGTGGGCGTGAAGATTCCCGAAGACGTTTCGCTGGTGGGCGTGGATGATCCCCCGTCGGCGGCGCACCTGTCGCCGCCGATGACCACGCTTCGTCAGCCGTTGGTGCAGTTGGGCCATTCGGCCGTTACGACAATGTACGAGCAGATCCAGGGCACGCGCACGGAACCGGCGCAGCGCACGCTCTGGGCAGAGTTGGTCATCCGGCGATCGAGCGGGCCGGTGAAGTGAACAGTGCATAGACGAACGCAAGTTTTTGGATATGTCGGTTTGCGGGGCTGTCGATCCTGGTTGTAACAATTGACGATTAACGATTATTTTAGCGCAGCGCATTTGCCTTCCTATCAATCGTCAATCGTCAATCGTTTTCTGCGGAGCCCCTCGCAGAATTGACTCCAACACCACATGGAGATTTCATGCCCGAAATAAAAATTCCCATCGCCATCATCGGCGGCGGATGCGGGGGGACGGCGGCGGCAATTGCGATCGCCCGCAACGGCGGTTACTGCGTCATCACCGAACCTACCGATTGGCTCGGCGGGCAGCTCACCACCCAGGCGGTGCCCCCAGACGAAAACCGATGGATCGAAGGGGGCGATGCCCACAACGGCGCGCCGGCCGATTTTTTTGGTGCAACGCGCTCATACCTAAAGTTCCGCAGCGATGTCCGCGATTGGTATCGCAACCATCGCAAGCTAACGCCGGCGGCGCGAAATAATCCTCGGCTGAATCCGGGCAACGGCTGGGTGAGCCATCTGTGCTGTGAGCCGCGCGTTGCCCATGATGTGCTTCAGGCCGAACTTGCACCGCACGTTGCCGCCGGGCGGGTTCAGGTGCTCTATTACTGCGACCCGGTCGCCGCCAGGGTCGACGGCGATCGCGTCACTTCCGTTACGGTAAAAAATGCACAAACCGGCGACACAACCATCCTCACCGCAGACTATTTTCTGGATGCCACCGAACTCGGCGATCTGTATCCGCTGGCCGGCATCGAATACATGGCCGGCGCCGAGCACGCCAACGATTTCGGCGAACTGCATGGTCGCAGCGATCATGCCGATCCGCTGGATCAACAGTCGATCAGTTGGTGCTTCGCCGTAGAACATCGGCCGGGCGAGAATCACACCATCGCCAAGCCCGACAACTACCGCTGGTGGAGCGAATACGTGCCGCAGCTCGATCATGCCTGGCCGGGCAAACTTTTCAGTTGGGTGATTGTCGGCGGCGATCATCACGAGCCGCGCGAGTTTCCGTTCATCCCCTGGCCGCACCAGCCCAAGGAGGCGGAACTGGAGATGTGGCGATATCGCCGCATTGTCGATCGCAGCATTTACGACGGCGACGATGCGCCGCCGGATGTTTCGCTCATCAACATGGTGCAGATGGATTACTGGCTGAAGCCGCTGCTTGAGGTATCGCCCGGCGATCGCGCCAAGGCGCTGGCGGGCGCGAAAGAGCAGAGCCTGTGCTTTCTTCACTGGATGCAGACCGAGGCTCCGCGGTTCGACGGCAAAGGCGCGGGCTACCCCGGCTTGCGCTTGCGCGGGGAGGAACTTGGCACGGACGACGGATTTGCCAAAGCGCCCTACATTCGCGAGCCGCGCCGCCTTCGCGCGCGGACGATCGTCAGCGAGGCTCACATCGGCACGGAACAGCGCCGTAAAGATGGTAAACCCAACCAAAGTGTAAAGCCCTGGGGCATGGCCGAGCCGTTCGCCGATTCAGTCGGTATCGGTCATTACAAGCTTGATCTGCATCCGAGCACGGCGCACCGCGGATCACTATATGTGCAGTCGGCGCCCTTTCGCATTCCCATGGGCGCGCTCATTCCGCAACGCGTCCGTAATGTGCTCGCCGCCGGCAAGGGGATCGGGGTGACGCACATCACCAACGGCGCTTTTCGAATGCATCCGACCGAATGGAACAACGGCGAGTCGGCGGGGCTGCTGGCGTTTCACTGCGTGGCCATGGGCGTCGAACCGCACGCCGTGCATGCAAAAATTGATTCCGTTAGAGCATTTCAGGCTCGTTTGGCCGCCGAGGGGATTCCGATGTGCTGGCCGTGGGAATCGCAAGCTTAGATTCGCAGACTCTTGCGTTTTTGGTCTGGATTGAGGGCATGACAATTCAGTCGAACTTATCATCGCTGCAGCCAGATTCATCAGTACCCGTTCGGCTGCTATCCCTCGATGTCTTCCGCGGCGTGGTTATTCTGGCCATGCTGATCGTCAACAACCTCGGCGATTTCGCCACCACCGGCTACTTCTGGAAGCACGCGGGGTTTATTGCCAAAACCGATGGTTACGCCTCCGTGCAATACGGCGCGTTCGCAGCGTGGTGGAATGAAGTGAAAACGGCCGAAGCGCCGGTGAGCGTTGCCTTCACGCAGTTGCCCATTTGGAAACATGTGACGCTGGCCGACTACGTCATGCCCGGCTTCATGCTCATCATCGGCCTGGCAATGCCATACTCCGTTGCGGCGGGGACGGCGAAACAGCACGGGGCGCTGCTCATCTGGTTACGCGTGCTCAAGCGGGCGGCGGTGCTGGTTTTGCTCGGTTGGATCCTATGCTATTTCCGTGATCAGTTCGCGCTTTGGTGGCGCGATGCCACCGGCGCTGTGGCTTTAAAAGTCATCTGCGGCATGGACGTACTGCAACTGCTAGGCGTGGCATACTTGGTCTCGCGCGTGTTGTATGCGTTGCCGGCCAAGCCGCGTTTGGCGGTGGCGATTGGATTGTTCATCTGGCACTGGGCGGTGCTGCGTTTTTGGCCGCAGGGCGATGATATCGCGCGCGGTACATTCACCGCTAAGCAGAACGCCATCAGCGTCATCTACGCTCAGGACTGGTGGATCTGGCGCAGCTTCAACCCGTTCCCTTGGCTCAGCATTCACTGGAAGGGCCTAATGTCGGTTCCCCCGGCAGTGGGGATGATGCTCCTCGGCACGCTCATGGGCGATTGGTTCCGCCGCAGCGATGTGCAAGCTGAACAGCGCGTCAAGAAACTCGCCTCCGCCGGCGCATTGTGCGCGCTCGCGGGATTCTTGTGGGCATTTGATTTGCCCTTCAACAAAGACCGTTGGACCCCATGCTACCTGCTCTGGTGCGCCGGCGTTGGGGCTATGCTCATCGCGATGATTTTTGTCATCGTCGATATCCGCGGCGTTCGCGGCTGGACGTACCCCTTCATCGTCCTCGGCAGCAACGCGATCGCCGCCTACTTCCTTTCCATCATGGCCAAGGTTCTGCTGATGAACACGCCGCAGGTTGATGAATCACGTGTCGTATCGCTGGCACTGGTTCGCTATGGCACGCTGGTGTTCGTCACGCTGACTGGTGCATGGGCGATGTGGCTGCTGGTGCGCGCCGCAGTGCGGCACAAAGGCCCGGTCGCCCACGCCCTGTGGACTCCGGCGGCGGGGGTGATATTCATCCTTTGGTACCGGTTGGTCGCGGGCCCCGCGGTGCCGTCAACGCAGCCGAGTCTCACGAACGTCACGAATGCGATCGGGGGGATGCTGAAGCAATCACTGGGCGCGTGGGAGGGCGGCTGGGTCTTTACGATTTTCTTCGTGCTGTTTTGGTGGCTTGTGCTGGATGCCGCGTATCGGAAGCGAATCTTCTGGAAGCTGTGATCAGGGTTTGATTCGGGTTACTGGAATCTGCACTTCGCCGTATCGGAGATGCGGCAACACAAACGGGCTGTTGTAACCCATGTATCGAGGTGCGCCGGAACGGGTGAATTGCTCGTCATTGGCGGCGAGGTAAGCGTCAAGTTTGCTCATCGCGCGCCTCATCTGCTCGGCGGTGTAGTCGCCACGGATGCCGACGCCTGATCACGGTCATGGCAGGCAGGTCGACGACCTCCACGGTACCTTCCTGGCCGGTATCGCCCAATTAGGGCTCTTCGTACAGGAATGCCATGGAGACGGGTTGTGGCTGGGCTTGCGTGGTGGACTGTTCGTAACGCATTTCGACCGGTGCTGTCATCTTCACATCATTGCTCGTGATGTGACGGAAAAGCGCGTTGAATGCCGAATTCTGCCCGCGGCCTTCGTCGCGCATGGCGGTCCGGGCGGCGCGGTACGGCGGGTACTCTTTCACGATAACCTGTCCCACAGGCCCCGGCTGCGGAAAGCCAGCGGGAAGCGGAGCTTCCATCTTCGGCTGAAAGTTAGCGGCGGCCTGCGCCTTAACGACGGCCACTGAGATCTTTGCCAGCCGCTCTGAAGGGTTGGCAACCGCATCCGCCCGCGCAAACCCATCATGTAGCGTCTCGGACACGTCACTCTCCGTGCCGAGCGACTTGATTACCCGCGCTGCCGCATCACGGAGCATGGCTTCTGCGTCGGCAGGGCCATGTTCGCGCCGTACTTGCGCAGACTTTTTCCACGCATCCTCCAAGTAGGACGAAACCTGGTCTTGCGCGAGCAGATCTGCGGCGCCACTTGCGGTCGGTGTTTCGACAACCACAGCAACAGCAAACGCGGCCAAAAAAGAAAGCATCCGGCAACTCCCATTGTGCGTTTGGTCGCACAGCAAAAACGACGCCAGATGTTAGGCAGCGTTTCGCCGCGAGTCATCTTCGGAATTTGAATCGGGCCATTACTTTGTAATGCCGAATACGATCCCGCCCGCCGATTTCAGCGTCACCTGCTTCTGCGGCCCGATGATTTTGGCGACTTGTTCAGGCGTTTTGCCGCCTTCTTCGGCCAGGTGGCGGGCGTCGGCTTCGGAGATTTCTTTTATTGCCAATTGCCCTTCGACGATGGCGGATTTGCCGATGGCTTGCATCGGGATCAGCCGGCCGTCGATCGGGCAGGTGAATTTGACGAACAGTTCCCGGCCGCCGTCGGTCATCTCCAGCCAGCAGCCTTTGCGTTCGCACACCTTGCTGACCGTGCCGGCGACGCGAACGGGCTTGCCTTCGTACGCCGGCAGATCGCCGAGCACTGTGGCGGCGGGGGTGGCTTGGCCGTCGGGCTTTACGGCTTCGCCGTACGAGGCGTAGATGACAACGTTGACGCTCGCTCGCGCGTCTCGGGCGGCTGAGCCAGTTGACGTGTCGTGATGCTTGTTGCAGCCGACCACCGGTGCCGTGGCGACTGCGCTGAGCACAAATAGTTTGATGATGCGGATCATTGCCGTTCCTTCTAAACAGAGTTGTCGGTCAATTTCAACTTTCCGGCCGAGCATACTCGACGGCGGCGGATTTTGGCGCCGATGCGCCCGTCAGCGCCGCCACAATTCGCTCGACGTGAACGTGGCAATTCTCAATGAACACCGTGTATTTATCCTGCGTCCCGCCCACGGCCGTTCCGGCGACATAAATTCCCGGCACGTTGGTTTCCATGGTTTGCGGATCAAACACCGGGGCGCGGCACGATTCGGTGAGCGTTACGCCGGCGCTGATCAGCAGGGTGTTGTCCTGTTCATAGCCGACCATCAGCAACACGAAGTCGGCGGGCACGTTGATGTGATCGCCACCTCGGGAAAGCGCGACGTGCGTGGGCGTGATCGCGACGGGCTGCGTGCCGTAATGGGCCGTGATCCGGCCGGCATCGGTCAATCCGCTGATCTCGGGCATCAGCCAGTATTTGATGCTCTTCTCCGGCAAGCGATCGCGGCGGTAGCTTATTGACACCTTTGCCCCGGCGTGATGGCACCGCAGCGCCGCCTCCACGGCCGAATTTTTCCCGCCGACGATTAGCAGGTTTTGTCCGAAGTAGGTGTGCGGGTCCTGAAAATAATTGCTGACGTGCGGCAAATCTTCGCCGGGAATGTTGAGCTTGCGCGGACGATCGGTTCCACCGGTGGACAACACGACGGCGCGGCAATGGGTCAGCAATTTGTCGCGCCCGCGCGGCTGCGAGGCGACTATGAAAGTGCCGTCGTTGCCCCTCACAATTGCCGTCACCGGTTCGTAAGTATTCACCTTCAGATTAAACTGCAGCACGATCGATCGCAGGTAGGCCAGATACTCTTCGCGGGTCGCCTTGCCCTGGTCGGCCGTTTGCAGCGGCACGCCGGCGATGGCGATCCGCTCGTTGGAACTGAAGAACTGCGTTTGCGGCGCGAACCAACTGATGGTCTGGCCGATCTGCTGCGCGTCGAAGTGCGCGAAGGTCAGTCCGGCCTGCTTCATTCGCACGGCCAACTCCAGACCGATCGGTCCGGCACCGATGATCACTGCATCAAGGACATTGCTCATCATTGCGAATTATTGTAGCCGTCGATGAACGCGGAGGAACGCAGAGCTTTCTATCCGCAGATTAACGCAGATTTTTAACAACTGACATTGGGGAGTATTGACCATACCGCAATTTTGTTTTGTGTCGATGGACCGCTCACAACTGATTCCTCCCCGCACCTGCTGAGTAATCTGCGTTAATCTGTCTTAATCTGCGGATAAAAACTCCCGCGTTCATCTGCGGCTATTTCGCTGCTTTTAACCGCTCCCGAAACGCCGGCGGGATGAAGTCGATGTCGCTGGATTCTCTTAGCGCGATGTCGATCTGAAAATCCATCACTTCTTTGGCGACCGGGCTTTGGTAATCGACCAGACAGGACTTGAGCGCTTCAATGGCGGAAAGCCGCGGTTCGCTGGTTTGCACTGCTCGATAAACTTTTACCGCTAGTGTCTCGGCGGCGCCGGGGGTGAGCAGGTTGGGAATCATGTTTCGCACCACTTCGTAGTCTTCGTTCGCAACGTCAACGCTCTTTTTCCTGCAAAGTGCGCGGAGCAAGCTGAAGCCCTCTGCGGGTGTGCTCGTTGGCAAGAGAGGAATTTTCACGTCGATGCGCCCGGGGCGTTTTAAGTCGACTTCAATCAAGTCGGGCCGGCTGGAAGCAAGAATCCACACGATCCTGCCGCGGTTGGCGGTGTTGCTCATCATTTCGGCGAACATGCCGTACACGCGCCCGGACAGGCCGCTATCGCCGCTGCCGGCGTCGCGCTTGCCCAGGCTTTGGTCGGCCTCGTCGACAAATACAAAACACCTGCCGAGCGCGACGAGCAGACGGAAAATCTTCTCAAGGTTGCCTTCAGTGCTGCCCACCCACTTGTCGCGAAAATTTTTCAATTTGACGACCGGTACGCCCGCGCTGCCGGCGAGGCATTCGACCATATAGGTTTTGCCGGTGCCCACCGGGCCGCAGAGCAGGTATCCCATTGGCAACGCGGCGAGGTCGTTCTTGTTCCAGAGGGCGAAATCCTGGCTGAGCCATTTCTTGACCGCTTCCTGCCCGTGCAGGTCATCGAGTGATTTCTTGCTTTCGATGAACTCGATGAGTCCGTTGCAGTCTTTCTCCACCAGTTGCTTTTTGAGCACGATGACGTCGGCCGGCGTGATCGACGTCTTTTTGTACTCGTTCGTCTTCAGCATCCCCTCGACGGCGGCGATGCTCGCGCCGGCGAGTTGGCCGGCGAGCACGTGGGGCTTGTCGGCAAATTCTTTGATCGCGATGGGATAGTCGTCCCTCATCAGCGAAAGCGCATTCCCCATCGCCGCGGGAAGAGGCAGATTGATCTTGACCTGCGCCGCGCGCGTGTTGTTCACCAGCAGTGGGTGCAGATCATTCAAGTTTTCGGTGAGGAGAAACGTCGCCAGCGAATGTTCGGTGAGCATGCTATCGGTCGACCAGTCGCGCATGAGGCTGGCGAGGGCGGACAGGTCGTAATTCAGCCCGCCCTGCATGGCCGGCGCGACCAGCGACGCCGATTTGACGATGCAACCTACCTGGTACTTCTTCCGCTGCAACCGCCCGAGGTTGGCCGCGTAACGAAAGAAAATCGTCAGCGCCTCAATCGCCTGCCGCGGCGCACGCGGAAGGCTCCCGCCGGGCAGTTCTTTAAGCGCCGGCCATTGGCTGAAGATTTCGTTTCCCTTTTCGACGCGGATGCCGTTGCCGACGTCGTAAGTCAGCACGACATCAAACCGCGGCATGAGCACGCGGAGCAGGAAATCATTCAGCTCGCCGATTGCCTGCTTGTCGGCCTGCGGAACGATGATGCGGTCGGCAATGTTGCCATGGAGGATGAACTGGCTGGCGGTTTCGGCTTGATAAAGCGAAATCAGATCGGCCGCCCAGGAAGGGAGGTCGGTTTGTTCTTGCGGCTGCGGCGTTGTCATAGGAAACCCGAATGACGAAACCAGCTTACTATTATGCCCCGGTCAGGAAATCCGCCCACGAATTCACACGAATAGAGCACGAATAAGAATCTGATTCGTGCGGCTTCGTGTCAATTCGTGGGCCATCTTCGATTCTTGGCGTCAATCGTCATTGCGATACCGGCCCCATCTGCTTCCCGCCGCCCTCGGTTTCGGTTGATGGCGGCGATGACACCGAATCTTTCGCGTCCAGCGTGATGCCTTCCCGCGCCGCGAAGTCGGCCAATGCCTGGTCGGCCATGGCCTTTTGCTCGACTTCTTTCATCTGCAGGTCGGTGGTGTTAAAGCTGTCCTTTGCCACGCGCACCCGGCCGGCGGCCTTTTCGCGTTCTTCTTCGACCATGCCGTGCAGGCGGTCGAGGGTGTCGCCGCTGCCGCCGATTTTGGTGACCATGCCGCTGGCCATTTCGGTCAATTCGGCCATCGCCTTCTTCACCTTCAAATCGCTCAAACTCTGACGCAGTGATTCGATCTTCTGCTTGGCAGCGTTCACCGAGACGTCGCGCGCCATGACAAGATCTCTGTACGTCTTCTCAGCCTGCGCCAGTTGACCGCGGTTTTCTTCGAGTTCGCGTTCGACCGTCTGGAGGCGCATGGCGTATTGACCGGCCAACTCGCGGTTGCCGGCTTTGAGGTTGGCCCCGGTCTTGGAGCGAAGATCGCGCTGGTCGGATTCGAGCTTGCGCACCTGCGTCATCAGCCGCTCACACAAACCCGCGTGGCTGGCGAGGCCTTCGTTGTACTTGGCGATCTGCCTGCGCAGATTTTCCTTTTCCACTTCCAGCAGCGCCTCGGGGTTCGAGCGTTCGATGCCGGATACGAACAGGCTCAGAAAGCCTTTGAACAGGTTAGCGATTCTGCGAAACATTCGTTTTCCTTCCGTGCTCCCTCGCCCGGTATTCCGGGAGAGGGTCGGGGTGAGGGTTCTTACCGTGAAACGACAACGCCGTTCCACCGAAACGCTCAACGCCGGGGCCCATTGACGGATCAGGCGTTTTTGGTTCTCGAAACCGAACCCTCACCCTGACCCTCTCCCAGAGTACTGGGAGAGGGAATCAAAGTTATCACTTTGCATTGAAATCACAAAACCCCAGCGTCAGGCTGCGCAGGTCGCCGCTGTCGTGAAGTTTGGCCAGTGCGGTGGCGATGGAAGGATCGAACAGCGTGCCGGCGGACTCCTTGATCATTCGCATCGCCATCGTGACGCTCCAGGCCTCTTTATACGCCCGGGCGCTGGTGAGGGCATCGTACACGTCGGCCACATGGACGATGCGGGCTTCGACAGGAATGCCTTCACCTTGCAAACCATCGGGATAGCCGGTGCCGTCGAAGTTTTCGTGGTGACTGCGGGCGATGAGACGCGCCCGAGTGAAAAACGGACGGGTGGACAGAATCCGCTCGCCGACGATCGTGTGCTGCTCCATCGCAGTGCGCTCGTTATCGTCGAGCGGGCCGGGCTTGCTAAGAATCTGGTCGGGGACGTGCAGCTTGCCCACGTCGTGCAGGATGGAGGAGTAACCGATTTCCTGGGCGTCGTGTTGTGCTAAACCGTAAGCGGCGCTGAGCGCCTCGGCATATCGTTGGATGCGCAGGACGTGCGCGCCGGTATCATGATCCTTGGCTTCAGCGGCCACGGCGAGCATGTAAATCGCATCCATGTTCGCTTCGTTGAGCTGCGCCGTGCGCTTCTGCACGCGTTGCTCAAGCCGCTCATTAAGCTCCTTTAAGCTCAGCGCCTGCTGCATGACCGTGTCGCTCATCTGCACCAGAAACTCTTGTTGAAATTTCAGGCTGGCTTCGGTGTTTTTCAAGCGGTGGATGCTTACAAGCGTCAGGAGGCGAAACCCGCGCGGAACGTCCGCGACGGCGAGGTGGTTGTAGGATGCGATCACCGACAGTTGCTCGCCGTCGGCCCGGTACAGGATTGTCTCCAGTTCTCCGAGGCTGCAGAAATCGCGTAGCGAGTCGATCAATGGTCGCCGCGCTGCGTCATCGCGGTAAAGCGAGAGAATGTTTCCATCGATCAATTGACCGACCGAAAGCCCAATCAATTCCGCCGCCGGGGCATTGACGTGAGCCATCACCCCGTCGGCGGAAAGCAACATGGCGGCGCATGGAAGCGCATCAACCAGTTGCTTGACTTGTCCCACCAGCGGGATAGCTTCCGAAGGCTTTGGGGCGATATCCACTTGCGAACATAATACGTTAAAACGTCGCGTCAGCCTCGGTCGGCCTGTTTTTGCGCTGTTGCTGCGCGGCGGATTGTCCGATATCTTTACGGTTCATGCAGCGAGTAACGCCCAGCACGACGACTACCACGACGACCATTAAACCGGCCCGGCGCTGATCGTTTCTGGAGCGTGTTCGCTGCAACAGATAAAACGATTCAAGCCGCCCGGCGTGTCCGGGCGGTTTTTCATTCCCGTTGCAACCACAGAGCCACAGAGGACACAGCGAAAGGAAAAGAATGGAGGTGAAAGGCTAAATACAGAAGACTTTTCTAATTTATCTTTCACTTCTCAGCTCTCATTCTTTCTTCCTCTGTGTCCTCCGTGGCTCTGTGGTTTCTAATCTTGAGGCAAGCATGGCAGTCGCAATTCTCCCAGACGGTTCGAAACGAGATTTTCCCGACGGCAGCAGCGTCATGCAGTTGGCCGAGTCGATCGGCAAAGGCCTCGCCAAAGCAGCGGTGGCGGGGCGGGTGGACGGCAAAGTCGTCGATCTGTCGTACCCACTCAGCGGCGAGCACACCGTGAGCATTCTCACCGATCGGGACCCCGATGCGCTGCTCGTGCTGCGGCACAGCACCGCGCACGTAATGGCCGAGGCGATCGGGCGCATTTGGCCCAAAGCCTTGCTGGCGTACGGGCCCGCGCTGGAGACCGGGTTCTATTACGACATCGCGCTCGATCAGCCGATTTCATCCGGCGATTTTGAGAAGATCGAGAAGGAAATGGCGGAGATCGTCAAGGAAGATCGGCCGTTTACCCGGTATGAACTTTCGTTCAACGAAGGCATGAAGCGGCTGGGCGCGGAAGGCAACAAGTATAAGGTCGACAATGCCCGTCGCGCCGAGGCCGGCGGGGCGGCGAGCCTCAGTTGGTACGCCAACGGCGAGCCGGGAAAAAACTGGGAAGACCTGTGCATGGGCCCCCATGTGCCCAGTACCGGAAAGATCAAGGCGTTCAAGATTATGAGCGTGGCGCAGTCGCACTGGCACGGCGATGTTTCAAGCGACAGGTTTCAGCGCGTGTACGGCACAGCGTTTTTCGATCAGAAAAAACTCGATGAGCACCTGAAGCTACAGGAAGAAGCGCGCAAGCGCGATCACCGCGTGATCGGCCCGCAGTTGGGGCTGTTTGTCATTGATGAAAAGGTCGGCCAAGGTCTGGTTTTGTGGAAGCCCAAAGGCGCCATCGTTCGGCAGGAGTTACAGAATTTCATCAGCGAGCACCTGACGCGGCAGGGGTACAGCCAGGTGTTCACGCCGCACATTGGCCGGCTGGAGTTGTACAAGACCAGTGGGCATTTTCCGTACTATCGCGAAAGTCAGTTTCCGCCGTTAGTGGATCGCGAGTTCATTTCCGCCAAGGCGGCTGAGGGATGCTCGTGCGCCGATTTGGCCAACATGATGGAGAAGGGCGAAATCGAAGGCTACCTGCTCAAGCCAATGAACTGCCCGATGCACATTCGCATCTACGCCAGCGAGCAGCACAGCTACCGCGATCTGCCGATTCGCCTGGCGGAATTCGGTACCGTTTACCGCTGGGAAAAATCCGGCGAACTGGGCGGCATGACCCGCGTGCGCGGGTTCACCCAGGATGATGCGCATCTGTTTTGCATGGAAGAACAAGTGCAGGCAGAACTGCTCGGCTGCCTTGAACTCGTAAAAATTATTCTCGGCACGTTGGGCATGAAAGATTACCGGGTGAGAGTCGGCATGCGCGATCCCGACAGCAACAAATACGTCGGCGCGCCCGAGCAATGGGACCGCGCCGAACACGCGTGCGCCTTCGCGGCCGAATCATTGGGTGTCCCCTTCACCAAAGAGCCGGGCGAAGCCGCGTTCTACGGCCCCAAGATTGACTTTATTATCAAAGACGTCATCGGCCGCGAATGGCAACTCGGCACCGTGCAGGTGGATTACCAACTCCCGGAGCGCTTCGAGCTGGAATACATCGGCGCCGACAACAAACCCCACCGCCCGGTGATGATCCACCGCGCCCCGTTCGGCAGCATGGAACGCTTCATCGGCGTGCTGATCGAACATTTCAACGGCGCGTTCCCCCTGTGGCTGTCGCCGGTGCAGGTTGCGGTGCTGTCCATCAGCGAGAAGGCGACTGACTATGCCAACAGGGTTACTGCGAAGTTGAATCAGAGCGGACTTCGTGTCGAGCTTGATGACTCGAACGACAAAATTGGCGCAAAAGTGCGCAACGCGCTCCTGGGAAAGATTCCATTCCTGCTGACAGTGGGGGAGAAAGAGGCCGAAGCAGGAACGGTGAGCGTGCGGCCGTACTATGACGTGACGACCGACACACTGCGCGGGACGATGAATACAGAAGCATTCATTGAAGAATGCAGGCAAAAGATCGCGGAGAAATGGCACCCGGCGACATAGCCCCGATGATCACCGCCGCACCGCCATCGGCACCGCCGAGCCGTCGGGGCGGCGCCAGATGGTCTGGAATTCGCTGTCGAAGCTCCACACGCGCCATTTTCGATTCCTGGCCGTCAGCATGACCAAGTGCGCGTCGGCGTAGTCGGGCTTGTGTGAAGCGTGCCGTTTCAACCAGCCCATCGTTTCTGTATGACTGAGAAGGTGCTCCGTCTGTTCGTAGCGCGCATCAAGCGTGTCCAGCAAATCATCAAAGCGATCATAAAGATGAGGCGCTCGAAGAAAATGGGTGACCTCCGCCAGTATCGGAAGCACGAGAAGCACACCCGACTCACGCATCCCCGGCGTCTGCTCGCGGGCGGCAGAATGATTGTCGTCGGATCGATCGAGCAACGCGAGAATGACGTTGGTGTCGATCAGGATCATGCCTTCTTCCCGCGCTTCCGGAGAATCTTGCTGCGGATGTAGGCCGACATTTGCTGGCGGTTGGTCGCATCGATTCCCAGTTCGATATATTCCGGAACCGGGCCGGGATGCCGGTCGTAGATCGCGTCAAGCTTGGCGAGCACTTCAGCCTTGCTCGCTTTACGCGTTGTTTTCTTCGCGGCGCGTGCGACCAACGCCTCTCGAAGCACCTCCGAAACATTCTCACCCGCTGCTCGGAGGGTTTTGATCGCGTCGGCCTCTCGGCGGCCGAGGCGAATATTTAATGTCTTCATACTCGGAATTGTAAATACAGGTTGTAATTACGTCAATCACGTTTCCCCGGCCGCCAGTGCCATACGGCCTCGCCGCCGCTGAGTTCGGGGAGGTATTTGCCGTCGGATTTTTCGGGGCGGACGTATTTACCCAGGAAATCCACCGCGCCTTTGCGTTCGCACCGCCACACCGCGCCTTCTACCGGGTCGATCGCGCCGTGGAAGCCGTTTCTTCGGTCGCTGGCGCCACCTTCCAGAATGGCCATGACTTGATCGATCGAAATCGGCCCGCCGACGTGCAGCAGGTGGGGTAGTACCAGGCCCGCTTCCACGCATCTGGCCTGAAATATTTCGTGAAGCTCACGTTCCTGCGCGCGGAGGATATCGAATGCCACGAATGGGTCGTGTGTGAGCTCGTAGCGCGTGCCGTGCGCCTGAGCCAGCCATTCCCCGCTGACGCGTTCGCCTTCCTGCACAAATTCGAACTTGGAAACGTTCTCCATGACCCACAACGCAAAGAACCGGTGCTGGTCGTACTTGCTTGAAATGGCGCGATAGCCCGATCGGCCTAGCGGAATCAGTTCGCCGTTGACTCGGGCGACCGCCACGTTCGAGCCGTCGAGCTTTTCGCGCACGATGATTAAGTCGTGTTTATCGCGCGCCTTGACGGTGAGAATCTTCGCCTGGCCTTCAGTCAGTTTGTGATCGCCCGGGCCGAGGCGCGAGCCGGGCAGGTGGGCGATGTGGCCGTAGGCTTTCATGCCGAGCGGTTTTTCGGATTTGTCGGGGGGCATTGATCACCTTGCCTTATCAAATGAATCAAACGCTGATAGAAGTATCGGCAGGAAGCCGCCTCATGGCCACACTTCGCCCGCTCACTTCCGCCGACGCGATGCTGCTGAAGCAACTTCGGCTGACGGCGCTCCAGGATACGCCCGCCGCGTTCGGGTCGACGTTTGCGCGCGAAGCTTCGTTCACCGACGCGCAATGGCAGGAAAAGGCGGCTGCATGGTCCAACGGCACGACGGGCATCTGTCACCTCGCGCTCGAAGCCGATGGAACGCCGTGCGGGATCGCCGCGGGGTATGTGCCGGCGGATCAGCCCGACAACGTCTTCCTGGTTTCAATGTGGGTTGCTCAATCGGCTCGGCGGCAGGGGATCGGCCGGCGGCTGGTTGATCTGGTTGAGGCGTGGGGCCGGCAGATCGGCGCCGCAACCGTTTCGCTGCACGTCACCGAAGGCAACACCGCCGCCGAGGCGCTGTATCGGCGAATGGGGTTCACACCGACGGGCGAACGCGGGCCGCATCAGGCGCATCCGCAGGAGATTGTTTACGTGATGGCGAAGTCGCTAACATCCGTCCTATCATCCGCCCAGTGACCTCCGCCATCGCCGCGCCGACATTTCGCCAGTTGGTCGCCCCTTCGCTCGGTGCCCTCAAACGCGTGCGCGTTCCGTTCGTGTTGCTCCTTCTTTGCGGCGTTGGGTTTGTCGTCAGCTATTACCACCTGCCCCCGGTAACGCGGGCGTGTGCGACCATTGCTCAACTCAAAGCCCGGTTCGGCTACAGCTTCAGCGCCGTCGGCGGGCTGGTGGCGGGGGTGGTGTTGCCGGAGCTGTTTAAGCGCTTCACGTTACCCGGCCATCGCCTGCGGCGGCGATGGGGGGAGATGCTGTTCGACAGCTTTTATTTCATTTTCATGGCCGTGCTGGTCGACTCACTTTATCGCACTTTGGGATACTTATTTGGTACACAGGCCGATTTTCAAACCGTGGCGATTAAAACGTTCATTGACCAGTTTATCTTCACCCCCACGCTCGGCACCGGCGTGGCGGCCGTCTATTTCCCGCTGCGTAAATGCGGGTGGAACTTCGGGCGGGTGTTTAGCGGATTCGGGCCGGCATGGTACGTTCGAACCGTGATGCCGATTCTAATCCCCGCGTGGGTGTTCTGGCTTCCCGCCGTCGCACTCACCTATTCGTTGCCGAGCCTTCTGCAGATGCCTTTCAGCCTTTGCGCGACGGCGGCATGGAGTTTGTTGCTGGTGGTGATCGCGCGAAACGAAATTTCACCGAAAGTGAAAACGGACCTCGAAGCCGCGACGCATAGTCACTGAAGTCGCATCAAGTATACAATCGCGTCGGATACATGAATGATACACCCGTCAGCAATCCCTCCCGAGCGCCCCTCGCGCCCGGCGCGCCGATCATCGGCTTGGCCGCCCGCATGCGTGCCAATCCGTTGCAGACGCTGGAGCAGGCGTTTCTGGATACCGGCGACGGCGAAGCGGTCTTCATCCGCCTCGGGCCGTATAAGGCGACGATTCTTCGGCATCCCGATTTGATCAAGCGTATCTTCGTCGACAACGCCTCCAACTATTCCAAGCGCACACGCGGATACCTCAAGGCGCGGCTGGTATTGGGCGACGGGCTGGTGACCAGTGAAGGCGAACTATGGCAACGGCAGCGCCGCATCGCCACGCCGGCGTTTCATCGGCAGCGGATCGCGGGGTTCGCCACGACGATGGTGACGGCGACTGAGGAAATGATTGGCGGCTGGAGGTTGGGGGTTGTGCGTCGCGGGTTGGAAGCGTCGACTGCTGGTGCAGCAACGAACCGACAATCAACGACCGACAACCTGCCACCTACAACCAACAACGTCTGCGATATCTTCCGCGAGCTGATGACCGCCACGCTGCACATTGCCGTGCAGACATTGATGGGTATGCCGGCCGGCGCGGAACTGCAGCGTGTGAGCGCCGCGGTTACCGAGGTGCTGGAACGCACCAACGATATCATCACCAATCCGCTTTCTTTGCCGCTGTGGTTTCCGCTGCCAAAGTATGTGCGGTTTAAGTCGTCGCTTCGTGTGTTGGATGAGTTTGTTTATGGAGCCATCGAAGCCAAACGTCGCGAAGGCGAAAGCGATCGCCAGACCGACTTGCTTTCGATGCTTTTGAGCGCTCGGGACGAGCAGACCGGCGAGGGGATGAGCGATCTTCAGCTTCGCGACGAAGCCGTCACGATTCTTATTGCGGGGCATGAGACGACGGCCAATGCGCTCACGTGGGCGTTATGGTTGCTGGGGGAACATCCTGCGATTCAGGATGATTTGTTCCGCGAAGCCGCAGGCGTACTACAGGACCGTTCGGCAAGCGCGGACGATCTGGCGAATCTCAAACTCACGCGCGCCGTGATTGAAGAAGCCATGCGCCTTTATCCGCCGGCGTGGATGATCGGGCGACATGCGATCAAAGACGATGTGGTTGGCCCGTACACCATTCGAGCCGGCGAGTTTGCACTGATCAGCCCGTATCTCACGCATCGCCATCCGAGGTTGTGGGATAGTCCGCTGACGTTCGACCCTCAGCGTTTCCTCGACGGGCGCACCGAAAAATTGGCGAAGTTTACGTACCTTCCCTTCGGCGGGGGGATGCGGTTCTGCATCGGTGCCAACTTCGCCATGATGCAGACGACGCTCATGCTCGCCACGATGATCCGCCGGGTAAGGTTCGAGCGCGTGACGGATCAGAAAGTTGTTCCGTACGCGATGATCACGCTGCGGCCGAAGCATGGGATCAAAATGCGCGTACTTTCTCGGGTTGAATCGCAGAGTATTTAACCGCAGATTAACGCAGATAAATTCGGGACGGAGATAGCGAGTGCTTTTCGGCGGGAGAGCTTTGAAGCGCACAGTCGGACAACAAAAGTTTGAAAGATTGCTTTCTTGCTGTAACTGATGCCATTAGAGAATCTGCGTTAATCTGCGGTTCACACTTCTTTACGAACGACAAATTGCTCGTTGCTTGAAACATTTGACACGTCATCGTATTTCAATGTCGGCGGAAGGAAACATCAGCTATGGCAATGCGATCTGAATCGTTCGATTTTCTGAAACAAATCGAAGAAACCCCCAGCGTCAGCGGCTTTGAGCAGCCCGTCGCCCGCATCGTGCGCAAGCGTATGAGCAAGTGGGCCGACAAAATCGAAACCGATGTTCACGGCAACGTGATGGTGATGGCCGGCGCGAAGAAAGGCCCGCGGGTCATGCTCGCCGGGCATATGGATCAGATCGGGCTGATGGTCAATTACGTCAATGACGAAGGCTACATCTATTTCGAAGCCGTCGGCGGGATCGATAACACCGTGCTGCCCGGCTCGAACCTCACCATTCACACGAAGAACGGCCCGATCCCCGGCATCATCGGCCGCAAGCCGATCCATCTCATGAAGCCCGAAGAACGCAACCAGGGCAAGGTGGAGCGCATCGACCTGTGGATCGATATCGGCACGAAGAATAAGAAAGAGACCCTCGAAATTGTGCAGATCGGCGACCCGGTGACGTACAAGCTCGGCTTGACGAAGGTCGGCAAGGATTACATCGCTTCGCCGGGGCTGGATAATAAAGTCGGCACATGGGTGGTGATGGAAGCGCTGCGCATGGCGGTGGAGAGCCGAAAACTTAAGTGCGCCGTGTACAGCGTGGCCACCGTGCAGGAAGAAATTGGCCTGCGCGGCGCGCAGACGAGCTGTTATGGGATTGATCCGCAGGTGGGCATCGCGGTCGATGTGACACACGCGACGGATAACCCGGGCGCGGATAAGAAAGTCGCCGGCGAAATAAAACTGGGCGGCGGGGCGGTGGTCGAACGTGGGGCGAATATCAATCCCGTCCTGTTCGACTTAATCACCGACGCCGCGGCAAAGAAAAAGCTTCCCATTCAGATCGCCGCCGCGCCCCGTGGCACGGGAACCGACGCGAACGCCATGCAACTTTCCCGCGGCGGGGTGGCGACGGGGCTGATCAGCATTCCCAACCGCTACATGCACACGCAGGTCGAGTTGTGCTCGCTTTTCGATTTGCAAACCTGCGCCGAACTGCTGGCGGAAACGCTGCTGCGGATTGACGGGAAATCGTCGTTCATTCCGCAATGAGCGCTGGTATAATGTGTTTAATGAAAAGCCCTTTCCAAGGCATGGATCCGTACCTTGAGCAGCACTGGCCCGATGTGCATGGGGCGCTCATTAGTTATATTCGCGATGGACTTCAGCCACAGTTATCCGATGACTTAATTGCACGGATGGAGGAAACGGTTTACGTCGAAGACGCCAACGAGATTCGCCTTCGACAGCCTGATGTCCGTATCACAGAGAGTCAGACGACGTGGCAGCCAAGCCCTGGAGGCCGAGCAACCGCCGTTATTGATGAACCCATGCTGCTCGAACCGGTCGGCGATCCAATTCGTCAGCGCAACGTCGTCATTTACGATGCCGCCGGCAACCGCATGGTGACCGCCATCGAAGTGCTCAGCCCCTGGAATAAGTCGCCCGGCAAGGCGGTTGCCGCTTATCTTGAAAAACGTGAAAAATATATCGACAGTGAAACAAATCTGGTTGAAATCGACTTGATCCGCACCGGCGATTGGACGGACATGATTGGCCCCTATCACGTTCCGGCCCATGCCCGCAAGACTTATCGTGTGACCGTGACGCACGCGCCCGCCACCCGTCAATGCGGCATTTCCCTGTCGCTCTGGTCATCAAGTCCGCGGAATTGCTGGTTCTCCTGAAAAGACGCTGAATTCGGACGCCGACCTTGCCGCCCTATGGATTTTCTGTAAATCTATTCTAAATAATAACTTAGGTAATTAGCCGGCGACGTTCGCGCGCCCCCGCCCACCGCGCGGAGAACGGCCGCGATCTGCGTGGGAGCGGGCCGGAGACGCAAATATCCGGCAACCCCTGATTTTGATCGAATTGCCAGAGTAATTCCTTGCAATCCGGTTGACCGATAATCATATTATCGCCTGTCGGACACGAGGTGAACCGCTATTCACCTCACCGCCGCGGGTCGTGGGCCGCTTTTTGTTGGGTTTAGTCGCCCGTACAAGAGCTGCCGAACAGGTGCGACTCGCATGTGAGGCGGGTTTGTTGTTCCGGCGTGTTTTTCAGGAGTAACTGGCCATTTCCACGCATCTTCGCAGGAACGAGCAGATCCGCATCTCGCCCGTCCGACTTATTGATCATCTTGAGAACCAGGTTGGCATCGTCCCGACAGCCGAGGCCATGCGCACGGCTCGCGAGGCTGGCTTGGATCTCGTCGAAGTCGCCCCCACCGCCCGCCCGCCGGTTTGCCGAATCATGGATTACGGCAAATACCTCTACCAGCAACAGAAAAAGCAGGACAAGAGTCGGTCGCACTCTAAAGCCGGGCAGTTGAAAGAACTGAAGATCAAAACCGTCCGCATCGGCGATCACGATCTTGAGATCAAGATCAACCACGCCAAGGCCTTCCTTGAAGAAGGCAACAAGGTCCAGTTCACGCTGCAATTCAAGGGTCGCGAAATGGCTCACCAGGAACTGGGCCGCGTGATCTTTACCAAGATCAAAAAATCGCTGATCGAGGTGTGCAAAGTCGAGCGCGATGCCAAAATGGAAGGCCGCCGCATGACACTGGTGCTGCAGCCCGACCACAAGGGTAGCAGTGCCGGGGGCAGCGCTCCCGCCGCCGCGCCGGCCAAGCCGGTGCTGGGGGGTCTTCGCCCGCCGGGCGCCCTGATCGCCGGCACGTCGCTGGGCATCAAGCCGCCACAGCCGGCGGGTGTGGCGTCATAAGTCTAACGGTGGTCAATTGATTGACCCCGTCGAAAGTGAAGCCTGATCGAACACCAAAGTCCCGCGATCACTCGATCGCGGGTTTTTCGTTGTAGCGTCGGTCGTTGAAGCGCCGGTTGTGCCGACCGATCGCCCAAACCGGCGTCGACCGCATTAGCGTTTGGCAAACAATCGCACTCCGACGGATAGTCCCTCGGGCGTACCCTTCGGGACGACAACGATTCGAGCACATCCAGCACCGCCCGATAACCAACCACTTCTCGTTTTCCTTGCAACGACAAAATTCGAATCGTACATCATTCCTGCAACGCCGGTTGTTGACGGCGGTTTGACAAGAGGATCCCCGATAAGGGCTAAGCCGTCGCGAGGCGGCGTCGAGTTCGGGCGATGAACTCGGCTCATGTGGGCGCTGTTTGGCCCGCGTGATGCGCAAAGCGCCTGGTCCAGTAAATGGATCGAGGCGTTGCCGAATGGGTCTTCGCAGTCGAAGGATTTTTGTAACACCTTCTGTGCGATTCCGCTCTTCGGTCTCTTCTTGTCGGTCGTTTTGGCCGTAAAGCCCCGGGGCGAAGCACGTCTTAAAACGGCGTGCTCCGCTTTGAGGCCGGTGTGGCGGTTAAGTCAGCCTTCCGCTGTGCCGATGGCTTGGTTGTTCGGTGGTGTATTTCCGGGCGTGCGTACCGCCCGCCGAACGAGCGACCCAATGCTGTTTCATTTGTGTCGTGGTGGCGACGAAAGGAGCGAGGCATATCGCGCCCAATCTGGTGAAGCCGACGTTGTGGCAAACCCGGGCCGGTGCGATGGAGTTCTGGTGGCATGCGTTCGGGTTGACCCGGACGAAAAGCCACTTCGCCGTGTAGACGCGAGCCGTCGTGCTCGCAGGATCGATGAGATTCATGCCCAGCCGCTACGTTGGCGGCAGGCTTTGCAAAGACAAGACAAGGAGACCGTGTATGAAAGCGTATCGTTCTATTAAGCGTGGTTTCACGCTCGTTGAAATTCTGATCGTTGTGATCATCTTGGGCATTCTTGCGGCGATCGTTATCCCGCAGTTTACCAATGCGTCGACCGAAGCCCGGATGAGCAGCGCGCGCAGCCAGGTTCAGTCTCTCCGCAGCCAGATTGAGCTGTACAAGCTACAGCATATTGACCTCTATCCGACCGCGGATAACACCCTAACCGGCGCATGGAGCGACTTTGCCAAACTGATCGTCAAGACAAATGAAGACGGCACGACCACCGGCACCCCGGTCCTTGGGCCGTACCTTCAATCGGCTCCTGCCAACGCGATGCGTAGCAGCAACACCGGCGTGCAGTCGGTTGCGACTGACGCGGCTGCTCTCGCAGCCACAGCGGGCGCTACCGAAGGTTACGTCTTTAGCCAGGCGACTGGCAAGATCTGGGCCTTCGAAGGCGACGGCAACACCGACGGCGATGCCGACAACGTGATCAACGACTAACTACCTCGATCACACCAACTCCCGCCGACTTAACGGCCGGCGGGAGTCTTGTTTACCTTGCGAGGCAGCTTATGCATCACAGGAACACGTCCACTAAGTCGGCGTTCACGCTGATCGAAATCCTGATCGTGGTGGTGATTTTGGGCATTCTCGCCTCGATCGTCATCCCGCAGTTTTCCAACGCCTCGCTCACGGCACGGGAGAACACGCTGCGCGACGCAATGCGGTATCTGCGGACGCAGATCGCCGTGTATCGCGCTCAGCACAACGATTGCTCGCCCGGCTATGCCGCCGGCACATCGTCGGGCGCTGCGACGGAGGCGAACTTTGAGGCGCAGATGACGACGTACACCAACGAAACCGGCAACGCCCAGGCCACCGGCGACGCACAGTATAAGTACGGCCCGTATCTGAGTCGGATGCCCAAGAACCCGCTGAACAACTTTTCGACGTTAACCATCATCGCCGACGGTGCCGCCATGCCCGCCGCCCCGGACGGAACCACCGCGTTTATCTACAAGCCGCAGACGCAGGAAATAATTCCAAACGTCGCCGGCAACGATACCAGCGGCATGCCGTACTTCAGCTATTAGCGGCGGGCCGTCAGGTAGCAGTGGTGGAGCAGACATTCCTGTCTGCTTGCCGCTTCCAGTGGCAGTTTGGATTTCGGCATGGAATGCCGAGACAGACAAGAATGTCTGCCCCACCGAGACAGCCAAGAATTTCTGTGTCATCCAGTGATCTTGATATGCGATACCGAAACGCCTTCACCATCGTCGAAAGCATGCTCGCCAGCGTGGTGCTGGCCACGGCGGTGTTGGGGATTTCCAGCGGGCTGGCGACTTCGTATCAGCAGAATGGCTCGATCCGCGAGCGCGGGATCATGGTGCAGTTGGCGCGTTCGTTGTCGGAAGAAACCGCCAGCATGCCGTACACCAACGCGTTGGGTCTGTTCGGCGGCGGTTGGAATGCCGGGCAAAAAAACCGCCGTTTGTACGACGACGTATTTGATTTCGACGGTTACACGGATCAGTCGCCGTTTACCTCGATCGCGACGACGGGCATCGCCCTCGATTACGGCGCCGATTACAGCCGCACTGTTAAGGTCGAGCCGTTGGCGACGCCGTCCACCACTGCGATTTCGCCCGAGTTAAGCAATTTTGCACGCGTGACCGTCTGCGTGCGATCGCCTTCCGGCCACCAGGTGACCCTGCACCGCTGGGTTGCGCGCGTGGACATTAAAAGGTGAACCATGCGCAAGCACTTGAACACCAGGCAGACGTTGCGTTGCGGCTTCACGATGATCGAACTGATCATCGGGATGTCGATCACCGTGCTCGTGCTGGGCGCGGTGGCATCGTTCACGTTCGCCGTGGCCGCTGCATGGAAGGCCAATGACGCGCAATCCGAGGCATCAACCGTCGCCAGCGTGGCCACGGCGCGCGTTGGCGCCATGCTACGCGGGGTGAAAGCGGCGGGGGCGATTCAGCCCGGTTCGTTCGACGACAAATCCGCCGACCCCGCAGCCGTGGTGGTGTGGGTCTCTGATCTAAACGACGACGATGCCATCCAGCTTTCGGAACTGGAGTTGCTCTATTACGAGACTGACAACAAGCTCGTCTGCCGCTACCAGCGGCCGTCGGCTCTGGTCGATGAGACCGTGGCCCCGGCCGCCTTCGCCAATGTTGCGATGGTCACCCGTCTTCATAAAGATTTCGATCGCGTGCCGATGCTCTCGCGCATCGACGGCCTGCGGTTCTACCGCCTTTCTGCCGGAGCAAAGGCGGGGGCAATCGAAGCGCAGTTCCGCGTGCGCAGCGGCAAGCTGAATCAGGTTTATTCGATGGTCATCGCCCTGCGCAGCGGTGTGACCGACCCGAATTAGTTCATCGCTCAGAGACGACTATGCACACTAAACAATGGCTTAAATGCAGAACCCGCGCCGGCGGCGCGCTCGTGCTGGTGACGATCGCCACAAGCGTTGCGGCGGTGCTGGGGCTTTCGCTGCTTTCGGTGTCGTCCCTGCAGACCCGCGCCAGCGGCAACGCCGCCACCGTCGCCGAGGCCGACTATTTCGCCGAGTCAGGTGTGAACATCGCGATGTACTATCTGCAGAATCCATCGGCTTATACCGGTTCGCGGCCCAACGGCTACTACCCCGGCGAGGCCAATCTAAACCTCGGCCCCGACGCCCGCGGAACGATCGCGACTGAAGTGGTCTACGCAAAACCGAGCAACTTCTATGTCATCAAGTCCACGTCTTCGCGGAGCAATTCGCGCGGAAGCACGTCGCGCACGATACAGGCGCGGGTTCGCGGCCTGACATCGGGTGAAGTGGCGGTGATACCGATCATCGATGCAGTCGTCCTCAACGCCGACGTGCAACTTGACGGCGGTATGACCTTCACCAACACATCCGGCAGCGGGGTGCGGACGCTGGGCAAGGTAAGGGTGGTTTCCGGCGGGCGCGTGAACGGCGACGTGGTTTCAGACGATGTCGTCAAATCAGGTACCGGCGAAGTTTCGGGCGCAGCCAAGTCAATCCTTGTGGCATGGGAAGAAAACTCTGTGCTGGAAGGGGTCGCGGTCGGTTTGGTCAGTTCGCTGCTAAAGCCGTTCGTGACAGCGCCACCCACGCCGACCGATCCTTCCGCGTTGGTAACCGACTTCGCGCACTTGCCCGACTTGCGCTCGTACCGATACAAGAATCCAATTACCGGTCTGGTGTTGACCTACAATGCGACCAAGCTCACGCAAGCCCTCTACTCGGCAAAAACCATTGGCCCGACTCTAATGAACCCAGCCGGGATTTACTGGACCGATGCAGACGTGGAGCTCCGCGGTTCGACTGTTAACGGCTCCGTGCTCCTGATCAATGGAGCGAAGTTGCGAATCGGCGCTGGCAACTCCAGCATCATCGCCAGGCAAGGCTACCCGGCGGTTGTCAGCGGCGCCGGCATTAGGCTCGAAAACACAGCCCGTTTGTCCGTTACCGGACTGACCTACGCCAGCAAGATCGAGTGCGACACAAACACAAATGGTTCCATCTCTATCGTTGGCGCCCTGATGCTTTCGGACACGGTCGCTCCGATTCCGACCGATAACTACGAGGGCACATTTTCGGTGGTATACGACAAAGATCTTGCCGTTGTTCCCGGATTTGGAATGGTGGTAGCCGATATGGATATTAAAGCATTGACGGTCGTCTCGTGGACCGGGAACTGATCAATCGTTGTACGAAAGGACGTTATGAAATTGAATCGACTCCTCGGAGTAGTAGTTGTTCTTCAAGGCATCATCCTCGCAGGTCAGTGGGTTGGAGCGCCCCGGCTGCAATCGGCCCAGGCGCAGGTGGCCGACCCCGGCGCGCAGCGCATTGCGATGACCGACGAGATCAAGAAGACCAACGAAAAGCTCGACAAGCTCATCAACCTGCTCGAATCGGGCAAAGTTCAGGTGACGGCGGTAGTGCCCGATAGCAAAGACGGCGGCGTGCGGGGCAAATAGCCTGCCGCTCGGGACCGTGGTTCTCGTGCGGCCGCGCGCCGAAGTGGAAGCGTTTGTTGCCGCGTTGTTACCCCATTCGCTTCGGACACCCTATGGTTCGCGACTGCACATACCAACTTCGTTCAATCGTTTCTCGCGGGTTTACCCTCGTCGAGATTCTGGTGGTCATAGTCATCCTCGGTACGGTTTCGGCGATCGTCATACCGCAGATCGGCTCACGCGATGATCTTCGCTGTGCCGCGTCGGCGCGCATTGCCATGGGCGACTTAATTTATGCCCAGAACCTGGCGATCTCGTCGCAACGGACAATCTACATCCGCTTCGGCGCGAACACCTACAGCTTGTACGACACGTCAACGGGTACGACACCCATTACCCATCCCGTGAACAAGTCGCCGTACACGATGACTTTCGGCGCCAGCGGCACCACGGGGCTGACGAACTCGTTTATTGATTCTAACACCTTTGACGGCTCGACCACGCTGGTGTTCGACGAGTTGGGCGCCCCTTATTCTTACAACGCCGTGGGCGACGTGCACACGGCCCTCGCCGCGGCGGGCGAGGTTGTGATGGGAAGCGGCACCTATAAATTGAAGATACTCGTCGAACCGTTTACCGGCGAAATTACCGTGATCGAGGACAATTAGTTTGTTGAAGCTCACGCGAACACAATACCTGCCGATCGGCATTGATGTGGGTGCAGACAGCATCAAGCTGATGCAACTGCAGATCACCGGCGACGACCTGGAAGTGACTTGCGCCGCGCGCGAGGCCATGCCGTTTACGCCGGCGGGGGACATCAAGTCCCGCACCGCCGTCGCGCTTGGGATCATTCGCCGAAGCATGCGGGAGAACGACTTCCGCGGGCGAAAGTCGATCATCGCATTGCCGCGTGAGCTGGTTCAGTTGAAAAACCTCCGACTGCCGATCATGCCGGCGGCGGACACCGTATCGGCGTTGCAGTTCGAAGCCAAAAACCTGTTTCCTTTTGATACCGATCTGGCCACGCTCAATCACCTGATTGCCGGCGAGGTGCGGCAGGGGTCGGATGCGAAGCAGGAAATTATGGTGCTCGCCGCCAAAAACGCGGAGATCGAGCAGTACGTGGAACAACTGCACGCCGGCGGATTGCTGCTGGAGTCGCTGGATTACGAACCGTGCGCAATCTATCGAAGCATCGAACGCTTCATGCGCCGAAAAGAAGACGAGCACGACGTGCATGTGCTGGTCGACATCGGATTGCGCCGCAGCCAGGTGCTCATCGGCCGTGGTCGCGATATCGCGATGATCAAACCGATCGAGATCGGCGGCCAGATGATGCGCGACGCGGTGGCGCGCAAGCTCGGCATTACCGTTGAAGAGGCGATCGGCCTGCGCCGGCGTCTGATCGACTCGGCGGAGCAGCAGACCACCGGCATCCGGGACGCGGTTCGCGAAGCGGTGGAAGACTCGCTTCGATCGATCTTGGAAGATTTGGCGCGCGAGGTGTCGCTGTGCCTGCGGTATTACTCGGTCACGTTCCGGGGCGCCCGGCCGCTGGCGCTGCGCACGATCGGCGGAGAAGGGGGCGACCCGCAGCTCATCCGGATTCTCGGAGGCGCGCTGTCGGTGCCGGTGACCGTGGGGCGATCAATCCAGAATATCGACTACAGCCGCATGCGCGCAACGCTGCGACAAGGGGAAATGAGCGAGTGGTCGATCGCGATGGGCTTAAGCCTGAAGGGCACAGATCGGTATTTTTCCGGCAGAGAAGGACGACCGCGCGGCACCGTAGCGCCGGGCGATGCGGTCGAAACCGAAGTGGCTCGGCCGTCTGCGGTGCAGGCGATCGCGGCAAGATTGCTCGATGGGTTCGATGGATCGCCGGGGGTGGCTCATGCGTGAAATCGAGTTTCTGCCAACTTGGTATCCCACGTTTCGCCGGCGGCGCGGGCTGGTTGCGGCGCAGACCTGGGCGACGGCGGCAATCTTGGCGGCGATCGGTTTGTTCGGCGTCGCAGAGCATCAGAAAGTGATGGCCGAAGAGCGCGCCGGTTCAATGCTTCAGCACGAGATCGCGCAGACGAAATCGGAACTGAAACTGCTCGACGAACAACTGGTGCTCAAGAAACAGTTGGATCGGCAGGGGGAAATACTTTCCAAAGTCGGGCTACAGATCGACTTTACACGGTTGCTGGCCGAGCTGGATGTGATGATGGGCGGCGACATGTTCCTCGTCGAATTCGCCGCCGACACCGAAGAAGTGCTGCGATCGGCAGATAATGCCGCGGCAAATAACATAAAGTCACGTGCGGGCGATAAGTCCGCTAACCCCGCTTTAGCGAAGAAGTGTGATCGGAAGCTCAAAGTGAAGCTGGTGGCGGTCGCCCCCAATGATGTGGATGTCGCGAACTTTCTTGCCGGACTGACCAATAAAGCCTATCTCGATCAGGTAGCCATGACCTACGCCAAAGACCGCATTCAGCAGGGCCGGATCATGCGCGAATTTGAACTGACATTCCTGATCAACCTCAATACGCCGTCGGCCGAATAATCTGGTGGATGGCGCGTAATCTCCAAACCAAGACCAAGTCGCTGACGAACCTGCAATGGTGGCTGTTCGGCGGGCTGGTCGTCTTCTCGCTCGGCTTCTACCTGCTCGTCTACCGTCCCGTCGAAGGCAGGGCACTGGCGCTTCGGGCGAGCTACAACGACCAATGGGCCGAGCTTGCGGCCTCCCGAAACCGCGCGAAGGATCTGCCACGCATCTCGGCGGAGAACGAAGACCTTTCGTTACGGCTCGCCAAAAGCAAGCGTCTCCCCAAACAGGCCGAATGGGCCGACCTGGTTCGTGACATCACCCGGCTGAGCAATCAATCATCGCTCAAGAAGTTCTCATACAAGTACGGTCTGGCCAAGCGGAACGACACATTCTCGCAGTTGCCGATCGTGCTTGATTTCGAAGGCGACTTGATGGACGTACACGCGTTCGTCCGGCAGATCGAAGAACTATCGCGCATGACCCGCCTGCGCAGCATTACCCTCAAGAGCAACGACAAGAGCGGCCACGTGCAGGTGCAGATGGCGTTGAACACCTACTTTTCCACCGAGTCGCAATGATCCAACTGCAGGCGCCATCCTGGCCGCAAAAAGCCCAACGGCTGATCCAGCAGGATCCGCGTAAGGCCGGCTTGCTTGGCGCCCTGCTGCTCGTGCTGGCGTTCACAGCGTTTCGGCTGATTTCTTCGGGCGAAACAACGCCCAGCACTGTCCAGGCTTCACACGAAGGTCTGCAGGTTGGTCCGCAAAGCCTGCTGACGGCTTCGAACACGCCCGACGCCGACGGCGCGACGCTTGCGGGAGGAGCTTCAACACCGGTTCTCGCCTGGCTGGATATGCCGGCTCCGCCGCTTACGCGGAACCCGTTTCAGATTCGATACGAGATATTCCCCCCAGAAGTCATAAAGTCCGAGCCGACGATTGAAGGCCGCGGATTTTGGGATGAGATCGCAAAGTCGCTCACGGTTCAGGTCGATCAGGAAGAAAAGAAGCATGTAGTGCTTCAGGCCGTGCAGACCCGCGCCAGCAGGCTGCAGGTTGCGAGTGTCATCATGGGTCCGACGCCCCGGGCCATGATTGATGACAAACTCGTGGGAGAGGGAGATGTCGTTGCGAACTTCCGCGTCCTCAAAATCGAGGCGCGGCGGATCATTGTTGAGTCCGAGGGCATCCGGCTTGAGATCCAGATGAAGTAGCGACGGTGCCCGTCAAGACCGACGAGTTGTTTTTTTTAGGTCGTACAGAGGTATCTCCCATGTTTAAGCGTACCAAGGCCGCGGGGGTTCTTTTTCTGGCTGTGTCGTCCGTTTATGCACTCCAGGCGCTAGCGGCAAAACCGCAAAGCCTGGCAATTGGTCCGGTTGGCGCAGGCAACACGAATGTAAAGGTGCTTGATGCCAACGAAGACCCGTTTGCCAACGGCCCTGCCAGCCAACCTTCCACCGACGAACTCGACAACCAGGGCACCAGCGTCACCGCCGATGCCATCAGCGTCAGCGATGAAGGGTCGGTCGAGATCCACGTCAATGACGCGTCGCTGGTTGAAGTGCTTCGGATGATGTCGATCCAGGCACAGCGCAACATCGTCGCCAGCAAGGAAGTGGGCGGGAAAGTCACTGCCAACCTCTACGGCGTGACGGTCCGAGAAGCGCTCGACGCCATCCTTCACGCCAACGGCTATGCCTACCGCGAGAAGGGTAACTTCATCTACGTTTACACCGCCAAAGAAATCGCGGAGATGGAAAAGGCCGAGCGTGTGGCGACCACCGAAGTCTTCCGCCTTTTCTACACGCCTGCCGCCAACGCCGCGAACATGATCAAGCCGGTCTTAAGTGATGCCGCCCAGGTTTCGCTCAATCAGCCGTCGGATTCAGGCATCTCCACAGGCACCGGCGACACCGGCGGCAATAACCATGCCACCGAAGACGTGCTGGTCGTGACCGATTACTCCGAAAATCTGGAGAGAGTCCGCAAGGTTCTCAAAGAAATTGATCGCAAGCCGCAGCAGATTCTCATCGAAGCAACGATTCTGCGGGCCGCCATCACCGAAGACAACGCCCTGGGCGTAGACTTTAACGTCCTGGCCGGCGTGAGCTTTCAAAACGTGCTCACCAACGCGGCCGGGCAAGTTACCGGCGGCAGCACAGGAGATGGCAGCGACCCGGTCAACAACGGCGCGAATGCCGCCGGGGGCGTCGGCACGGGCAACAGTTTCACAAGTAGCGTGCCCGGCGGGCTGAAGCTCGGTTTTGTCAGCGATAACGTCAGTGTCTTCCTTGCTGCGCTTGAAGGCGTGACCGATACGGTCGTGCTCGCCAATCCGAAGATTCTCGCGCTGAACAAGCAGAAGGGTGAGGTGATCGTCGGCCGCAAGGACGGATATCTCACCACCACCGTCACCGAGAGCAGCACTGTTCAGACTGTTGAATTCCTCGACACCGGCACGCGGCTGATCTTCCGCCCGTTCGTGGGTGACAACGGCAACATCCGCATGGAAATCCACCCGGAAGATTCATCCGGCGGCCTGACTGCCGACAATCTTCCGTTCAAGATTACCACCGAAGTCACCAGCAACGTCATGGTGAAAGACGGCCACACGATCGTCATCGGCGGTTTGTTCCGCGAAGCGACCGACAGCAGCAAGAGTCAGGTCCCCGGTTTGGGCAATCTGCCGCTGGCCGGCTACCTGTTCCGCAACCAGCGTGACCGCACGACCCGCGAAGAAATCATCATCCTGCTCACGCCGCACATTATCAAAGATGAAAAGGCGTTCAGCGATGCCTCGGAAGCCGAACTGGCCGACATCGACAAACTGCGCGTCGGTGTGCGCAAGGGCATGATGCCCTTCGGCCGCGAGCGGTTGGCCGAATCGTGCTACGAGAAGGCCAGCGCGGAAATGAACCGCGACACGCCCGACCGCGAGAAGGCGCTGTTCTTCCTCGGCTGTGCGACGAACCTCAACCCGAAGTTCCGCGAAGCGATCTCGCTCAAGGAACAGATCACCGGCAAGCAGCTTGCAGCGTCGGACAACAGCTCGGTCCGGTCATTTATCCGCCGGCGCATCTTGGCCGACAAGGATCTTCCGACCCCGACAACACTGCCAGCCAGCGTGCCGATCAGCGTCACCCCGCGTAATGACGGCCCCAAGCCCGTTCCCGCCAGCCTCAACGCGCCGGCCGCAATGCCGACGAGTGACGTGCCGTCGACGCAGCCGTCGACTCAGCCGACCAAACTACTGGTTGGCCTGGAAACGTCGGCGGTGTTTGGCGATTCAAATGCGACGTTGAATTCATCGTCATCAATGCCGAAGTTGCCGGCCACTGTCGACTGGTCAAGCTGGTTGAAAGCCGCCACCGAAACCGCCGCTGCGACGTCCGCAAATGGTGGCAACGAGCCCCCGGTGTCGACCGAAACGCCGGCAACGCAGCCAACCATCGTGCAGGTTAAGTCGCAAGAGTTGCCGACGGAGAACCCGACGGCGATTACCGAACTGCCGATGGATCCGATCGCACCCGAGCCCTCGAACGGCGGCGAGCCTAAGTAGCCGTCGATCGAGCAACATGGAAGTGGTTTCGACAGGTTTGTGACAAATGGAGAGTGTATGCGCCGTACTTTAGCAATCGCCGTGATCGCGCTGTCTTGTCTGGCCGGCTGCTCGCAGACCAAGCCGCCGGACAACAAGAAAGCCGCCGCCGCACAGTGGAACGGAGCCCGCGCCGCCGTGCTTCACAGTCTGGCAAGCGATCAGTTTAAGACCGGCAACTACGACAAGGCTCGTCAGACCGTTGTCGAAGCCTTGAAGATGAGCCCACAGAACGCGGAGCTGTGGATCCTGTCGGCCAAGCTCAACATTGAGCAAAGCCAACTGGAAGTAGCCCAGCAAGACTTGGGCCGGGCGATGGAATTTGCGCCGGAAAAGGCCGAACCCTACTACCTGCGCGGCGTGATCAATCAACGCTGGCAGAAGCTGGACCAGGCTTCGGCCGATTACCAATTTGCCAGTGAAAAGGCGCCGGCCGAGCTGGCCTATGTGCTGGCCCGCGCCGAAACGCTGGTGGCGATGGATCGCAGCAAGGAAGCGCTGGGGTTGCTGCAGGAGAAGATGCCCTATTTCGAGAACAACCCCGTGATCCGCGACGCGGCGGGGCAGCTTCTCATGCAGCAGCAGCGCTATTCTGATGCCGTAGACACCTTCCGCCAGGCGGCGATGCTTGCGACCGACGACCTCGGTCTGAAAGAGCGGCTTGCCAAAGCCCTGCTGTTCAACAAACAGCACCGCGAGGCGGCAGAATTGCTCAATCGGCTGACGCGTGACGATCGCAACATCGGCCGGGCCGACCTGTATGTGATGCTCGGTGAAGCATGCATGCAATCCGACCGCCCGAGCGAAGCCCGTGGCGCGTTTGAGACGGCGACCCAGATCAACCCATCGAATGCGCAGGCGTGGCAGGGCATCGGCAAGGTTGCATTGAATGCCAATGACCTTCGCCGGGCCGAGTTGGCCATCCGCAAATCGGTGGCGCTGGATCCGGCTGACGCACAGAGCCAACTTCTGCTTGGCTACATGCGGATGAAGCAGGCGAAGCTCAATGAAGCCATGGTGGCGTTCCGCAAAGCGTCGGCGCTCGACCAGGGTGATGCCGTCGCGCTTTGCATGACGGGCTATGTGCTCGAGCAACTGGGCGAGCAGCAGCAGGCGATGGACCTGTACGCCAAAGCGCTCAAGCTTCGCCCGGGTGACGAATTGGCGACGAAGCTTCTGGCCAACGTGGGATTGAACGACTAACAGGATGCCATAGGTGTCTTCCGGGGGAGAAAGTCCGGTAAGGCGCAGCAGGAACTGAGTTACGTTATCCAGCAAAGCAAGCGGTGTGTGTTTCGACGAGGGTGTAAGCCCCGGAACGGAACACGCACCGCTCCATTTTTGCGCAATCAAGCCTAAGTGCCCGTCGGGGTAAGCCGATCTGAATTCAAGGGATAACGTCGTGAAAATACGCAGCCTGCCCATCTTCGTTATTTGCCTGATCGCTGCGGGGCTTGCGTCGATTGCCTCGACTGCCGGAGTATTGCTCCGTACGCGGCCCGACGCCTACACGATGACCGTCGCGGGCATCGTCCTGTTCATGCTCGCTTCGGCCGCCGGCCTGCTGGCCGGCACCGTTTTGCGTGGCAACTGCCGGTCGGTGGCGCGCCGACTGGCCAACCAGATTGCCGGCGGCTCGATCGAACGCGTTCCACTCAAAGACGCCGAAATGCGTCCCCTTACGACGGCCATCAATGATCTGGTCGACTATACAAATCTGAAGATCAGCGACTCAAGGCTGCGATTCAAAGAGCTCGAAATACAACTGAAGGTGGCCCACGCCGAGCGGCAGCATGCCGAGGCGATCATCAAGAGCATTTCCGATGCAGTGTTGGTCACCGACCGGTTTGATGAACTGGTGCTCGCCAATGAATCCGCCGCCCGGGCATTGCAGTTTAAGACCACCCAGCCGCGTCGTACACCGGTCGACAAAGTCGTTTCAGATGAGAAAGTGATCGAGCTCATTCGCGAGATGCGCCAAAGCGGCAGCACCAACGGCCGGCGGATTGTGGAACATAAGACCAAAGTGGGCGGAGTTGATCGCACGTACAAGATTACGCTCTCGTGCGTGGCGGACGACTCCCAAGGCGGCGAAAACCGCGAACCGGCCGGCGTGGTGTGTGTGCTGCACGATATGACGCGCGAAAAAGAAATCGCGCAGATGAAGAACGACTTTGTGAGCCACGTGAGCCACGAGTTGCGCACGCCGCTGGCAAGCATTCGCGCCTACGTCGAGATGCTGGTGGACGGCGAAGCCCATGACGAGAAAACCCGCGGGGAGTTCTATGAGATCATCCAATCCGAAGCCAACCGCCTCGGCCGGCTGATCGACAACATTTTGAGCATCAGCCGAATTGAATCAGGACTGGTTAAGGTGAACAAGAAGCCGGTGAGCCTGAGCGTGATCCTGAAAGAGGCAATTGAAGTTATCGCGCCGCAGGCCAAGACCAAGAACATCACCATCGAAGAGCGCGTGCCCCCAGCCTTCTATCAGACGAATGCCGACAAAGACATGTTGTATCAGGCGGTGCTGAACTTGATGAGTAACTCGGTGAAATACACGCCGGAAGGCGGCAATCTTACGATCGAATCGGTCGTAGATGAATTGAGCAACAACGTGGTCACCAGGATTACTGATAACGGCGTGGGCATTCCCGCCAAAGACCTTCCGTTCGTGTTCGATAAGTTCTATCGGGTGGAAGCCAATAGCAAGATGGCCAAAGGCACGGGTCTGGGGCTTTCGCTTGTGAAGCACATTATCGAAAACGTTCACCAGGGAAAGGTGTTCGTGAACAGCGAAGTGGGCAAGGGAAGCACTTTTGGATTTGAACTAACCCTGGTTTGAGTGGGAGCGACGTAATGAGCGAGAAGACAATTCTGGTTGCCGACGATGAATCACACATTCTCAATGTCGTGTCGTTGAAGCTGCGCAACGCCGGCTTCAAAGTGATCACGGCGCGGGACGGGCAGGAAGCCTACGAACTGGCCAACACCGAGAAGCCCGATCTGCTCATCACCGACTATCACATGCCGCAGATGTCGGGCATCGAACTGTGCAGGAAGCTCAAGGAATCAGACGCGACTGCAAAAATCCCGGCCATCATGCTCACGGCCCGCGGGTACAGCCTTGAGCCGGGCGATACCGAGCAATCGGGGATCAACCAGCTCATCAGCAAACCGTTCAGCCCGCGGCAACTGCTGACGGCGGTCAACGAAGTGCTTGGCTTGGCTGCGTAAATCGATTGTTTTGCCAAAGTTGTGGAGCCGACGTTCATGGCCAGTAGTATCACAGTTCATCAGAACGCCAATCCAGCAGTCGCCGGCGTGTCGCACGAGGCGCTGGACAATCTTGCCTCGCGCATGCGGCAGGGTGGGATGTTCCTGATGATGCTTCGCGGCGACGGCTCGGTGGCCTACTCCGATTCGACGCCGGTGCCCTTCTTCCAAAAATACGTTCTCCCGGCTCTGCAATTGAGGCAGGCCGGCGAAGCCCAGGCACTTGCGGCGGTCGTGAAATCGATGACGGCGACCTCGCCCATCGAAATCTGGCCGGCGGCACCCGGCATCATCGCCGCAGCCTTTCCGCACGTCGATAAACGCAGCGTGAGCGGAACAATTGTTCTGGTGGCCAAGTCGGGCGCGTTCAAGCTCAGCGAAGAGGTTCTGCGCGTCTCCGGCAAGCTTGGGCTCGACGGAATCTGGCTCAGCCAGCAGGCCGATGCGCTGCCCGGCTACGGCGAAGAGGCGTTGCAGCGACAGGCTCGCATTTTGCTCAGCATGGTGCGCGACCAGGTGAAGCTTGTCGGCCTCGAGCATGAACTGGAATCGCTTTCCGGCCAGCTCGGCAACACCTACGAAGAATTGAGCCTGATCTATCAGCTCTCCAGCGGCATGAAGGTCAACCGCACCGCCGGCGACTTCTTTAAGCAGGCCTGTCTGGACGTAATGCAAGTGATGGACGTACGCGGCATGGGCGTGGTCCTCCGCGGCGAGGGCGCGCTGGATCAGCCGCCGGTGGTTTACGGCGCGCTCAAACCCCCGCAGGAAACCGTTAACCGCCTGGCCGAACATCTTCTTTCAGTATTCCAGCGGCGGCAGGGTGCGCTGCTGGTTAATCAGGTGTCGAAAGACAAAGAGTTCTCGTTCTTGGCCGATTGTGCCAAGCAGCTTCTGGCGGTTCCGCTCACGCGCGGCACGCAGGTGCTCGGATGTCTCTTTGCGCTCGATAAGAACGTCGATGAGTTCAACAGCGTCGATAGCAAGCTGCTTACCAGCATCAGCAATGAGTCGGCGGTATATCTTGAAAATGCGAGGCTGTATGAGGACGTTCACGGCCTGATGATGGGCCTGCTGCACAGCCTTACGTCGGCGGTCGATGCCAAAGACGCCTACACCTGCGGCCACAGCGAGCGCGTTGCGCTGCTGAGCCGCCATCTGGCCATCACCGCAGGCATGAATGACGCGCAGGCCGACCGCATTTACATGGCGGGGCTGCTTCATGACGTCGGCAAGATCGGTGTGCCCGAGGCGGTGCTGCAGAAGACCGGCAGGCTCACACCCGAAGAATTCGAACAGATCAAAAAGCATCCGGAAATTGGCGCGAGAATTCTGCGTGACATCAAGCAGATTGCAGACCTGATACCCGGTGTGCTGCACCACCACGAACGCATCGACGGCAAAGGCTACCCGATGGGCCTGGCCGGAGATGACATTCCGATGATGGGCCGCATCATCTGCCTGGCCGACTGCTTTGATGCGATGACATCGAGCCGCACGTATCGCAAAGCACTGCCGTTAGAAGTGGCAATGACCGAAATCTGCCGATGCGCCGGCACGCAGTTCGATCCGGTTCTGGCCGACGCGTTCCTGAAAATCAGTACCGAAGAGCTGCGCGACCTGCTGAAAAACCACGCCGCGTCGCTGCGCCGCGTGCTCGATCAGCAACAGTCGATGCGGGCGGCATAGCAAAGAAGGATGTAAGTCATGGCGATCAAGTGTGATGAATACAACAACGTTTGCGTGTTAACGCCCGCCGGCGACTTCGCCGGCGATGACACCGCCGCCATGCAGAAGCAGATGGAAGAGCTGATCGAAAAGAAGCAGATGGCCGACTTCGTCGTTGATTTTGAAAAGTGCGGCTTCATTGACAGCAAAGGACTCTCGACGCTCCTGTGGGCGAAACGCCGCTGCGAAGACCTGTTTGGGCAGTTCAAACTTGTCAACCTCGACGACAACTGCCGCAAGATTCTGGAAATCACCCGCCTCGGCCAGCGCTTCGAATGCCACGCGGGATTGGAAGGCGCGTTGAAGACGATGAGTTAGGAAGTTGCCGGTTGTCAGTTGCCAGTTGTCAGAAGGACCCATGTCCGAGCTGGCAACGGATAACTGGCAACTGGCAACTACAACAATGGTTGCAACCACCACCACGCGAAAACCTCTCGGTCAGTTGCTCTTCGACAGCGGCGTTGTCTCGGCAGAGCAGTTGGATCGCGCGCTCGCCGAGCAAAAGAAACACAATCACCAGAAGTTGCTGGGTGAAGTGCTGGTTGAGCTGAAGTTCTGCACCGACGATCAGATCACCGAAGCACTGGCGACCGCGTACGGCGTGCCTTATGCGCGCGTGAACCCGAAGATCGCCGACGCGCAAACGATCTCAATCCTGCCCAAGGAATTTCTCGAAAAGCATCAGGTCTTGCCGTTGTTCCTGGTGGACAATGTGCTTACCGTTGCCGTCAGCGAGCCGGCGAATGTGTTTCTATTGGAAGAGATCGAACGCCTGAGCGGCTACACCGTTCAACTCGTCGCCGCCACGGCGCACGATATCAAGAGCACGCTCCAAACCTATCTGCCCAACGACAAAGTGTTCGTGATCGACGAGATCATGGACGACGTGAAGCTGGAAGATTTCGCGCTGATCGAGCAGAAGGTCGAGGACATTTCCGACCTCGAACAGGCCGCGGGCGATTCGCCGGTTATCAAGTTCGTCAACTACGCGATTTATTCTGCGGTGCGCGAAGGCGCCAGCGACATTCACGTCGAGCCGGGCGACGGCTCGCTGCGCGTGCGGTTTCGCATCGATGGCTGCCTCGTCGAGAAACTTCGCCCCCCGGCCATGATGGCCCCGGCGGTGGCGAGCCGCATTAAAATCATGGCCGGGCTGGACATCTCCGAACGCCGTCTCCCGCAAGACGGCGGCATTCATGTGATGATGGACAAACGGCCCATCGACCTGCGCGTCAGCACCATGCCCGGCCGGCACGGCGAAAAGGTCGTCATTCGAATTATCGATAACGACAAAGCCAGCGTGAACCTCGAAAAGCTCGGCTTCGGCGTCGACACACTCAAAGAATGGCGGCGGTTGATCAATCTGCCGCACGGCATTCTGCTCGTGACCGGGCCGACGGGAAGCGGCAAGACGACTTCACTCTATGCGGCGTTGACGGAACTCAATGAAGCAGACGTTAACATCTGCACGATTGAAGATCCGGTCGAATACAACCTTGCCGGCGTGAACCAGTTTCAAACCAATGAGCGCGCCGGATTCACATTCGCCAGTGCCCTGCGATCGCTGCTCCGGCAAGACCCCGACATTATCATGGTCGGTGAAATTCGCGACGGCGAAACGGCACGCCTCGCCACGCAGGCGGCGCTCACCGGGCACTTAGTGCTCAGCACATTGCACACCAACGATGCCACCGGCGCGATTACTCGTCTCACTAATCTCGGGATCGAACCGTATCTGGTCGCCGCCAGCGTGACCGGTGTGCTGGCGCAGCGGCTCGTGCGCAAGTTGTGCCAGCAGTGCAAGCAGCCGTATGCCGCGTTGCCCAACGAGCAGCGTGTGCTGGAGAAGACCGTGGGCGTCGTGGAAACGCTGTACAAACCCAAAGGCTGCTCGGCCTGCCGAAACCTGGGGTTCACGGGGCGAATCGGCATTTATGAACTGTTGGCGCCCAACGACGAGATGTACGAACTGATCGCCAACGGCGCTACGCACAACGGCCTGCGTGCAATGGCAAATGCCGTCGGAATGAAAGTGCTGCGCGATGACGGACTGGAAAAAGTGAAGGCCGGAATAACCACGCTCGAAGAAGTCTATCGAGCAACCGCATAGGAGAGTTGCCAGTTGGCAGTTGCCGATATCTGATAACCAGTATCTGGCAACCGGTAACTGACAGTTCGCAACAGACATGCCCAATTACCTGTACACCGCCCGCGATGAATCCGGTCATCTGGCCACCGGCACACTTCTTGCCGCCGACCGTGAAGATGCATCGAAGCAACTGCGCGCCGAGCGAAAGTATCCGATTTCGATCAAAGAAGCCGGCGAGTTGGTCGCCGGCGACGCTCGACCGAGCGGCGGAATCAAGGTCACCCGCGGCGAACTGATTCACCTTTCCACGCAGCTTTCGATCATGCTCGAAACCGGCGTGACGCTCACCGAAGCGATGGGCTGCATCGGCCGCCAGGCGAAGAATCCAAAGTACAAAGCCCTCGCCACCGATTTGTGTCAGCAGGTCGAGGGTGGAAGCGATTTCTCCGCCGCCATCAGCAAGCACCCGCGGTCGTTCCCGCGGCTTTACATCTCGTTGATGCGTGCGGCGGAAAAGAGCGGCATGATGTCGAAGTTGCTGCTGCGCGCCACGACCTATCTGCGCGACGAGCAGGACATTGTCCGCCGGGTGAAAGGCGCGCTAACCTACCCGTGCATCATGCTTGCTTTCGCGGTCACCACGACGACGTTTCTGCTCGCGTTTGTCCTGCCCCGCTTCGCGTCCATTTATGCCAGCAAAGGAGCGGCGCTTCCCGTGCCCACACAAATCCTGATGTCGATGAGCAACGCCCTTGTGCATCATTGGCTGATCGTCTCGATCGTTACTAGCGTCATGGTAACAACGTTCGTGTTCTTTTTCCGATCTGCAGTGGGACGGCAGTTCTGGCACTCCGTACAGCTGGAAATCCCTGTGCTCGGCGAAGTTTTCCGCAAGCTCCACCTGTCGCGCAGCCTGCGCATGATGGGCACGCTCAGCGGGTCGGGCGTGAATCTGCTCGATTGCGTCGAAAACACGATCGACGCCACCACCAACAACTGCTACCGAACGATGTGGACGGGTGTATCCACCCGCATTAAACAGGGCAAACCCATGAGCGAACACCTGTCGCAGTCGTCGCTCGTCCCGTCGGATGTCGCACAGATGCTCCAGAGCGGCGAAAGCAGCGGCAAACTTGCAATGGTGATGGAACAGGTCGCCACCTATGCAGAGGCCGAGCTTAAAGAGAAAATCACCGAACTCACCCGCTACATCGAACCAGCGATGATCATCATCATGGGCCTGATCATCGGCGGCGTGGCGCTGGCGCTGATGCTGCCGGTGTTTACGATGGGCAAGGTCGTGGCCAGCTAAATCAGCTTGCGCAGATATTCCAGACCGAGCCGAATCGCCATAACGGGTTCTTCAATGCCTTCAAACTCCAGACTCAGCCAGCCATCATACTTGGCGGCTTTCAGCAGCTTGATCTGCGCCGGGATATCAATATCACCGTGACCGACGATCGCGCCGCGCAGCGCGATCTTTGCCGGCGTGGCGAACCAGCCCGTCGGAGGCATGCGATCTTTCGGACGGACGTGGAAATCCTTCACGTGCGCCATCTGCGCGTACTTCGCCAGCCGCTTAACAGCCGCCACCGGGTCGTCATCCACGCACAGAAAATTGCCCATGTCGATCGTCAGTCCGAAGTTGTTGTGCTTGACAGCCTTTAGAAGCTTTTCAACACGCTCCGACTCCTGCATGAAAAAGCCGTGGTTCTCAAGGCTCGTGTGGATACGCTTCGTGGCGGCGTAATCGGCCACCTCTCGAATAGCCGGCACGACGTGTTTGACCGCGGCATCGAATGTTTGCGGGCCGGCGATTCCCGCCGAGTGTTCGCCGAAGCCTTTGGTAATGTCGTGCCTCATCGTGACGACGCCCAGTTCGGCGGCGATGTCGACGTGTTCCATCAGTTTGGTGACGGCGTGGCGCTGTGCGTCGAACGGCACGAGCAACTCCGCTCCGACGCAGTAGCTCACGACTTTGACCTTCGCCTTCTCCGCCGCTTTCACCAATCGCGCCGCGCGGCGGATGGGCGACGGATCGGGCTTGTATGGATCAAACCCCGCAAACTCCACCCCGCCGACGCCGAAATCGGCAATCTGCTCGACGGCGGCCTCGAGGCTCTTATTGTGCTCGCGCATCCAGCGCCAGAGAGAATAGGTTGAGACGGCCAAATGCATCGTGTCAGGCTTTCGATGAACGGAGCGAAGAGCGGGTCAGAGTGTAGCTGACGTGACGCTTGCCCCACGTACGATATTTTTTCGCTAGCTTGCCTTGGCGGTTAACGATCCCCGCCCGCCGAAGGTTAGCAAGGGCTTGCTCGCGCGTTTTGCCGGCTTCAAGCATCCGAACCAGTTCCTGGTACGAAACGCCAAACACTGCGGCAATACCGCCTGACTCGGTTCCTGGTTTTATTTCAAGTCGCGTCTTCGCCATAGCGGCCGTCCCTTCGAACCGACCAAGCGGCAACGATGTTTTGTTGCTCGCGGACGCACAATTGCACATGAGCCCCCGCAAGCACGCCGCTTCGTTTCCATAACCGGGGCATTTTGCCACCTAACATTGGAACGAAAATGCCTCGCGCGGTCTCCACTTTAAACCCACTGGCTTCAAGCATCGAGTATACCCGGTTGAAGACTACGCAGTCGAGGTATTTGTAATTATTCGCATTGCGCGGCAATCGAGTCTGCCCAACCTTTGCCTCCTGTACCAGCTCGTCGAATCCGGCTTTGACGATTTGAGTATTGGCAGGATCGAGAAGGTCAAGGCACGAGCCGAGCCTGATAATCGCGCCAATGACCGACGCCTGAGCACTACCATAACGGCGCTCGGCCCACCACCAAGCCTGCCGAGGCGCGTGTTCCCAAAAGTACACTCCGTGACCGAGCCAATCATCGTCGTTCTCGCTGCGCGCGAACGGTTCACCGGAGACGAGCCGCCGGGCTGTTTCGCGGCGCCTTCCATGATAAGCAACAACCGTTCTGTTGTAATCAAAGCCGGCCTGTATCACGGGTCGCGCCTACTTCCCGACTTCCACCAACTCATACTTCACCAACTCCGCCCCCGCGGCCTTGAGCATCGCGCTGACGCTGCCTTTGAACGCCGAAGCGTTGAAGAATTCCTGATCCAGCAGCACCCGTTCGGCGAAGAAACTGTTGAGCTTGCCTTCGGCGATTTTCTCGGCGATCTGCTGCGGCTTGCCGGTGGCTTTGGCGGCTTCGACGGCGATGTCGCGTTCTTTGGCCACCAACGTGGGATCAACCGCGTCGCGGGTCATGCCCAGCGGTTTTGAAAAGGCCACGTGCCCGCCGAGGCTCTTGATCAGTTCATCATCCGCCTTGCCGTTAAGGCTCAGGAGCACCGCGATCTTGTTGGTGATCGAATAGATGTAAGCACCCGTCGTCCCGCCGGGGTTGTTCACGGCAACGGCTTTGCCGAGCTGCACGTTCTCCCCCGTGGTTTGAGCCACGACGGTCAGGGCGGCCTTGATCTCGGCATCCTCCATCAGATTAGCCGACGGATTTTTAAGAAGCTTGGCCACAGCCTTTTCGAGAATTTTTGCCACCGGGTCGCTCTTGGCGGTGAAATCAGTATTGCAGTGCACGCTCACGGCGGCGGCGGTTTTGTGGTCGGGTGATGTGCCCACCATCGCGCGGCCTTCGCTGGTGGCGCGTTCGGTGATGCTCGCCTTCACGCCCTTCTTCCGAAACTCGGCGACGGCCTTTTCCATATCGCCTCCGGTTTCAACCAGCATCTTTTTGCACTCCATCATGCCCTGGCCGGTTTTGGCGCGAAGTTCGTTGACGACTGAGGCGGAAATCGTTGCGGACATCTCTACTATCTCCTGTCATTACATTTCGTTTTAGAACCACAGAGGCACAGAGGACACAGAGGAAAAGACGAAGATCTAGAATAAGGTATGGCGCACGGCACTGTAAGGTGTGCCGCTACGGGACATCCGCCATTCTCTATTTTCGTCTTCTCTCGGTGTCCTCTGTGCCTCTGTGGTTGAATCAAATTTCTTACGCCGTGGCCGCGGCGACGGTTTCGGCCGGCGGCTCGATGGTTGCGATGGCGCCGGCGGTTTCGGGCGCGAGCGAATCGGAGTCGCCCGAATCGCCTGGGCCGGCGGCAAACTGAGCGCGGCTGCTGCGTTTACGAGGCGTTTGGCGCTCTTCGCCTTTAGCTTCGTTCACCCCGCGGCCGGTCTTGCCTTCGATGACCGCGTCGGCCAGCTCGCGAACGATCACTTCGATCGCCCGCATTGCGTCATCGTTACCCGGAACCGGAAGGTCGATCGGATCGGGATCGCTGTCGGTGTCGATCAGCGCGATGGTCTTCACGCCGAGTTTCTTCGCTTCCTTCACCGCAATATGTTCGCGGCGCGTGTCGACGATGAACATCAGGCCCGGCATTTTTTCCATCGTGCGGACGCCTTCAAGGTTGGCCTTGATCTTGTCCTTTTCACGGCCGAGGGTGGATTTCATCTTCTTGGAATAGTTTTCGATCGCGCCGGTTTCCCAGAGCTTCTCAAGTTCTTCCAGGCGAGTGAGGCGCAGCCGAATCGTGCGAAAGTTAGTCAGCGTGCCGCCCAGCCAGCGTTCGCACACGTAGTGCATCCCGCAACGCTTGGCCTCTTCTTCAACCGCGTGCCGGGCCTGGCGCTTGGTGCCGACGAAGAGCACATCTTTCCCGCTGGCCACGGTATTTTGGATCAGCTTTTTGGCGCGCAACAAGCCCTTGACGGTTTCGCGTACGTCGATGATGTGAATGTTGTTCCGCTTGCCGTGAATGTACGGCTGCATCTTGGGGTTCCATCGGCTGACCCGATGACCAAAATGCACACCCGCATCAACCAACGCCTTAACCAATTCTGCCTGCGACAACGCCATAACAATCCTTTCAACGACTCGATTAGAGTCGGCAGCCGGAGCGACAACACAACGGCCAAGACAGAGGCGTCGCCATGGGGCTTGAAATCGAAGAGAAGATGTAAAACCCGCAGCGAAAAGAAAACTCACTCCCCATCGCCCGCCGCAGGCCCGACTCTTGGCAAATCAGGATGGGCAAAGATAGTCGCACGGTCATGCGGATTCAAGCGACGAATCGAAAAACCACTTCCGACCGAGCTTTATTAGAAGGGAAACATTCTAAACGATAATGCTTATCCATTGTAAGGTGTCGGAGCACTCCATTGTTGTTCTGGGATAAATAGCCCGACTGGGCAAGTAAAAAACATGAAAATTCGCGTTTAACAGCGCAATATTGTGCTTGCCTTGCAACACCAATCAGATAATTTGAAGTTCTCAGGGAGCCAGCACAACGGAACCATTACTCGGAGTTTTCGTATATCGCTGCTTGCTCGGTTGCGTTTTGTGTTGACCACATCACGCACGGTTTTTTAGGATTTGCGAGTTCTGCGTTTACGACGAACTCGTTGGAGAAAGAGATTTCTATGACACGCTCAAAGGGTTTGTTCGCGGCGGTTTCGATGCTCGGGCTTGTGGGCACTGCTCACTCCGCCGTCATCGTTTTTGATGCTTCAATCGAATTCAGTGGGGCGAGCGCCCCGGCTGGGCTGGCGCCGTGGATTCGCACCACGATCAGCGATGTTAGCGCCAACACTGTTTCGGTGTCCTTCAACAACATCAACTTAGTGGGAAGCGAATTCGTTTCCAAGACGTATCTCAACCTTAACACGGCACTGAACGCGACAACACTGAATTTCACCTCTCCGGTGCAGGTCGGGTCGTTCACTTTGCCAGACATCTCTAAAGGAACGAATGCATTCAAAGCCGACGGCGACGGGTTCTTTGACATTTTGTTCGAGTTCGCCACCCCTAACTCGCAGCGGTTCGGCCCGGGCGAAAGCGTCACCTACACCGTGTCGGGCATCAGCGGACTGGATGCGACCGACTTCAATTTCATCAGCGTCAATGGCCCGGCGGGCAATACCGGATACCCGACCGCGGCGCATGTGCAAGGCATCGGTGCGAGTGGCGCATTTAGCGGCTGGGTGACCGTGCCCGAACCGTCATCGCTGGCCTTGGTGGGATTCGGCCTTGTGCCGATGCTCCGCCGCCGCCGGGCTTAACCCCGGGTCGAGTGGATCATCGCGATTACCCCAAACTTCAGCGCATCACGCCGCGCCGGCCAGAACGTCACGACAGTGATCCCCGAGCCGACCGCGCTGGCGCTGGCCGCAATTGCGCTGCCGTTGTTGCGCCGGCGACGTGCTTGAACGTACTCTCGGGCCGGCCGCGTTGGTCGTTCTTGCCAGGCAAGCCCTGAAAGAAGGCACTATTCGTCGCTTTCGCGGGTTCTGGCTTTTTCCAGTTTTTCCACCCGTTCGCGCAGGTCTTTGACGGCGCTCGACTCGCCGGTGCGTTTGTTGATCGCTTCGATTGCCCGGCGGACGCGGTCGCGCGTCGGTTGGTCGGCGGCGCTGTTGGCGAGGCGTTGCAGGTCGGCGACGGCCTTTTCATCTCCGAGCTTGCCCAGCGCATCGATGGCGTTGTTGCGGGCGCGTTCCTGTGGATCGGCCAGCAGCTTTATCAATGCTTCGCGGACGGCGGGTTGATTCTTAAACTCGCCCAAAGCGTCGATCGCGGCGGGCCGCGTGCGGAACGGCTGGCCGTAGGCGGCGACCGATTCGACGATGCCGGCGTCGCGCGCGTCAGCAAGTTGGCCGAGCGCTTTGGCGGCGGCGACGCGAATGACGTCGCGGTAGGCTGGCTTTTGCACGTTCGCCAGCAGCACGGCGCGGTTGGCGTCGCTGGGCCATTGCTTTCCGAGCGATTCGGTGGCGGCGGCCTCGACGGAATACGACGCATCGGCGGTGGCGATGCGACGCAACACACTGGCGACTTCATCCGTGCGATATTCGCCCAATGCTTCAACCACTGCTCGGCGCACTTTGTGATCGGCGACCATCTTCCCGTCGGCCAATGTCGCAAGAAGCAAATCGCCGGCGGCGGGCGATTGCATGGTGCCCAGCGCCTTGGCGGCTTCGACGCGCAGGCCAAAAAACGCCTTCTCATTGTTTAAGACGGCGTTCAGTGCACTGCGCGATTCGTCACGATCCTTCTTCGCCAGCGCGGCCACGGCATTCAATCGCGTGCTGAGCGATGCATCGTGGTTGGTGGCGACGGCGGCGAGCATGCGCACCGGCAATTTCCACTGCCACTTGGCCAGCAGGCCGCCCCGTGGATCGATGTGAATCTGCGACGGCTCGCCGTCCAGACGCACCACCAGCCGCGACACACGCGCGTCAATGACCAGCGATCGGGTTTCCCGCTTGCCGTCGGCGGTCACGAACTCGACCGGTATCTCGCCAAAAAACGCCGGCGATTTTTCGGCGATGGTCTGTGTCTGCGTGAGCGTAATTGTCGCTTCGCCTTTGCCGGCGTCCCAGTCATATTCGGCCTTGATGATCGGCGCGCCGGGGCGATACACCCACTGCTGGAAGAACTGCTCGAAACTACGCCCGGTGGTTTCGTCGAAGGCTTTGCGCAGGTCGTCGCTTTCCACGCTGCTCCATGCGTGGCGTTTTACATACGCTTGAATCGTCTTCCAGAACAGATCATCGCCGACGTTCATCCGCAGCATATGCAGGATCGACGCGCCTTTCGGATAAGGATTGCTCACTCCCCTGCGGAAGGTTTCGCCGGCGTTCTCGTAATACGGCCAGACCAGCCCGCCGGTGGCGCTCACGTCGTCGTTCTCGGTGACGCGGCGCATGTTTCCAAAAATGTCGTAGTCGTAGTGATCGCGGCTGAAACCATGTTCCTGCCACGCGGCATCCATGTAGGTGGCAAAGCCTTCGTTGAGCCAGATGTGTTGCCACGATTTACAGGTGAGCATGTCACCGAACCATTGATGGCCCAGTTCATGGGCGATCAACCCTTCGCGGTCGTTATCAAGCGCGGCGCGGTCGTCGAGCAGCATGTCTTCGGTGAGCGTGGTCGTGCTGGTGTTCTCCATTCCGCCGGCGCTGAACAGGTAGACGACTGATTGAGCGTACTTTTCATAGGGATAATCAGCGCCGGTGAGTTCACTCATCTTTTCCATCATCGCCGGCGTGCGCGAAAACGTCCGGCGGACGTCGGCTTCTTTGCTTCCGGGGGCAACCCAATACTCAACGGGAACATCGCGCCACTTGTCGGTGTAAACATCAAATTCGCCGACGACCAGCGAAACGAGGTACGACACGTGCGGTTTGGCCAGCTTGTAGTGATAGCGAACCATGCCGCCGTCGAGTTCTTTGCGGTCGACCAGCGCGCCGTTGCCGAGGGCTTTGTATCTTAAAGGGATGGTGACGATAAGTTCACTCGTCATCCGCTCATTGGGATAATCGTGTGCGGCGAACCAGTAGCGGTTGGTTTCGGCCTGACCCTGGGAATGAATCTGCAGCGGGCGGTTGGGGTACCCGGCGTCGGGGAGGGCGAACGTCATGCCGTCTTTCGGATCGGTCACGCTGTAATGAATCTTCACCCCGCCGGCGGCGGCGGGGGCGAGCGGGGTGGCGAAGGTGATGTGCAGGTGTTCATCATCGGTGCGGAAGGGAACATCGTTACCATCCAGATCGGTCACCTTCTCAATCTTCAGTTCGACTGCGTTGAGCTTGAGCGATTTCACGGCCAGCCCCAGCGCCTTGAACGTCAGCGTTTCGACCGCGGTGAAGGACTTGCTTTCCGGGCTGGGCATATCAATTTCGAGTTTGAGGTGATCGAAATCGACCTGAATATCCGGCGGGTAATTTCGTGTGTCTTTGCCAATCACGCTGTCAAACACACGGTCGGCAGCCAGAAACGCCTCGGCCTCGCCGGAGAGAATGCAACCTTCGTGCGCGAACAGCGTGTGGCAGGAAGCGAGCACCAAAAGCGATAACGCGGTGAACTTCAGCATGGCGAAGAATTTATCCGAACAGAGAATGTTCGGCGAACTTGCGGGGAGTGTGGGGGGCGATCACAGTTTTCGGTTCGGCGGCAACAAAAGGGTAATGTCTGGCACTATTGGAGGCATGAACATGTTTCGATCCATGTAAGTTGTAAGTTGTGAGTTGTAGGTTGTAGGTTGTGAGTTGTAGGTTGTAGGTTGGTTTCTTAAACGTTGAGCGTTTGACGTTGTAATTCCGGGCCCCAACTCCCAACCTCCAACCTCCAACCCCAGAATGCCCACACATGGACCTCACGCCCAAACCTGTCTCCGCGTCGGCAATCAATGATCAGACCGCCATCGTCTTTCCCGACGACCTCAACACCCTCGGCACGCTCTTCGGCGGGCGGGTGATGGAGCTTTGCGACAAGGTTTGCGCGGTCGTCGCCAAGCGGCATACCGGCCGGAACTGCGTCACGCTGGGGATCGATACGGTGCGATTTCTGGCCTCGGCGCGGCACGGCGACATCCTGGTGTTCAAGGCGGCGGTCAACCGAACCTGGCGGACGAGCCTGGAGATTGGCGTGAAGGTGCTGGCGGAGGATTTTCGAACGCTTAACAGCGAGCATATCGTGTCGGCGTATTTCACGTTTGTGGGCGTCGATGACAACCTCAAACCGACCGCCATCAACCCGGTCATTCCGGAGAGTGACGAGGAAAAACGCCGTTTCGAGCACGCGGAGGTGCGCCGGCACGCGCGGTTGCTTGCGCAGCCGAAGTTGTAAGCGGTGGAAATGGGCGGCGTTTGCCGATACAACTTGCGGCATCGCGGTACGGATGCCGCATGATGAAATCGACGCCAACTGATCCTGCGAGGCCACGGATGGTTCGAATCAATCCCGCAATAATCACCCCTGTAGCAATGGTGCTGATGTTCGTGATGGCCGGCTGTCAAGCGCCGATGGGCGCTGAAGTGCCCGGGCCGAACTTCAACTCGCCCCCGCTGGCCATGCAGCCTGCGCCGCGCGCCCCCATTCCACAGTACAAGCCGGCGTCTCCAACGCCGGATCGAGCGGCACGAGGTTCGGTCCCGCGGGAGTGGACGGCAGTCGCGCAGGCCCGGCCGTGGCGGTGGGTTGTGATTCACCATTCGGCGACGCCCAATGGATCGGTCGCGGCGTTTGATCGCATGCACAAACAAAAAGGGTGGGACGAGTGCGGGTATCACTTCGTGATCGGCAACGGCGACGGCGCCGGCGACGGGCAGATTCAGGTCGGGCCGAGGTGGCCGAAGCAGAAGTGGGGAGCGCACGCCAAGACGCCGGACAATAAATACAACGAATTCGGCGTGGGCATTTGTCTCGTCGGCAACTTTGAAAACAGCCGGCCGACGCAAAAGCAGCTTGCATCGCTGGCGAAGTTGACGGCGTTTCTACAGCAGACCTACGGCATCTCCGCCGGCAACATCGTCGGCCACGATGACACCGGTAAGCAGACCGCGTGCCCAGGGCGAAACATGAACATCGCGGTGGTGCGTCGCATGGCGGGAAGCCTCGTGGCGGAGGCGAGTGGATCGATTTCCTCGCACGCCACGGTCAGCGCCGGTGAACTGCTGCAAAGTATTCGCTGATCCCAGATAAAATAGAGTAATGAGGGTGGCACGAACTTGGTTTTCAGGCCAAGTCGCGAGGAGTCGGACGACGTTGGTCGCCAACCATGCCCTCCGCGCACGACTTGCCCTGTGAACAAGGTGGTGGCACCCGACCGGCGCGGGCATCGAGTCTGAGTCGTCATCTGTCCAGCATCATGTTCGCAATCGCCAGATCAATCGGGCGGGTGATCTTGAGGTTGCGCTCGTCTCCCTCGACGAGTCGCACTGTTTTGCCAATCAGTTCTAATAATTGCACGTCATCCGTCACCTGTTCGAGCGCGATCGGGCAGCGGGCAAATGCTTCGAGCAATTCGGCGCGGCGCATGATTTGCGGCGTCTGCATCGCCCAGAGTTGGTCGCGGGCGATCGTTTTTTGAACCGTTGCCGGCAGGGGGCCGACGGCTTGTTTGATCGTCAGGTGAACCGCCAAAGCCGGCGCGGCGGCCCCGTGCCGGCGGGCTTCGGCAAATATGCGGTCGATCAGTTCCTGAGAAACCAGCGGGCGGGCCGCATCATGCACGGCCACCCACTCGATAGCGGGGTTCACGGCGTGGACGGCGTTCTGAACGCTCACCGCCCGGCAGCGCCCGCCGGCCACCGTACGAAGCTTGCCGACGCCGGGCATCGCGCGGCCGACCAGAATGATCTCGGCGACATCGTCACGATCGGCAAAGGCGGCGATGGTGTGTTCAAGAACGGTTCGCCGGCCTAACTGCGCCGAGAGCTTGTCCAGCCCGAACCGCAAGCTATTACCGGCGGCGGGGATGATGACGGCGAGGTGGTTCTGCATCTCAATGAGTACGCGGGTTCCACTACTTCACTCTCAGGCTAAGTCGCGACACCCGATTGCTCATCCTGCGGCGGCGCGGCGTTGATCGGCCATTCGGCCGAAGATCATCTTTCCGGCGGATGTTTGAATGGTGTTGGTGACGATGACCTCCACCTCCTGCTGCACGAAACCCCGCCCGTCTTCCACCACGACCATGGTACCGTCCGACAAATGGCCGACGCCCTGGCCGGGGCCTTCGCCGGTCTTTGTGATCTCCAGGAAGATGCGCTCACCGGGCATCACGCGCGGCTTGAGCTTCATTGCCAGTTCATTCAGGTTGATGACATCGACATTCTTCAGCTTCGCCTCCTGCGCCAGCGGAATGTCGGTGGTCATGACTTTGGCGTTCAGTTCGATCGCCAGCAACAGCAGGCGGTCGTCCACGTCGGTGGCGCCGCGTTCGTCGCGGGCGTGGGAATCGTAAATCCGGCAGCTGATCTTGAGGTTTTCGGTGAGCTTCTGCAGCATCTCCTGTCCGTGCTTGCCGCGGTTACGCTTGAGCTTGTCGGCGCTGTCGCCCAGAGTGCGAAGTTCCTTCACCACAAACTGCGGTACGAGCAGTTCGCTTTCGATGACGCCGGTTTCGATGATCTCAAGAATGCGGCCATCGATCAGCACGTTGGTATCCAGCAACACCGGCCGCGCGCCGCGGGTTTGCTTGCGAAATTCGACGTACGGAATGATGAACCGAAAATCATCGCCGGTCTGCAGCACAAAGCTCGTCGCGATGTAGCAACTGGCCACGCCCACCAGCAGGTTAATCAACTGAATGATTGCAACGCGTTGGTTGGGGGCGATGCCCGGGTTGGAAACCGAATTGATGTACGACACGGCGTAGTCGACCAGCAGCGTGACGACAAAACTCAACGCGTACGACACCAGCACGCCCACCACCAGGCCGGTGAAGATGCACGAGAACACCACCATCTTCCGCCGGGGGGCAAGGATGTCGGTGCAGATGATCAGGACGGCCAGCGTCATCGCGATGGCAATCGACATCCACGTGTAGGGGCCCAGCGCCTGCCCGGGGTCGAGCACGAACGTCCACCCGACGGCGGCCATAAGCAGCACGAACAATGCTCGTAAGACGGTCAAGATCATGTGCAGCAGCCCGCCTTCACTCGTTTAGCCCTTTAAGCGAAAACAGATGTGTCATGAGCCAGTATATCGCTCATCCAGCTTTACTGCTACGCCGCCGGGCGCATGAGCCAGAAGACCAGGATGCCCAGGATGATCCGATAAACCGCAAAGGGCACAAAGCTGTACTTGCGGATGTAGGTCATGAACGCGGCAATCACCACCCAGGCGACAAGAAACGATACCAGCGTGCCAATGATCAGCAGCAGCCATTGCTGCAACGAGAGTCCGTCGCCATCAAGGATCATCTTGAGCAGCGAAAATCCACAGGCGGCAAACATGGACGGGATGGCCAGAAAAAAGCTGAACTCGGCGGCGGCGGGGCGGCTCAGGCCGGCGACGAGTCCGCCCATGATCGTCGCGGCCGACCGGCTGGTTCCGGGGAAAATCGCGGCCAGCACCTGCACGAAGCCGATGAACACGGCCTGGCCGACGGTCACGTCTTCTACGATTTCCGTCCGGGGCATCGGCCGAAACTTCTCGATCACGATCATAAGCACCCCGCCGACGACCAGCGCCGCGGCAATAAACCGCGGGGTTTCGAGATACTTTTCGACGACGTTGTGCAGCAGGAAGCCGATGACCAGGACCGGCACTGTCGCGATCGCCACGAGCAGCACGGGGTGGGTTCGGACCGGATCGCGCAGGTGGGTGTGATGCGCTTCTGCAGGAGCCGAGGCGGACGCGGCATCAAATAACTCCGCATCGGATTTGCCCCCCAAAGCCGATTGCTCCGCGGTCGCGATTGTGACGGGAGGCGCGCTTGCTTCTGTTCCCCGTTTGCCGGTCAACAGGTGCATGATGCGTTCCCGAAAGAAAGCCACAACGGCAAGAATTGCGCCGATCTGGATGAACACGACAAATCGCTTCCAGAAACCATCGCTTAAGTCAGCGAACCCGCCGAGCCAGTGCTGCGCGAGCAGCAGATGGCCGGTCGAGCTGACGGGCAGAAATTCGGTGACGCCTTCAATGACGCCCAGGACAATTGCGATCCAAAGTTCGGTCACGCGGGCAACCTCAAATCATTAGCAGACTCACTGCAACCGCAGATGAACACTGATTAACACAGATTGAATGAAGGCACTGTGAAATTTCCCCCTCCTGGTACTCCGGGGGGTCTAACGCTCATTTGGGGTATTGACTGGACCACAAATCCAGATTGACACGAAGAATCGAAGAAACGAAGAAGACCCACAAGCCGCAGATGTTCGCGGATGTTCGCAGATGCACTTCAATAATTCGCGTGATTCCATCTTTAACAAACATTCTTCGTTTCTTCGGTTCTTCGTGTTGAAATTGAATTTTATCAAACGCGACTTGCCGCGGAAGTAGAACCATCGCCAAAATGAGGCGTTAGTCATTACTGCGGGAGCGGGTCAGGGGGAGGGTAAAGCGAGATCGGCGCACTCCGCCGTCGGACTCCATGGTTGTGAGGTCGCTGAACCCATCGGTGTCCATCCGTGTTCATCTGTGGTTCCAAATCTTCCGTGTTCACTTGTCGTTCCCAAACTTCCCGGAAAGTAACATGCTACGAAGCCGCGGTGGTCGACTCGTAAATCGTCCTCCCTCGGCGGAGGTAGAGCAGGCCGCTGAAGACGGTCACCGCCACCGTGACTGCGATGCAAAAATTGCGAAAATACCGCGCCGCCGGTTCAAAGCCTTGCTCTTCCAGCGAATGCAGCGAATTGACATACAGCAGAATGACGAGAATCGTTACCGACTGACAAACCATTTTGAGCTTGCCGCTCCACGCGGCGCCGAAATTGCCGCCTTGCGATTCAGTGACCGCGCGGAGAGTGGTCACGAGCAGTTCGCGCGCCAGCAAAATCACCACGATGCCGGGCGCGATCCCGGTAATCGTTTTGACAACGTGGCGGTCGTCCATCGCCGGATCGGGAATGATGAAGTTCTTGCCGGCGAAAAAGACAAAGCTGCCCAGCACCAGCACCTTATCGACAAACGGATCGACGATCCGGCCAAAAACGCTTTGCACCTTCCACTTGCGGGCGAGATAGCCGTCGAGAAAATCGCTGAACAGCGCGACGGTGTACGTTGCCAACGCCACGTTGAGCAACATCGGGTCGCCGCGGCCCTTGTATTGGTACGCGGACAGCAGCGCGAAGAAAACGATCGCCAAAACGAGGCGCGCGGCGGTGATGAGGTTGGGTATATGACGAATCAAGTTCGGGCGCGATTGTACGGATGGGCGCAATCGGTTCCAATCGCGCGGGGAGTTTGCCCGTCAGTGCACCCTATAAGAACACGATGCCAAATCGCCTCGACCCATTGCCCTTGGAAACCCCCCGCTTTGACGACCCCGATCTGGCAACGCCGCGCCGGCGGCTGAAAATCACGTCGATCGCGCTGGTTTCGCACATTGGTTTGTGCATCACGGCGCTGGCGCTGCCGATTTTCATCGCGCTGGTGCTGGTTCCCGCGCCCCCGGCGGTGGCGTGGTTCCACCGAACCAGCGCCATTCTCGGCGCCGCGGCGATGGCGGCACTGCCGGTGATCTGCATCGGGCTAATCGCAAGAAAACCGTGGTCGCGGTCGGCCATGATCGGCTTTGCCTGGTTTGAGATGGTTTGGGAATCGCTCAAATTGCTGCTCACGGTATTTTTCTTCGCCCCGGTCTACAAACGGCTGATGACCGATGCGCTAGCCACACAACTTGCCACCGCCGCCGCCGCCAGCACACAGCCGACGACCCAGCCGACCGCGTTCGAGTCGTTTACGAGTTACGGCATTTACATCATGGCGGTGGTGACGTGGATGATCTTCTTCGGCTACGCGTTCGCCGCCTGGAAAGGCATGAACACGCCGGCGGCGATAGAGGCGCTGCGGCGGCGAAACAGTTGATATGCTGTGGGGAACGAGGTGCGTGATGGATGCCGTTTTGCCTGTAATTCAGAAGCCTGGAGCAGTGGTACTTTGGAACACGTCGTGGACGTTCTACCAGCAATTGCTCAAGGAAATCGGGGATCAGAATGTTCGCGTTACTTACTCAAATGGAGTGATGGAGATCATGTCGCCACTCCCAATTCATGGGAAGATGAAGAAAATGATTGGCCGCATGATCGAGTTGATCGCGCTGGAACTCGATATCCCAATGGCGAGTCTGGGGTCAACGACATACTCTGACGAATCCCTGGATAAAGGGCTTGAGCCTGACGAATGCTATTATTTTGAGAACGAACTCCTGATCCGCGGCAAAGACAGAATTGACCTGACGATTGATCCGCCGCCCGATCTCGCCGTGGAAGTCGATATCTCTTACCGCGCCATCAAACGAGAATCGATCTACGCGGCGATGGGTGTACCCGAGCTTTGGCGTTTCGACGGCGAGCACCTGGATTGCCTCATACTTCGGGATGGCGGGTATGAGGTGAGCGAGTGGAGCCAATCATTGCCCATGATTCGGGTGCGTGACCTTGAGGCGTTCATTGCTCGACTTAATACCGAAGGTGAAACATCGGTCGCTCGGTCGTTCAGGCAGTGGGTGCTAACGTTGCCAAAAAAGTAGTTCAGCCGCACATAGCCACGGAGGGGCCTACTGGCATTGTGCGAAGTTCACGGCGTCGATCGGCTGAGGATGGCATACCGACGGATAGTTCCCTCGGGAGCACCCTTCGGGATGACAATCATTTCGCGGCGCTGAGCACAGCCAGCTTCCGCGATTTCGGCATAATTCTTTCGGCTACCAAATCATACGCCTGAAAATCCGTCACTTTGACGTTGACGAACTCGCCGGCGTGCACGCCTTTGGCTTTGACGAATACCACACTATCGATGTCTGGCGCTTGGCCCGCGTGGCGCGCGGAGAACGTGGGCGCTGTAGTGCCCACGCCGGCGTGAATTTTATCGATTAACACTTCAAGCGATTGGCCGACGAGCCTTTCATTCCGAGCAAAAGCAACTTCCTGCTGCGTCAGCATCAACTCTTCCACGCGCATTTTTTTCACATCATCGGACACTTGCTCGCTCATCCGGCCCATGGGCGTGCCGGGTTCGGCGCTGTAGGGGAAAACGCCCATCATGTCGAAGCCGAAATCGCGGACGAAATCGACCAACTCTGCGTGTTCGGCATCAGTCTCGGTGGGGCTGCCCGCGATGAACGTCGTGCGGATGCTGATGCCGGGAACCCATTCGCGTAGCTTGTTTAAGAGCGTTCGAATTTCGTTGCCCGTTACGCGGCGCTTCATCAGGTGCAGCAGGCGGTCGTTGATGTGCTGCAGGGGCATATCAATGTACTTCACCACGCGGTCGCAGTCGGCGATCGTCTTGATCATTTCATCGGTGAAGCAGGATGGGTACGCATACATCAAGCGTACCCAGCGGACATCTCTGGGAAGTTGCTTGTCGAGCGCGCGGAGCAGGCCGGAGAGGCCGTCGGCGTAGCCGATATCGGTGCCGTAACTGGTGGTGTCCTGGCCGATGAGATTCAGTTCCACCGCGCCGTCGGCGGCGAGCTCGCGGGCTTCGGCGAGGATCTGTTCAACCGGCTTGCTGCGCATCGGCCCGCGGATGCCGGGAATCGTGCAGAACGCGCATCCTTGATTGCACCCTTCGCTCATCCGCAGATACGCGTAGTGCCGCGGGGTGAGCCGCAGGCGGGCGCGATCGTCTTCGAAGACAGGCAGGCGGTTTTGCTTGTTGTAGGTTGTGGGTTGTAGGTTGTGGGTGGGAGAATCTTCCAACCCACCACCTACAACATTCAACCCACGTTCGAGTTCGCGCGAAAGGTCGTGATACTTCCCCAGGTAATGCCCATGCTGCTGCCGAGGGTTTTCGACTCCGCGGACGGCGGCGACGATGTTTTCGCGGTCAAACACGCCGACGAGCCGATCGATTTCCGGCACGTCATCCAGCAGCTTGGTCTTGTGCCGCTGGACCAGACAACCCGCGACCACCACCCGCTTAACCTTGCCATCTTTCTTCAGCTCGATCGCCTGACGAATTTCCCGAAGGCTTTCTTCCTTGCTGGCTTCAAGGAATCCGCAGGTGTTGATGACGATCGCATCGGCGTCGGCGGCGTGGGGCGTGATGCTCAGGCCGTCCTGCGCCAGCAGGCCGAGCATGCGTTCGCTATCCACTAGGTTTTTGGGACAACCCAGCGAAACAAAAGCAACGCTTTCGATGTAGTTTTTCTGATTCTTGGCCATGGGAAATTTAAGCTTCTGCTCGGCCGAAACAAATTGCGCGCGAGAAACGCTTTATATCGCCTCGGCGTCAACTTAGCCATGTTGCGGACCGCGATATGGTCGCGACGGTGCGAAACCGCGTAGGACCGGATTAACGACCCTCGAACGTCTGCGACCGGTGTCATTGCGCCGGCAATCGGGTCGCTTACGCTCGCCGCTCGTTGAATGCCCGCAACGGTTATGGCGACCGTTCAAGCTCGAGCACCAGTATCTCGTGGAAATTCCATCGACCGACGATGCGCAAAGGGCTGTCCTTCATGATGATAGCTTCGGGTTGCGGCAGCGGATTGAGAACAATCCACACTCGGTCGATGCCTTCGCCGGCGGTGGCCACATGCTTGGCGGTGAACTGGTCGTAGTTGCGTCGGCGGGTGTCGGTACGGTCGAAATAGCGATCAAACGACCAGCCGGCCATCATAAAGCTGACGACGACGGTATCGCCGGGCTTGGCGTGGTCGGCGACAAACGCCGCCGCTTCGCGCATGGCGGGTTTGCGAAGTTCGTGGCGATTCGTCCAGTAAACCATCGCGGCGAGCGCAACCAGCACCGATGCGAGCGGCCATCGCACCCGCCGGGGCAGTGCGGTCAATCCTATCGCCGCGCCAACCGCCATTGCCAGGCCGCTGGGCAACGCGTGACGTGCAAAATACTGCGCGCCGCCGGTGTACCAGCCCAGCAGGGGAACGATCGGCGGGAACACCATCAGCCCAACGACAAGCACTTTCGAAGCCGGTGTGACGCGCGATCGCACCAAAGCCCATAAAATCAGCAAACCCAGCGGCAGGAACAACCATCCGTTGCCTGCCAGCCATGTGAACGTTGCGGCGAATCGCTCGACGACCGACGCGAATTCGCGCGAGTCGATCCCCAGCATCCGCCCACGGGTTTTGAGGGCGATCGGCACCAGCGGCAGCGACACCATTGCGATGACGGCCTGCGATCCAATCCACGCCAGCCTGGTGCGCCGACTGCCTTTCCATAACGCCGTCACCCCGTAGCAGCAGTGGGCGATGAGCACCCCCGCGGCGGCGAAGTGGGTGTAATTCATCGCGGCGGCGGCGAGAATGTAGGCGAGATAGCGCGATGCCGTCGGACGATCGATGGCGCGAACGAGGGTCACGCTCGACAGCGCCGCCAACGCGGCAAACATTGCGTACGCGCGGGCTTCCTGGGAAAAATAAATTTGCGGCCATGAAAGCGCTACGACCGCCGCGGCGAACGAGGGCGCGAGGTTCGAGTTAAATTCCCGCGACTGCAATTGCGGCGACAACTTCGGCGATACTGATCTTGATTGAATCTGTCGAGTCAGAACCCAGGTAAACACGACGGCGGCGAGGCCGAACACGACCGACGGCACGCGCAGCATCGCATCGCTGGCCGTTCCAAACACCTGCGCAAAGGCGTGCAAGAGCAGGTAGTAAAGCGGCGGGGTGTTCTCGTAATCATTGTATTGCGACAGGACATCAAACCACCCGCCCCGGATGGCGCGGAGGGTTGCGGATTCATCCGTCCACAGCGCCTCGGCTCCGATCCCGCAAATTCGCAATATCGCGGCGGCGGTGAGAATGACGCCCAGCGCGATCCATTCGCCGCGAGAAATTGCGCCGCCGCAACTTTCGTGCGGGCGATGAGTTATGTCGTTGGCAGGAAATGTCATCGGGGTGTTGCACTCTGGCCGGCACGTGCGATCAGCACGCTACGGCGGGGCAATCACCGCTGTCAATCGCCGCGGTCAATCCGGCGTGCAAAATGATCGGAAACTGCAGCAATTTCGTCAGCATCGAACCAAATTGCCACAAATCTGCTTTAACTGCGCGGATTTGCAGGTCTTCCTCGCTTGACGTGGGTAAATCACCATAAGTGGTGTGGTAGGTACCCATGAGACGCTATCTGATGTGTTGTCAGATGCTTAAGCGTGCATTGCGGATTTGATGAGGAATTGGTAAGATACGAATTCTTATGGGAATCAGCTCGAAAGCTCGCCGTATCAGCACTCCAAAACGTCGCACGGTCGCCGTTGCGACACGCTTGGAGAGGAAGAAAGCGCCGCTGCGCGTGCGCCATCTTTCTCACTTTCCCAGGCCCGCGCCCCCTCCGGTGGTGCAGCTTCCCCCGCCGCCCGCGCCGGGATATACCAAAGCGTTGAAATTTCTGTCGTCGCTGACTGATTTCGAGCGGCTGCGCATCGTTCGTTACAACACGCAAAATTTTGACTTAGACCGCATGCGCAGCCTGCTGAAAAAGCTCGGCAACCCGCACGATCAATATCGCAGCGTTCACGTCGCCGGCACCAAGGGCAAAGGCAGCACGTGCGCCATGATCGCCAGCATGCTGCAGGCGAATAGCTATAAGGTCGGCCTTTACACCAGCCCGCACCTGCTTGATATCCGCGAGCGCATCGTGGTCAACGGCGAAGTGATCAGCCAGGTCGACTTCACCCGGCTGTTGCGGCTCGTCGAGCCGATCGTATTGCGCATGAAGCCCATGCCCACGTACTTCGACGTGTTGACGGCGATCGCTTTCAAGCATTTTGCCGAACAGAAGATCGATATCGCGGTGGTAGAAACCGGCCTCGGCGGGCGGCTGGATAGCACGAATGTGATCAAGCCCGAAGTGACGGCCATCACCAATATCAGCAAAGATCACATGCAGCAGCTTGGCAACACGCTGCCCAAAATCGCGGAAGAAAAAGCCGGCATCTTCAAGCACGGCGTGCCCGCCGTCACGGTGATGCAGGAGCCTGATGTGGAGGCGACGCTTAAACACGTGGCGGATAAAGTCGGCGCGCCGTTCGACGTTTGCGGCAAAAGTATCGAGTTCAGCTTCCGTTTCGAATCCAGCCGCTTGCAAGGCCCGCATAACTACATCTGTCTGACCACACCCAGCAGCAAGTTCGAGCACCTTCCCGTGCCGCTGCTCGGCGAACACCAGGCGATCAACTGCGGCCTGGCGCTAAGCGTGATCGACAAACTCAAAGGCCGCGGGCTGCCGATTAGCGACAGCAAGGCAATGGTAGGCCTTCAAAAGACCACAATCGCCGGCCGGATGGAAATCATCCACCCGCAGCCGCGCGTATTGGTCGATGGCGCTCACAACGCCGCCAGCCTCGATGCGATGCTGCGGGCCATCGGCCAGCATATTCCCTACGATAGCATGGTCGTCATCTTCGGCTGCTGCGCCGACAAAGACGTGGCCGGCATGCTCCAGCGCATCACCGCCGGCGCGGATAAAGTCATCTTCACCAAAGTCGACAACATCCGCAGCGCCAACCCTGATGAACTGGCCGCCCAGTACACGGAGTTGTACGGCAAGATGGCGCAAGTCGCGCCAACGCTTGAAGCGGCACTGGGCATCGCCAACCGCGCGGTGACCAAGGAAGACCTCATCTGCATCACCGGAAGCTTTTACCTGGTCGGCGAAGCCAAGAAGCTGTTCGCGACGCGCAATCCGCTGGATAAAAAGTTTTCTACGAAGGTGCTGATTTAGGGGTCGAAAAGTGCGACGAGCCGCGAGCGTAAGCGACCGGATTTTTCGTTTCACCGGTCGCCTAACGCGTGCAGCTTTTACAAACCTCCGGTCGCTTACGCTCGCTGCTCGTTGGAACTACTTGCACGCGCCGTTGCTCCAGCCGTCGTCTTGGAAATCTCCGCGCCGCCGCTACACTTCAAGCCGCAGGTTCCAATCGTCCGATAATCCATCAAGGCAGGTATGCAAATGAGTTTGGCAATCGAGTTCGTTCAAAGTCGCCAGGTGCTTGATTCTCGCGGCAACCCTACGGTTGAAGTCGATGTGATTCTGGAAGACGGCACCATGGGCCGGGCCGCCGTCCCGAGTGGCGCAAGTACCGGCGAGCACGAGGCTTGTGAACTTCGTGACGATGACAAAAAAAAGTATCTGGGCAAGAGCGTTTACAAGGCCGTTGACAACGTGACGACCAAGATCGGCCCGGAACTCATCGGCCTTGATCCGCGTGATCAGGAGCATATCGATCAGCTCATGATCGATCTCGACGGCACGCCCAACAAATCCAAGCTGGGCGCCAACGCCACGCTGGCGGTGAGCATGGCCGTCGCCAAAGCCGCCGCGGAGGCGTGCGGGTTGCCGTTGTACCGCTATCTGGGCGGCAACTCGGCCAAAACGTTGCCCGTCCCAATGTTGAACATCCTCAACGGCGGCAAGCACGCCGACAACAATGTTGATTTCCAGGAGTTCATGATCCAGCCCTGGGGCTTCGATAATTTCGAAGACGCCCTGCGCGCCGGCGTGGAGATCTATCACGCCCTGAAGAAGGTGCTCCACGACAACAAGATGAGCACCGCCGTCGGCGATGAAGGCGGGTTTGCGCCCAACCTCAAAGACAATGAAGACGCGCTGAAGATCATCTGCGAAGCGGTCGACAAAGCCGGCTACAAACTCGGTAAACAAATCTTCATCGCCCTCGACCCCGCGTGCAGCGAACTGTGGGACAAGAAGAAAAAGGGCTACAAGTTCTTCAAAAGCAACCCCGACAAAATCCTCAGTCCCGAAGCGATGGTCGATTACTGGTGCAAGTGGTGTGAGAAGTATCCCATTCGCTCACTGGAAGACGGCTTGGCCGAAAACGACTGGGCCGGCTGGAAGCTCCTCACGGAACGGCTCGGCGACAAGGTGCAACTGGTTGGCGACGACTTATTCGTCACCAACGTGAAGTTCCTTGAGAAAGGGATCAAGACCAAGACCGCCAACAGCATCCTGGTGAAAGTGAACCAGATCGGCACGCTGAGTGAAACGTTTGCCGCCGTCGGCCTGGCGATGCGAAACGGCTACTCGGCGGTGCTCAGCCACCGTTCGGGCGAAACCGAAGACGCGACGATCGCCGACATCGCCGTCGCCACCAACTGCGGCCAGATCAAAACCGGCGCGCCCGCCCGCAGCGACCGCGTCGCCAAATACAACCAGTTACTACGCATCAGCCAGCAATTAGGCGATGCGGCGGAGTATGGGGCGAAGTTCTGGAATAAGTGACCCCCATCCCCTCGCCCGGTACGCCAGGAGAGGGAGTAGCATTATGCCACGGCAACACACCCAATACGAAGACGCCTTGCAACTACGCCCCGAAGACCTCGACGTCATACCGCCGATTAAGCCTTCGTCAATCGTCAATCGTCAATCGTCAATCGTCCCCTCCCCCAACGGTTCCGCGTGGACCATCCCAGTGATCTGCCTCGGCGTCGGCATCATCGCCATGGCCATGATCATCCCCGCCGCAGACGACAATCGGCGGTTGGTGTGGGAACGCGAAAAGCTGGCGATCGATTTAACGCACATTCAGAAACAGATCGGCCTGAACGACGAATTTCTAGCGCGATTGGCCGGCGACCCCGGGCTTTCCGAAAGACTTGCGCAGCGGCAGATGAACATGGTTCGCGAAGGCACCAGCGTCCTGGCACTCCCCGGCCGCGCCGCCGCTCCCGACATGTCACCCTACGAACTGGTGGCCCTCCCACCGCCGCCGCCCATGCCCGAATACAGGCCCATCGGCGGGAAGATCAGCCAACTGTTTCATCATCCCAAAGTGCGGTTGTATCTTCTGGGCGCGGGCATGCTGGCGATGGTGCTGGGCGTGATTCTTGGATCGCAAAAATCCCCAAGATTCGCCGGCGTTAACGAGGCATGAACCATGCCGCGCGCCGTCGCCATCGAAACTTCCGGGCGCGTCGGCTCGATCGCCATTGTCGACCGCGATCCTTCCACTCCGATTGCCGAAGAAGCTTTTCCCCACGGCCTGGCCCACGCGGCGCAGGTTGTTCCGATCATCGACCGATTAACCCGCGCCGCCGGATGGTCGCCGCGCGATGTCGAACATCTGTATATCTCGATCGGGCCGGGCTCGTTTACGGGCCTACGCATTGCCGTCACGCTCGCCAAGACGATGGCGCTGGCCACCGGCGTGAAGATCGTGGCGGTGCCGAGCGTGCGCGTCCTCGTGGAAAACGCGCCGGACGACGCGACGAACGCAGCAATCGTCCTCGACGCCAAACGCGGGCAAATCTTCACCGCTTCGTTCACCCGATCTGTCTATCCGGCGCGATCGGATTGGGTTCAGACCGCGCCCGCGCGTGTCGATACGCTGTCATCGGTCATCGCCAACGCGCCCAAGCCTGTTCATTTGATTGGCGAGGGAATTCCGTATCACCAGGAAGCGGTGTCCGGCGTGGCCGACGTCATCTTGACCGATGAATCGTCCTGGCGCGCCCGCGCCGGCGTGGTCGCGCGGCTCGGCGCGCAGATGGCAGCACGCGGTGAGTTTTCTGATCCGTGGACGCTCACGCCGGTTTACATCCGGTTGCCGGAAGCCGAAGAAAAATGGCGGTTGAATCAAGCGAGAAGACAAGGGAGCTAAATCTGCCTCCCCTCCTGGTACGCCGGGAGGGGGCCGGGGAAAGGGCGGATTACAAAATGCGCCCGACCCCCGCCGACTCCTGTCTCTTATACACATCTCCGAGCCCACGAGACTAAGGCGAACCTCGTATGCCGTCTTCTGCTTGAAAAAAA
>ENA-ORBV01000412-ORBV01000412.1-microbial-mat-metagenome-genome-assembly--contig:-NODE-412-length-99515-cov-7.502645_pt1 | contig 99515 bp, 75 predicted proteins | sample MGYA00237777_ERZ505514 | MGnify/ENA primary metagenome ERZ505514 (study PRJEB26160, sample SAMN06269048) | microbial mat metagenome | isolation source: Oligotrophic lake microbial mat | place...
GTGCGGGCGGAGCCACTGCTCCGCCCCCCATGCGGCGTCAAGTTCGGTGCGGGCGGAGCCACTGCTCCGCCCCCCCATGCGGCATCAAGTTCGGTGCGGGCGGAGCCACTGCTCCGCCCCCCATGCGGCATCAAGTTCGGCGCGGGCGGAGCCACTGCTCCGCCCCCCATGCGGCATCAAGTTCGGTGCGGGCGGAGCTGGAGCTCCGCCCCCACCCGGGCAATCACTCCGCTCTGAGCACCTCGATCGGCGGCCGGCGGAAGACATCCAGGCTGGTCCAGATCCCGGTCAGCACGGTCAACAGGATCAGGCCGGCGGCCAGGACCAGGAAGGCGACCCAGGGGACGGTAAAGGGAATCTCGAAGATCCACCTGGTAAGTGCGGCGCCCCCGATGCTCGCGAGGACGGTGGCGACCGCCGTGGCGAGCAGGCCGAGGGCGGCGTACTCGGTCACCATGACCCGGACCACTTGGCGCCGGGTGGCGCCGAGGGTCTTGAGCAGTGCCGCCTCCCGCACCCGCTGGAACCGGCTGGTCGCCAGCGCGCCCACCAATACGATCGTGCCGGTGGCGAGACTGAAGAGGGCCATGAAGCGGATGGCCAGCACCACGCTCCCAACCACCTTCTCGATGGTCTGCTGCACGGCGGAAAGGTCCACCGAGGTGACATTGGGATAGCGCTCGACCACCGCACGCTGCAGGCTGCCAAGTACTGCCGCGCTGTCCACCCGGGTCAGCACCACGAAACTCTGCGGCGCATCGTTGAGCGGTCCGTCGGGGAAGACCACGAAGAAGTTGGGTTCGAACCGGGCCCAGTTCACCTCCCGCAGGCTGGTGATGACGCTGGTGACACCGACACCCTGAATATCCCAGACGATGGTGTCACGCAGTGTGACGTCGAGGTCGCCGGCGATCTCAACCTCGAGTGAGATGGGGACGGGCGAAGCCGAGGCTGGAGGCGGAGCTCCGCCTCTACCCGTCCACCAGTCGCCCACCACCAGTTTCTCCGAGGCGACGACGGTGTCACGGTAGGTCGAGCGGAACTCCCGTCGCACCGCCCACGCATCGCGCCGCCCTCGTTCACCCTGTTCCCGCGCCGAGCTGTCGGCTTTCTGCAGAATGGTGTCGGCCAGGATGGCGCTGGCGAGCCGCCCGTTGATCGAGCGGATACGCATCGGCACGATCGGTACCGCGCCGGTGGCGACGAGGCCGGCGTCGCGGATCAGCTGCTGCACCCCTTCCTTCTGGTCCGGCTGAATATCGAAAAAGACCAGGTTGGGCCGGCCGAGCCCGCCGTCCAGCGACAGCTGCCGCAGCAGGTTGTGCTGCATCACCGCCAGCGCGCCCAGCAGGAAGGCGCCGAATCCGAGGGCCAGGACGACGGCCACCGTCTGATTGGCGGGGCGGTAGAGGTTGGCGAGTCCCTGGCGATAGACGTACGCCAGATGATGCGGGAACCAGCGGCGCAGGGCGCGGATGAGGCCGAGCGCGGCGAGCCAGAGCAGCAGCAGCGTCGCACCGATGGCGGCAGTGAAGACGGCCCCCTGTGGCACGCTCTGCACCTGCAGCATCGCCAGCCCGGCGACACTCAGCACCAGCGCCGCGCGGGCCAGCCAGGCGAGCCGATCGGTCCCGGCTGTCGGGCTGATCTCGACATCGCGCCGCAGCACCGCGAGCGGCGGGATCCGCCGGATGTCGAGCAGCGGCAGCAGGGCGAAGACCGTCGCCACCCACACGCCGACGCCGAGTCCGGTACCGACCGCGCGCCACGAGGGCCGCACGGTGATATCGAGCGGCAGGAACTGGTCGAAGATGCTGGGCAGCCCGAGTTGCAGGACGACGCCAAGCGCGACGCCGGCGAGACTACCCGCGAGGCCCATGACGACGGCCTGCGCCAGGTACACCCCGAAGACCTGGCCGCTCGTGGCCCCGAGGCAGCGGAGCACCGCGATGCTGTCCCGCTTCTGCCGCAGGAAGACCTGCACCGCGCTCCCCACCCCAATGCCGCCCAGCAGCAGCGCGATCAGAGCGACGAGGCCAAGGTAGCGGCCCAGCTGATCGAAGAAGCGCTTGAGATCGCGCTCCTCTTCCGCCGCGGTGCGGAGCCCGCCCTTGAGCAGCACGAACTTGGCCCGCCAGGCGGTGGCGAGCGCGGCGACATCGGTGGTGGCTGGCGTGCGCAGGTACCAGTCGTAGTCGTACCGGCTGCCGAAGGTGAGCAGGCCGGTTTCCGGCACCCACTGACCCGGGATGTACACCTTGGGCCCGAAGGCGCTCTCCACGCCGACATCGCCGGGGAAACCGGTAACAGTCCCCACGATCTCGAAGCGGCTCTCGCCCAGCGCCATCGTGTCGCCCACCTGGGCGTTGAGCGCGGTGAGGTAGGAGGGATCGACCAGGGCGACGTGGCCCTCGGCGAGCCGGCCCCACATCCCGGCCGGTTCCGTCTTCACACTGCCGTAGTAGGGATAGCCGCCGATGATCGCCTGGACCTGCACCAGGCGGGTGCCGGCGGTGCGAGGGACGTAGGACATTCCGCTGAAGGCGACGACTTCGGAGAGATCGGTCGCCGGATCGGCGCCGGCGGCGCGGGTGAGTGAATCGAGGAGCGCGCGGTACGCCGGGGTCGGGTCGCCACGCAGCCGGGCAGCGATGTCGCCGCCGAGCAGCGCGCGCGACTGCTGCTCCACGGCGGTGCGCAGGTTGTCGGTGAATGATTCGATGGCGACGAGGGCACCGACGCCGACGGAGATCGCGGCGGTGAGGAACAGGAGCTTGCGCCCAGTGGCGCGCCCTTCGCGCCAGGCCATGCGGGCGACGAAACGAAGGTGCGTCATCAGTCCTCGCTCTGCTCCCGCCCGCGGTCGGCGTGTGCCAGCGGGGCGAGGCTCACCCGTTCATCCGAGATCATCGCGCCGTCGGCCAGCCGGATGATCCGTCCGGTGCGTCGTGCGAGCTCGGCGTCGTGGGTCACCAGCACGGTCGTGGTGCCCAGCTCGCGGTTGAGCTCCAGCATGATCTCGATCACCTTCGCTCCGGTGACGCCGTCGAGATTGCCGGTCGGCTCATCGGCGAAGAGAATCTTCGGCCGGTTGCTGAAGGCCCGCGCGAGCGCGACCCGCTGCTGCTCGCCGCCGGAGAGCTGCGAGGGGTAGTGATGCTCCCGCCCGCCGAGCCCCACGCGACTGAGCAGCTGATCGGCGCGCGGCCCCGCATCCTCTCCGCGAAGCTCGAGTGGCACTTCGACATTCTCCCGGGCGGTGAGCGTCGGCAGCAGGTGGAACGACTGGAACACGAAGCCGACCCGCTCGGAGCGAAACCGCGCCAGCTGGTCCTCGCTGAGCCGGGTCAGTTCCTGTCCGTCGATGGTGACCGTGCCCTGCGTTGGACGGTCGAGCCCGGCGAGCAGTCCGAGCAGGGTGGTCTTCCCGCTGCCCGAGGGGCCAACGATCGCCACGACCTCGCCCGATGTGATGGTGAAGGTGATATTCTTCAGCACCGTGAGCGGGCGACCGCCGGAGAGATACGATTTGGTGAGTGCGTTGACGCGGATCATGGAGGGGGCAGGTGGCAGGTGACGGGTGACAGGTGCCTGAACGCTGAACGCTCGCAACAAACGTTGAACAGGACAACCGGCATGCGAATCTGGCGTGGAATCATAGTCGGGGCGGCGTTCGCCGGGCTCCTGACCGCCTGTGCGGGGGAGCGACCCGCCCAGCGCCCAGCGCCGCCCGCCGGCGAGACGGCGGCATCGGCCAATGAATCGCCGGACCGCCCCACCATCGTCTTCCTCGGGACCTCCCTCACCGCCGGCTACGGCCTCCCCACGCCTGACTCGGCGTACCCCGCCGTGGTCCAGCAACTGCTCGACTCGGTGGGGCTGCGGTACACGGTGGTCAATGCCGGTGTGAGTGGTGAGAGTTCGGCGGGTGCGCTGCGGCGGGTGGACTGGGTGCTCAAGGCGAGGCCGGCCTTCCTCGTGGTCGAAACCGGCGCCAACGACGGCCTGCGGGGGCAGGATCCGGATTCGGTGCGGGCCAATATCCAGGCGATGATCGACCGCGGCCGGACCCAGTCGCCGGATACCCGCATCGTGCTGGCGGGGATGGAGGCGCTGCCCAATCTGGGGCAGGACTATGTCCGGCGGTTCCGCGCGGTCTTTCCCGCGCTCGCCAAAGCAAACCGCCTCCCGCTCATTCCTTTCCTGCTGCAGGATGTGGCGGGGGTGGACTCACTGAATCAGGACGACGGCATTCATCCCAACAACCGGGGCGCGCGGCTGGCGGCCCACAACGTCTGGCGGACGCTGGAGCCACTCCTCCGATGAGACGCTCTTCTCGATTGGCGGTCAGCCTGGTACTGCTAACCGCGGTGATTGCCTGCGGCAGTGACGGCAGTGGTCCGGGGGAGAAGCCCCGTTCGTTTCTCATGGGCTTCTCGGCGATCCCGCCCTCGCCCGACACGACGCTGCTGCTGCAGACGCTGGCGCTTTCCACCCTGCACTCCGATGCCGGCCTGATTCAGCTCTCGATCCCCTGGACCGACCTGCTGAGTGGCATTCCGGCTGACTCGGAGGTGCGCGTCGTCCGCCTGCCGCTGGTCAACTACTATCGCGGCAACGGCCACAAGATTGTGGTGGCGCTCGATGTCACCAACGGGCTCGACCGCTCCGCGGAGGATCCGCAGCTGGTGACCGCCGGCCGGAGCATCGCCGATACGATGATCCAGCGGCTGTATCGGGAGTACGTCGCCGCGGTGGACAGCATTCTGCACCCCACGTACCTCAGCCTTGCCGCCGAAACCAATCTCATTCGTGCCGCCGCCGATCCGACGGTGTATCAGGCGGTCGTGACGATGGTGAACGCCGCCGCCGCGGAGCGTGCCGCCGCGGGGAGCCAGACCGCGTTCATGGTGAGTGTGCAGGTCGAGACGGCGTGGGGGGCGCTGCAGGGGGGAATCGGATTTCAAGGGATTACGCAGGACCGGACCGACTTCCCGTTCATCGAGGCGCTGGGTCTCTCCTCGTATCCCTACCTCGGCGGCTTCAGTCAGCCGGACAGCATTCCGCTCGACTATTACAGCCGGCTGGTGCAGGGGTCGCCACTGCCTGTCGTGGTGCTCGAAGGCGGCTGGCCGTCAATCCCCGCCGGCCCGATCACCTCGAGACCCGCGCTGCAGGCGGCGTACATCAGCCGCCACGGCCGCCTGCTCGACTCGGCCGATGCTGCGGGATACTTCCAGATCACCTTCACCGATTTCAATCTGAGCACATTTTCCCCGGCGGATTCGGCCGGTCTCATTCCGTTTGCGCACCTTGGGCTGGTCGACTCGGTGCTGGGGCCCAAGCCGGCGCTGGCGACCTGGGACAGCATCCTCGCACGGAGCTATCGGCCATGACGGTCAAGCTGTTCGCCTTTGCTGCCTCGCTCCGCCAGGCGTCGTGGAACCGGAAACTGCTGAACGTGGCCGCGGAGGTCGCACGCGCTGCGGGCGCCGCGGTGGATGTGGCGGAGTTCCGGGAGTTCGACATGCCGCTGTATGACGCCGACCTCGAGGCTTCGCAGGGAATTCCGGCTGGCGCACAACTGCTCATTCGGCGAATCCGCGCGGCGGACGGCCTACTGCTCGCCTCGCCGGAGTACAACAACTCGATGCCCGGCACGCTCAAGAATGCGATCGACTGGGTGTCGCGGGAGAAGCCGGCGGCGCTTCGGGGGAAGAGTGCCATGCTCCTCTCGACCTCGAGCGGCCTTGTGGGTGGCAACCGCGGGCTGTGGGCGCTGCGGATCCCGCTCGCAATGCTCGGCGTTCACGTCCAGCCGGACATGTTCTCGCTGGCGCAGAGCGACAAGGCTTTCGATGCGACAGGGCAGCTGGCGGATCCGGTGGTGCGGGAGCGGCTGGGGAAGATGGTGCAGGGGTATGTGAGGGTGGCGACGGCGTTGGCGGGGTCGTAACCCGGGATCGGAATCTTCACGACGATGGGTAGCGCGGAGCCATTGCTGCGCGCCCGGTAGAACCACGCCGACGATGGGTAGCGCGGAGCCATTGCTGCACGCCCGGTAGAACCACCCCGACGCTGGGTAGCACGGAGCCATTGCTGCACGCCGATGATGGGTAGCGCGGAGCCACTGCTGCACGCCCGGTAGAACCACCCCGACGCTGGGTAGCGCGGAGCCATTGCTGCACGCCCGGTAGAACCACGCCGACGATGGGTAGCGCGGAGCCATTGCTCCGCGCCAACTATTCATCCGGTATCCACACCCAGGGATACTCCGCCAGCCCCGGCCACCGCCGCACAGGATTCAAGCGGACATAGTTGACCTTCTCGGCCAAGTCGGACGCGCTGCGGATGATCCGATCATGGTATCCTCGCTGCCACAGCGGGGCCACTCGCCCGGCAGCGCAAAGCCGTCGTGCGGAAAACGTCTTCCAACCCTGTACAATCCCTTCCAACGAGTCATGGATCGACGGCCTGACAACTACATGCACGTGGTCATCCATCACCACCAGTGCCCGCAGCCGGTAGCGCGGTCGGTCGAATCGTCGCAAGACACACAGGACGGCCGCGCGCTCGGAATGGGTCAGGGGGCCGTGAGTGCGGTGAAGCCGCCAGGTGACGAAATAGGTCGCACCATCGAGCCGCCAGTGGGGTAGGCGAGTGCCGTAGAAGTGAAATGACACATGGGAAGCATGGGTGACGCTCGGCGTATCGCCGATACACAATGATTCAGCGAGTACCATTGGGACGCGCACACCCCACGGGCGGACCAGTGGGTCCGCCCTACCCCGCATTCGCCATTCGCCGGGATGAGGAACCCCGCGCCCCTCGCGGGCGGACCAGTGGGTCCGCCGCTACCCGCCCGTGCTCCGCTCCCGTCCTTCTCGCCCGCTAGCAGTTCTGCGGATTCTGGCTGCAATAGTCCGACGTGTCGTTCGGGTCGGTGGAGCTCTTGCCGAAACAGGCGGCGGTACCCAGCACGAGAGCGAAGAGGACCAGGGCAAGCAGGATACGTCGCGCCCCTGGCGGATTTCTCATCCCCGCTGGGACGGACAGGACTGGAGCTCCGCCCCCTCCGTTGGGCTACAGGCAGAGGGGCCGAGCAGCTGCTCGGCCCCGCCGCTTATCCACTCGGGCCAGCCAGAGGCCCTACGGCCAGTTGACCGTCGCCCCGGGGTTCGTCTTCGTCAGGGCCGGGCCGTTGCCGCCGATCTGCGGGCTCTGGCTGGAGCCGGTCATGGTGATCGTGAAGGTCTGGTTGTTGGTGGAGGTGAGATCCACGTAGAAGTTGCCGGCCCCGATGCCGAGCGGGTTGAAATCGACGTTGGTCGTGGTGACCGCCGGCCGTGGTGCAAAGGAATTGCCCGGTCCGGAAATCGTGAGGACCGTGGCGCCGGTCGGCCCGAAGCCCTGGAAGGTGATGTTGCTCAGGTTCTCGGTCGAGAACACGCCCTGTTCATCGAGGATGAGCGGCGCGTTGTCCACCGTGAGCCCGTTGATCTGCGCCCGGCGCATCGTGAGCGAGGCGCCGCCGCCGATGAGCTTGGCCACGGTGTTGGTCGAGATCACCGAGTCGGCGATGGTGTTGCCGCCGAGGCTCACGCCCCCCGAGGCGCCGGTCAGGTCGAGCACCTGGAAGTGCGAGCCGGTCGCGCCGCCGCCCGGGGAAGTGAAGGTGATGGCTTGGGACAGGACCGAGCTGAACACCGTCTTGTGACTGCCGCTCGGCGCGAAGCTCGTGAGACTGGTGGTGCTGAGCTGGATGAACGAGCCACCGATCTGGAGCGAGCCAGCGGTCAGGAGGCCGGTCGTGCTGCCGCCGTTGAACACCGCGTCGCCGGCGATGGCAAGGGACGCGCCTGGGTTGGTCATGACCAGGACGCCGGTGCCGTTGGTTGTGAAAATGCCGCTCACCGTGCCGCTGAAGCTGGCCAGGTCCAGCGTGCCATCCACCGCCAGGTCGCCGCCAATGGTCAAGGTGCCGTTGAGGGTGTAGTTCCCCGAGATCTGTACCGTGGTGTTCATGGTGCCGCGGAGCAGCTGTGCGCCGGTGCCCACCAGCGCGACCCCCGAGTTCACTCCGCCATTGATAGTTCCAGCCAGGTCCGCGTTGCCGTTGATCACCAGCACGAACGTGCCGAGGTCGAGAATCGAGCCTGCGGCCGAGGTCAGATTGTTAACCACCACGCCGCTGCTCAGCACCGGCTGGTTGGTGATGGGCACGAGGTTAACGTCATCGATCGCGGTCGGCACCTGTGCCGGGTTCCAATTGCCCGGGTTATTCCAGTCGATGCTGACGGCACCGGTCCAGGTCTTTCCTGGGGCCACCGCCGGCCAGTTGATCGTCGCCCCGTTCGCCCTAAGGACCAGACCACTGGGCGAGGAGGGCGTGGTATTGGTCACATCCACGACCAGCGGGTTGCCGTCGGCGGGCGCGGTGTCGTCCACGTCGAGATACACCGCGGGGAACGACGGCACGTTGGTGAAGGTGATCTGGTCCAGCATCACCTTTCCGCCGGCGGGCAGGCCGGGGTGGCGGATGAGAAGCGAGGTGATGCCGCTGCCGTTGGTGAAGGTCAGGCTGCTGAGCGCCACCGGCACCGCAACCGTGGTCTCGATCCATAGCTGGGCATTGAAGAACGTAAGCGTGCCGATGTGCGCCAGCTGCCCGACGTGAAGCGACTGGGTGAAGCTGAGGCCGCTCACCGTACCAGTGTTGCTGACCCCGAACGTGCCCAGGACGTAGGTCAGGCTGCTCAGGTTGAGCGTGCCGCTGCCGTTCCAGACCAGCTCCTGCAGGTGGCTGGAGCCGGCGCCCGGCCCGCTGCTCTGCAGCGACAGGTTCGCGGAAGTCCCCGTCAACTGCGTTACGTGGATTCCGGATGCCGCGAACGACGCCGCGCTGTTGAGCGCCGACTGCCCCAACGAGCCCCCGACCTGGAGCAAGCCCGCGGTGAGCTGTCCGGTCTCGTCGCCGCCGCCGAAGGTGGCGTTGCCAGCCACCAGCACCAGGTCGGCCGCGTTGGTCATCACCAGGACGCCGCTCTGCGACAGGGTCAGGTTCTGCGCCACGGCGAGGGTCTGGCCATTCACCGTCAGCGACCCCGCCGCCCCGTTGATGATCAGGGCGCCGCCGAGCGTCGCCGGTCCCGACATCATGACCGGTCCGCTCACCGTCAGGGCCTGCAGGTTGCCGCGCACGTTGCCGGCGGCCTGCATGTCCACGGCCGCCGTGCCGGTGATGGTGCCGTCGGCGAGTACGTCGCCCTGTACCAGGCAGCCGATGGCTCCGACGTTCAGGTTGGCGCCCACATCCACGGTCAGGCTCCTGGCCGTGCAACCGGCGGTGACGACAGGACTGAACGTCGTTCCCGACGGGATGGTCACGTCCTGGGTGCTGAGGGGCACCGCGCCACCGGACCAGTTGGCACCGGTACTCCAGTTGGTGCTCGTCCCGCCGATCCAGCTGACGCCGGGGGCGGCGAACGGCCAGGTGATCACGGCGCCGTTCAGCGCCTGGCTGAAGCCGCCGTCGGTCGCCGGGTTCGGGTTCACCATGTTCACCGTCAGGGTGTCAGGCGACGGCCCGTCGGTGTCGGTGATCTGCAGGTACCGACCGGTGGTCGGGACGGTATTGAACGTGAGATTGGTGAACGTGAACGGCCCGCCAGTGCCGGGGTGGTTCACGGTGAGCTGGGTGCCCAGCGGGTCCATGTTGAAGAAGGTGAGTCCGTTCAGCGCGAGCGGCCCGCCCGCCTGCATGTTGAGCCGCAGCTCGATGTTGTCGAACGTGACCGTACCGCCGCCCGTGACCATCCCGCCCAGTGAAAGGGCCAGGACCTGGCCTTGGATCGTGGTTGCTCCCGTCGCGGTGATCTGCAGCGCATTGTGGGCGAAGACGTCGCTTCCCAGAGTCAGGGTCCCGGTGCCCGTCCAGCGCAGGTCCTGGAAATGTGAGGTCCCGGGCTGGTCACCCGGGGTCGCGAAGCTGAGCGTCGGGTTGGCCCCGGTCAGCACGGTCAGGTGGCTGCCCGACGGATGGAACGCATCGCCGCTGGTAGTGCTGAACTGGCTAAGGTTGGCACCCACGACCAGCACACCCGCGCTCATGAACGTGAGTTCATTGTCTCCGGCGAAGCCGGCATCTCCGCCGACCAGGAGCGAGTCGAGCCCGTTGGTCATGATCAGGCGGCTGCTCGCGCCCAGGATGTCAAAGTTGCGGCCCGCTTCGAGGGTGCGCCCGTTCAGCGCCAACACGCCAGCCGCACTCACCGCCAGGTCCCGACCGACCACCACTCGGCTAAGGAGGGTCACCTGGCCGCCCACGACGACCATATCCAGGAAGCGGGACGCCGCCGTGCCCGGGCTCTGGAAATTGACGGTTCCGGGTCCGAGCAGGCTGGTGGTGTGCGTTCCGCTGGCGGCGAAGCTGTTTGGGCTGCCCGAAGAGGTCTGCAGGAAATTGCCCTGCACCGAGAGGTTGCCGGCGGTGAGTTTCCCGGTGTGGTCGCCGCCACCCATGGTCACGTTGCCATTGACCTGCACAAAGTCGGAGACATTGGTTTCGATCAGTGATCCGCCCGAGCCCACGCTCAGGCTGTTCACGGTAAGGAACTGCCCGCCCACCGTCAGGCTCCCCGTGCCCCCCGAAATGCTCAGAGCATTGGTCACCGTGCTCGTGCCGGTCAGGCTGTAACTGCCCGAGACGCTCACTGCGGTGGGGAAACCGCCGCGGACGGTGCGGGCGGTGCCGCGGAGGTCGATCGTCGGCGCACCCGCGGCCAGAGTGATCGTGCCGGAATTGTCGAAGTCGCCGAACACGTTGAACGTGAAGCTGCCATTGAGCGTGAGTGTGGCCCCGCTCTGAATGGTCACGCTCTGGGTGTTCGCCGTGGTGGTGACGATCGGCTGGCTGGATGGCGCAGCGGGGATGGTCACGTCATCGGAGAAGATCGGCACGCCGGCCGGGTTCCAGTTGCCGGGATCGGACCAGACGGTGGAGCTCGCTCCGGTCCAGGCTTTCACCGGCGAGCCGACGGGCCAGTTCACCGTAGCGCCCGTCTTCTGCACGAAGCTCCCGCCGGAAAGCGGCGAGGGGTTCAGCATGTCGATGACCAGCGGCACGCCGTCGGTCGGGCTCGTGTCGGTGGCACTGAGGTAGAAGCCGCTCGTCGGTACCACGGCGAAGCTGACGTTCAGGAACGAAAGCGGCGTGACCGCGCCGGGATGACTGATGGTCAGCGGCGTGGCCGTCGGGGCGTAGCCGGTGAAGCTGACGGTGTCGAAGGTGACCACCGTGCTGCCCGCGAAATTGAGCAGCAGGTTGTTGAACGTGAAGTTGCTCACGTTGAGGATGGTGGTGAACAGCGTGCTGCCGTTGCCCGAGAGGGTGCGCACCGCCGTGGGCGTGACCCCCGCCGTGCCGCTGGCGTACAGGTCGCTGGTGGCGGTGACGCCGCCCGCGCTGTTGGCGACGATGACGTTCTGGAAGCGTGACGCCGCGAAGCCGGGCGAGGCGAAGTTGAGGGTCTGCGCCCCGGCGCCGTTCAGGAAGACAGTGTGGCTGCCGCTGCCCACGAAGCTCGTGGCCAGGCCGGTCTGGGTGAAATTGCCCCGGACAAACAGCGCGCCCGCCGTGAGGCGGCCGCTCTCATTGCCGCCGCCGAAGATCGCGTTGCCGGTCACGACGATCGTATCGGAGCCAAACGCCTGATCCAGGAATCCCGATCCACTGGTCTGCAGGTTGCCGTTCACGGTGATTCGGGTCAGCCCCGCCCCGGGGCTCAGAGTCGCGGCGGTCCCGCCGATCACGACATCGCCGTTGAAGGTGACGGTGCTCGGCTGGGTCATGCTGGTGCCCGCGAAACTGGTATTGCCAGTCAACTGCAGGGCAGGGGTACCGGTGACCGTGGCGGTGCCCGCAACATCCCAGAAGGCGGACGCGCCGCTTACGGTGATCGGGCCGGTGCTGCCGCCGTTCTGGTCCAGGAACGCCTGGGACCCGCTCAGGCTCACCGGGCCGAAGCTGTTGGGCCCGCTCCCGGTCGCGTCCACGAACGCCCGGCTCCCGGTGACCGTGGTGGCCCCGCTCACCGCGATGCCGCCCGCGACACTCACATCGATGAACGCCTGGAACCCGGCGAGGTCAATCGTCGCGGCGCTCAGCAGGCCGCTGCTGAGCGCCACGAAGCTGTTGGTGTCCGGCAGCGCGATGCCACGCGCCACCGTCAGGTTGCCGGCGACGGTGAGCCCGCTGCGGGCCCCCTGGAGGGCGAGCGCGCCTATCGTCGCATTTCCTGTCAGGGTGGGGTCGTTGGCCACCGGTGCGGCAACTACCACGCTGTCGCCCGCGCCCGGCACCGCCGCCGGCGTCCAGTTGCCGGCGGTGTTCCAGTCGGTGCTGACCGTCCCAGTCCAGACCCGCACCCCGCCGCTCGTCGCCGTCGCACTGAACGTCACGCTGTTGGTGCCCGACGCCGTGGCCGTAAAGCTCTGCGCCCCCACGCCGGCGCCAAGGGTGGCCCCGGAGGTGGCCCGGCCCTGGGCGTCGGTCGTGGCGGTGGCGCTGTCCACCGACCCGCCGCCGCTCAACACCGCGAAGCTGACCGTCACTGCCGCAACCGGCAGGTTGTCCGCCGCGCGGACCTCGACTACGAGGGGCAGCGGCAGCGGACTCAAGCTGCTGGCCGACTGATTATCCCCGCTGATCTTCACCAGCTGCGTCGCGGCCGGCACCACGCTCAGGGTGGTCGAATCCCGTGCGCCGCTCGGCGTGACCGCCGTGATCGTGACCGTGGCCCGGCTGCTCCCCGCCGTGGCGACCCCCGCCCCGTCGATCGTGACCGCGGACGACGCACTGCTCCAGGTGGTGTAGAACTGGCTCACCAGTACCTGCGAGGAATCCTGCGCGGTGACCGTGAAGGCAAGCTGACTCCCCGCGCTGATCGTGGTGTCGCGCGGCGAGAGGGTCAGCGCGGCGACCTGGCCACCGGGACCAGTAAAGGCGACCGGGATCGGAATCGGACTGCCGCCGCCGCCGGCGCCGACGCTGATGAGCTGGGTGCCGCTGAAGAGCAGGGTCGTGCCGGAGAGGAGCTCGAGGGTGACCTGCAGGTTCTCGCTGGGCCCGAGCAGGAGGACCGGGACCGTCAGCTGAAGCTGGGTCGTGCTGGGCGCGAAGGTCCGCGCGATCCGGGCCAGCGTGTCCACCGGCAACCGCACCACGGTCAGCCGCACATTGTCCAGCACCAGGCCGCCGAGCCGGGAGGCCTCGGGCCAGATGGGGGCGATGCTGACCTGACCGAGCCGGGGCGCCCCGGGCGCCACCGGTTCACCGGTGCAGGTGACGAGGAGCAGGGCAGTTCCGAGGACGGCGCAAGCCGTCGCGGCGCGACGCCGGAGGGCGCGCGGGAGAAGCTGATTCAAGGGGGCCACGGGGGTCGGGGTCTGCCCTAATTGGCGGTCCGATTGGGCTCCTGTCAAGTTGGGCTTTCGGGTCGATGGTTGCGCCATCGCCACAACACCGTACGATTGTCTCCATGCCTCCTGCCCCAGACGAGATTTCCGTCGCGCTTGACGGCGTGGTCGCCCGCTTCGCGCAGCGTGTCCGGTACATCGGTGTGCAGCACGGCATGATGGGGACCGACGTCGAGGATCTGGTGCAGGAAGTCCGGCTGCGGCTCTGGAAAGCGCTGCAGAGCGGCGAGAAGATCCAGTCGGCGCCGGCGTCCTATATCCATCGCACCGCCGTCTCCGCCGCCCTCGATATCCTGCGCCGGCGGCGGGCCCGGCGCGAAACTCCGGTCCGCCTCAGCCGGCCGAGCGGCTTTGCGGTGCTGGGCGAATCGGCGCCGGCCGACCGGATGGTGGAGGAGCTGGAGCTGCAACAGCAGATCGGACGCGGCGTGGAGCAGCTTATTCCCGCGCGCCGGTCCGTGATCCGGATGTATCTGGCGGGGTACGACCGGGAGGAGATCGCCGACCTGCTCGGCTGGACCGAGCCGAAGACGCGAAACCTGCTGTATCGGGGGCTGGCCGACTTGCGCGAGATTCTGACGGGGATGGGCCTAGGACCGGAGGCGCTGGGATGAGCGACGAACGCCTGCGTACCACCTATGATAGGATGATGATGTTCCGGGCGGAGACCAGCTCGGATCGTACCGCCTGCCCGGCGGTGGAGCGATTCGGTGCCCTGGTGCGTCGGGAGGAGGACGAGGAGAGCCGCCTGACCCTGCTCGATCATGTCATGAGTTGTCCCTTCTGTCAGGCGGAGTTCGAGCTGCTCCGGGTCGCGGCGCGCGCTTCGGGATCGGCCCCCGTGCTGCCGGGCGATGCCGGCACGTAGCCTGGGATGTTTCTCGGGGCAGCATCACTCACGCCGCGCTCCGGACTTCCCGGGACGCGGCGTCGGGTTGTCACCGCAGCGCGAGCGGCGTGCCCGGGGTCGGTGCCGCGGAGCGGGCGAGGATCGTCGCCGCATGCGGCGCGAGCGCACGGTCGACCTCGCTCGGGTCGAGCTGATCGGCGCGCGGATTGGCGGGAAGGCCGAGCCATGGGGCGGGTGCGGCGTAGTCGTAGTCGCCCATGACCAGTACCGGCGTGCCGTAGCGCTTCACCTCCGACCCGCGTCCCGGGACCCACTCGTCGGACCACTGATAGAGCCAGCGCGCATCCACCTCGAGCAGTCGGACGCAGCCATGACTTACCGGCCGCCCGGGAAGGTCATACTGATGGAACGCGATGCCCTTCAGCGCGACGAAGTTGACGTACCAGTCGAGCAGCCAGCTCGGGTCGTCGGTGCTGATGGCCTGGCGTGATTTCCAGTTGGTGAAGAAGAGTCCGCTGTCGGTCGGGGTCGTCCGCTTGCCTGTGCTGGTCGGGCCCCAGCGCACCAGGACACCCTGCTCGTAGGCGCCGAAGGCCTGCATCTGGCGCGAGACCAGAATGAACTTCGGTACGGTAGTGAGGGCGGGGAGTGAGGCCGGCAGCGGGCTGTAGCTGAGCTCCGTGTCGAAGGAGTCGGGCACAACAAGCCACCGACGGCGCATGTAGTCGGCGTCGATCCGGTTCAGCTTGTGGATGATCTGCCGTTCGGTGGAATCGAGCGCGGCGAACCGCCCCCACGACTCCGCCGGCACCAGGTGGTACTGCCGCGTGCGGCTCCAGCCGAATGATGTGACCGCGGTCGGATGACCCGCCAGCAGGTTGGCGGCCTCGCGGGCGTGCGGCACCCCCACCCGATACTCCCTGTAGTGCGCGCCCAACATCGCGGCCCCTGCGCCCAACACCGCCACAACACGTGCCCACCGTCCGAGCGCCGCGCGACCTGCCTGATTCCGGTCCATCGTTCTCCTCTTGGGCCCTGGAACTCCCGGGTCAACTGCTGCCCCGCCAACGGCTTGCCGAGTGGGTGTGAATGGCGAGTTCCGCCGCCGCTCGTCGCCGTGCCACTGCTGTCCCCTGGGGGAAAGGCAACTGGTGGGCCACCCTCCGGTCGACCCTCTCACGAGGGAAGTGAACGCCCGGCGCCACCGTGGTGTTCCCCCGCGCCGAGCGCGGACGTTGGGCATGCAAACGCCCCCTCTCCGCCGGAGCGAGGAGGGGGCGTCGGGTGAGGCGAGCGTGAAGCTGGCGGACTGCCCCGCTAGGGGCCGACGTTATGCTCGCCGGTGGCCGCGGCGATCGCCTGGCCCACCGTCTTGTTGCCGAAGATCTTGCGGCTGGTGCCCATCGCCCGCTCCCGCAGGCCGTCGAGGATCTCGTAGAATGTCGGAATCGCGATCAGCGTGAGCAATGTCGATGTAATCACGCCGCCGATCACCGCGACGCCGAGCGGCGCGCGGAACTGCGCGCCTTCACCGCGCCCCAGCGCGACCGGAATCATGCCGGCGATCAGCGCGAACGTGGTCATCAGGATGGGCCGCAGGCGGATGGCGCCGGCCTGGATCAGCGCTTCCCGCAGCGGCAGTCCGTCCTTCTCGCGCGCCCACTTGGCGAAGTCGATCAGCAGGATCGCATTCTTGGCCACGATCCCCATCAGCAGGATGATGCCGATCATGCTCATGATATTGATCGTCTTGCCGGTGATGGCGAGGCCCAGCATGACACCGATGAGCGAGAGCGGCAGCGACAGCAGGATGGCGAGCGGATCGAGGAACGAGCCGAACTGCATCACCAGGATCAGGTACATGAGCATCACCGCCACGCCGAGCGCGACGAAGATGTTGCCGAACACCTCGCTCTGCTGTTCGGAGTCGCCGCCCTCGGTGATGCGGACCCCGGGCGGCAGCTGCACCTGTGCGACCTGCTTCCGCACCTCGGTTATCACTTCGCCGGTGGAGCGACCGGAGACGTTCCACTCGACATTGACCACCGGATCGCGATTGAGGTGATTGATGACCGCCGGCCCGACGCTGGCGGTGATGTCGGCGACCTGACCCAGCGGAATCGTGGTCGGCAGGCCATTCGCGCCGCGGATCAGCAGCGGCAGCCGCCGCAGGTCCTCCACTCTGGTGCGGCTCTCCGGCACCAGGCGCACCTCGACATCGCGGGTCTCGCCGCTCGGGTCCACCCAGTCACCGGCATCGATGCCGGCGAACGCCGGCCGCACCGACTGGGCGACGTCACCCACGGTCACACCGAGGCTCCCGGCCAGACCGCGGTTGAGGGTGATGGTCACTTCCGGCTTCTGCCCCTTCGAGGAGAGCCCGAGGTCGACCACGTTCGGCACCCGGGCGACCGCGGCGGCGATCTGTTCCGCCGTGGCGGTGAGCGTCGGCACGTCGTCGCCGCGCACCTGCAGCTGGAGCTGCTTGCGCCCCCCGCCAAAGTCGGTGGTGAACACCGAGACCTTCACGCCGGTGAGTCCCGCCACCTGGTCCCGCACGCGCGCTGCAATATCTTCGGCGGTCGCGTCGCGCGCATGCCTGGGGGTGAGCCGCACGAACAGGTTGCCCTCGTCCACCGCGCCGGCGCCGCCGCCTCCTATCGTGATGTAGGTGTAACGTACCTCTTTGTGCCGCTGCACCAGCGCGATCAGCTCCTCCGCCTTGTGCCTGGTGTAGGTCAGGTTCGAACCCGGCGGCGTCTCGATCTGGATGTTCATCTCCGCCCGGTCCTCCTCGGGGAAGAAGCCGACGCCGACCAGCTGCAGCGCCGGCATCGCGAGGGCGAAGGCGAAGGTGGAGAGCGAGATCAGCACCATCGTCCAGCGATGATCCAGCGCCCAGCCGATGACCAGCTTGTACCGCTCGGCCAGCCGCTCGAACCATTCGTTGAAGCGGTCGAGCCGCTTCGTGAGCCAGCTCTTCTCGTGTTCCTCCTGGTGCGGGTCGGGCCAGTAGGCCGACAGCATCGGATCCAGTGAAAAGGAGACGAACAGCGACACCGCCACCGAACAGGCGATCGTCAGCGCGAAGGGTTTGAACCACTGGCCCGAGACGCCCTGCAGGAAGGCGATCGGCAGGAACACCGCCAGAATGGAAAACGTCGTCGCCGTCACGGCGAGCCCGATCTCGTCGGTGCCCTCCCGCGCGGCGGTGATATGGTCTTTGCCCATGGCGACATGGCGCACGATGTTCTCCCGCACCACGATCGCATCGTCGATCAGGATGCCGATCGCCAGCGAGAGACCGAGCAGCGACATCGTGTTGAGGGTGAAGCCGAAGGCGTACACCGCGATGAACGACGCCAGCACGCTGACCGGCAGCGCGAGGCCGGTGATGACCGTCGAGCGCCACGAGTTGAGGAAGAGGAAGACCACCAGCACGGTAAGCAGCGCGCCCTCGAGCAGCGTCTCCTCGACGTTGCGCACCGAATTGTCCACCCGCTCGCCGGCGTCCTTCACCAGCTCCAGCGTCACGCCGGCCGGCAGGCCGGCGCGCACGGACACGAGCCGCTCCATCACCTTGTCGGCCACTTCCGTCGTGCTGTAGCCCTTGGCCTTCTTGATGTTGATCCCGACCGCTTCCTTGCCGTTGTACAGCGCAAGCGTGCGCGGCTCCCCGGTGCCGTCGATGGCCTCGGCGAGCTCCCCCAGCCGGATGATTCGTCCGTTCCGTTCCGCCACGACCAGCCGGAGGAAGTCCTGCGGCTCGGCCGGTCGGCCCTGGAGCCGGATGCTCTTTTCCTCCAGATCGCTTTCGATGCGGCCCACCGGACTGGCGATGTTCTGCAGCCGGATCGCGGTTACCACCTGCGACACACTGACCCCCGCGGCCTGCAGCGCCTGCGGCCGTAGCAGGATGGTCAGCTCCCGCTCATGCTTGCCGAGAATGTTCACTTCGGCCGCGCCGGCGATCGAGCGCAGCTCGCGCGAGATGCCGGGATCGGCGAGCCGGGTGAGCTCGGCGGCGGTGAGCTTGTCGGACGTGAGCGCCAGCGAGATGATCGGGCGGTCGGTGTCCGAGATCTTCTTGATGACCGGCTCTTCCAGCTCGTCTGGCAGATCGTTCCGGATGCCGGAGATCGCGTCGCGGATGTCCTGCGTCGCCTCGGCGATCGGCTTGTCGAAATTGAACTCCACGATCAGCTGGCCGTAGCCGTCCTGCGCCGAACCGTTGAGCTTCTTGACCCCGCTGATCGAGGAGACGACCTCCTCGATCGGCTCGAGTACCTCGCGTTCCACCCCGTCCGGCGAGGCACCGGGGTAGATCAGGCCGACCGAGACGAACGGCGGCTGCACATCGGGAAACTCATCCGTCTTGAGTCGCAGCAGGCTGATGACGCCGAACACCGAGAGCGCCAGCATCGAGACGACGGTGACGACCGGCCGCTTGATGGCAAAATCCGAGATGAACATGGAACTACTCCCCGCTCGTGCTGCCGTTGATTTCCGCCGGACGGCCCACGCGCACCACCATGCCCGGCACGAGCCCACGTGCGCCGCCCAGGAGCAGCGTGTCGCCCGGCATGATGCCGCTGGTCACCTCCATTTGTTCCCGCGCCGCGTCGATCAGGCCAAGTTCGACCTCGACCCGATCCACCTTGCCCAGCTTGACCCGCATGACCACCGGACGGATGCCCCGACGATCCACCGCTCCGCTCGGAACGACGACACCCTGCCGGATGGTCGTGGCCACGCGACCGTCGGCGAACAACCCACCCACGAGCCGGCCGCCGGCGTTGGGCACCGCCACCGTGAGCCGGGCCTGCCGTGTGGCGGGATCGACGCTCGGATTGATCCGGCTCACCCGGCCGGTGATCGGGGTGTCGCCCATGCCGGCGATCACGAGGCTGACCGGTGTCCCGACCGTGATACCCTCGAGCCCCTCGGCGGGGACCTGACCCTCGAACTTGAGCGAGGCGGGGTCAATGATTGTGAACAGCGCGGTGCCTGTCTGCACCACGTCGCCCACGCTCACCGGCCGCTCACTCACGATGCCGCTGAACGGGGCGCGAATGATGGTGCGCCCGAGCTGCTTCTCCGCCGCCGCCGCGCCCGCGCGGGCCGAGGCGAGCTGCGCCTCCGCCGAACTGGCGCTGAGCTGGGCGGTCTCGACGTCGCGGGCCGCCACTGCGCCGGCTTCGGCCAGCGCCTTGGCCCGCTCGACTTCGCGGGTCGCGATCTGCAATGCAAGCTCCGCCGAACGGACCGCGGACTGACTGGAGGCATAGGCCTCGCGGATGGCGCTGTCGTCGAGCCGGGCCAGCACCGCGCCGCGCCCAACGGCCTGTCCCGGTTCAGCCTCGACGCTGATGATCGTGGCGCCCAGTTCCGCGCGCAGCGTCGCCTGCCGCTCCGCTTCGAGCGAACCGGAGATCGCCGGACCGACCGACAGCTCGCGGTTTTCGGCGATGGCGACATTCTCGCGACCAACCCAGGCCGCGGCGTCGGCGACGGCCGGCGTGGCGGGCTTCGCGCCGCAGGCGGCGAGACTCAGGCCGAGTCCGGCCAGAACGAGACTTCTCATCGAAATCCTCACTGTGTGTTTCCTGGTGTATTTCCTGGCCGCGAAGCGGTGGTGGGTGCTGATGTTCATTGGGCCAGCAGGGGCAATTCGTTCAGCAGCGCGACCCGCACGCGCGCGATCTGCAGGTCCCGCGCGCTGGTGGCACGATTGGCCCGGGACTGCTCCAGCAGGATGCGGGAATCGGCGAGCTCGGTCTGGGTCGAGATCCCCTCACGGAAGCGGATCGTCGCGATCGCATAGGCCCGCTCCGCCTGACCGACCGTCCCCTGGCTCGCCTCCCAGGCAGCCCGCGCCGCGCGGAGTCGCTCCAGCGCATTGCGACTGTCGACCGCGGCGCGCTCCCGGATCAGCTGGGCCTTGAGCCGGGCATCCTCGAACGCGGCGTTGGCGACCTGGATACTGCCGCCGATCCGCCCGCCGGTGAACAGCGGCACCTTGACGGTGATGCCGGCGCTCCAGTCGGTCACGAAATCGCCCCACGCTGGCAGCAGATCGCTGGGATAGCCCAGCCGCGAAAAGGTCGACGCGAGCGTCACGACCGGGAACCGCTCGGCTTTCGCCACGCTGAGGCGCTGCTGCTGCTGCTGCACCGTCGCCTCCGCCTGCCGCACCGGGGCGCGGTTGGCGGTGGTGGTGTCGGGGGTGCGCTCGACAAGGCTGTCGATGGCCGGCACACTCGGCAGCACGCTGTCGGTCACCACCGTCGTGAGCAGCAGTGGCGTGTCGAGCGGCAGGTTCAGCAGCTGCTTCAGCTTGAGAAAGGCGCTGACCCGGTCGGCTTCGCGCTGAATGACTGTGGTGCGCTGGTTGTCGCGGGTCACCAGTGCGCGGAGCACGTCGTACTCCGGCTGCGATCCGACCTGTTGCGCGAGACGGGTCTGGTCGTAGGTCGAGTCCGCCAGCTGGAGCGAGCCGCGGGCGATGGCCAGCAGTCGGTCCGCCAGCGCCGCGTCGTAGTACGCCTGGGTCACATCGAGCGTGAGCTGGGCTTCCTGCGCGCCGAGGCCGATCTCCGCCGCACGCCGGTTGAAGCCGGCGGCTTTGGACTGCGCCCGGATCCGGCCGCCCGCAAAGACGATCTGCGAGGCGGAGAGCCCGAGGTTGTACTGGTTCTTCTGGCCGAAGGGCAGGTTGCTGAGGCCAGCGAACGGGTTGAGCCGCGAAAGGCACTCGAGCGCGTTCTCCAGCGAATCGACCCGGGTACCGGTCGGCTGGCTCGGGTCGGCGGTGAAACGGTTGCACGAGTTGACGATCGTGGTGTCGGTGGGCCCGCTCGATCGGCTGAACTGCGACTTGAGCGTGCGGGTGTACGACGCCGTGCCGTTGATCTGGGGGAAGAATTCGCTGCGCGACTGCCGTTCCTCTCCCCGCGCGCGGGCGGCGGCCACGCGGGCCAGGGCGACGGTCTCGCTGGCCGGCAGGGCGCGCTGCAGCGCTTCGTCGAGGGACAGTCGCTCTGAGCCGGCCAGTGTGTCGAGGGCCGGCTGCTGGGCCGCGAGCACCCCGGGGGCGAGCACGAGCAGTGCCGCGCGACCGAGGGCGCGAGCAAGAGGGCGGATCATGCCGGCTCCTTCAGGGGTCGATTGCCGGTCGGCGGGTAGCCAATGGCGTTCAGCATCAGAGAGACGTAGCAGGTGATGATGACGGTGGCGGGGGGAAGTTCCGCCGTCTCGAAATGCTCCCGCCACATGGCGTGGGTGAAGATCGCGCCGAGCAGCAGGCCGGCGGCGGCTTCGCTGCGGAACTCGGCGGGGGCCAGGCCGACAGCCCGCATCCGTTCGAGATACGCGGTGAGCTTGTGGTGTTCGCAATCCGGCTCGGCGCAGACTGCCGGCGCCAGCTCCGGGTGGTGCAGCATGTCGCCCATCACCTGGCAGACCAGCCGCCGTGAGTCATGCCAGTGGTGAAAGAGCGCGCTGGCCCAGGCTCCCACCTCGGCGGCCGGATCGATGGGTTCGCCAAGCGGGGGTAGCCGGGAGGCGGATTCGAGCCGGCTCAGGGCGGCGGTGATCAGCGCTTCCTTGGTGCCGAAATGCCGGAAGAGGGTGACCTCGTTCACCTCTGCGGCGGTGGCGACCAGGCGCGTCGTGGTGCCGCGGAAGCCATGTTCGGCGTAGACCCGAACTGCGGCGGCGAGGATGCGATCGCGGATGTCAATCATGGGGACGGGTAGTGTAGCGGTGGAGCTTGGTAGAAGCAAGTGGTTGCTTGCACAACATTGGACAGCGGGGGGAGCCGTCAGCCCTCAGCCATCAGCCATCAGCCGTCAGCCCTCAGCCATCAGCCGTCAGCGAGGCGATCGGCACCGCGACGTCCCCGATCAGTATCTGTATCTTCCCCTCATTATCAGGCTAATGGCCGACGCAGTACTTCCTGAACCACGAGCCAGCATGCCCTGCCGTTTCCTGCTCATCTTCTGCTGCATGCTGGGCTGTCGCCCGCGGACGGCACCGCCGCATCGGCCGGTTGTCGACCCGGCCCCGGCGGAACTGCTCCAGCCGCTCGACAGCGCACCGCTCATCCGCGAGGCAACCGTGGTCGCCTTCTGGCTGCCGGCCAGCGACACGCTGCAGGGGGATGGGGCGGACCAGTTGGAGGATTTCCACGCCTATACCGGGCTGGTTGCGCCGAGCCTGGCGGATGACAGCATCCGATTCGTCGCCACGACGGCCGACTCGCTCATCGTCCTGCTGGAGGGTGGCCCGACCCGGCGCATCATGCTGGCCGGGCTCGACTTCCCCTTTGGGTATGTGCTGGTGGAGCCCGGCTTCCCGGAATCGATCCTCACCGGGGTGTCGAGCGACGAGGAACTGCTGGACCAGGTGGACTGGTACTTTGGCCTCGATGACGGCAGCGAAGCGGATGAGCCGCCGCAGGTGGTGAGCCGACCGGCTCAGCGCAGCAGCATCTCGCGCACCTTGGCGGTGAGCAGGCCCGGGGAGAAGGGCTTGTGGAGGAACGCGGTGTCCGGCAGGAGGGTGCCGTGCTGCAGGATGGCGTCATCGGTGTATCCCGAGACGTACAGGATTCGCAGCGCCGGCTGGCGTTCCCGCAGCCGGAGGGAGAGCTCCTGGCCGCTCATGCCCGGCATGACGATGTCGGTCACCACGAGGTCGACCGCGCCAAGCCACTGATCCGCGATCGCCAGCGCCTCCTGACCCTGGGTTGCCTCCAGCACACGGTAGCCGGCGCTTTCGAGGACCCGGCGCGCCAGTCGCCGCACCGATTCCTCATCTTCCACCAGCAGGATGGTGCCCGCCGCCGGGAGCGACGCTGGCGTGACGAGGGCTGGTTCCGCCATCTCGGGTGTGCCTTCCGCCCGCGGGAAATAGATGCGGAACCGGCTTCCCGCATTGGGGGTGCTGTCCGCGAAGATGAAGCCGTCGCTCTGCTTCACGATCCCGTACACCGTGGCCAAACCGAGTCCCGTCCCCTTGCCCGGCTCCTTGGTGGTATAGAACGGCTCGAAGATGTGTTGCAGGACCTCCTCCGACATCCCGCTGCCGCTGTCCTCGACCGTCATCCGGACATACTCCCCGCGCGGCATGACGGTCTCGGGCCCCGACTCCGCACCGGCAAAGTGCAGGTTGCCGGTGCTGATCGTGAGGTGGCCGCCGGTCGGCATCGCGTCGCGCGCGTTGACGCATAGATTGAGCAGCACCTGCTCGAGCTGCCCCGGGTCGGCCTGGATCCGCCACAGCCCGGGGTGATGCTGGGTAGCCAGCACCACATCTTCCCCGATGAGGCGCTGCAGCATCCGCTCGACCCCGTCAACCAGCGCATCGAGGTCGATGATCCGCGGCTGCAACACCTGCCGTCGGCTGAACGCGAGGAGCTGTCGTGTGAGGCCGGCGGCCCTGGTCGCCGCGCGCTTGATCTCCTCCACATCTTCCCTTGCGCTGAACTGGGTAGCGGGATCCTGCAGCAGGATGTCGCTGGTCCCGAGGATGACCGTGAGCAGGTTGTTGAAGTCGTGGGCGATGCCCCCCGCCAGCCGGCCGGCGGTCTCCATCCGCCGGGTCTGCCGAGTCTCCTCCTCGAGCTGTTTCTGCGCGGTGATGTCGCGCTGGGTGCCCCAGATGCGGACCAGCGCGCCGGCTTCGACCTGACCGACCAGGTTGTTGAGGAAGATCCGACGCTGTCGGTGGCGATCGTGCCCATGGCTCTCGACGTCAGTCAGCCGGTATCCGGCCCGGATAAAGGCCGACAGGAAGGCCAGATTGGCCGGGTCGTCGAGGGAGAGGAGATCACTGACCCGTGAGCCGGTGATTTCCTCGGGCCGCTCATAGCCGTACATCCGCGCCATGGCCGTGTTGCACTCGGCCAGGTACGAATGCGCCGCCCAGGCGTGGATCTGCTCCAGCTCCGGCAGGGTCACTGACACCGGCTGGGTGAATTCGTAGCGCCAGATCCCCTCCGAGCTCTGCTCGATGAAGGTGCGGTAACGCTGTTCGCTCTCGCGCAGCGCCATCAGGCTGTTCCGCTTGGCGGTGACATCCGCGAATGACACGACCACCGCGTACGGCACGGGCTGCCCGGGATGCCGCAGGGGCTGGGTGCTGACCGTGAGCCATCGCACCGAACCGTCCGGCCAGTGCACGCCCATGGGCACCCCCTCGAACGGCTGGCCGGTGCGCAAGGTGACCGCGGCGGGCAACTCTTCGGCTGGAAAGACCGAGCCATCCGGACGAACGATGCTCCAGCGGGGGTCGACCACCAAGCGACCCATCAGCTGGTCCAGCGGGAGGCCGAGGATCCGCTGCGCCGCCTCGTTGGCGAAGACCAGGCCACGTTCCGTTTCATGCAGCGTCACGCCCTCCTGCAGCGCGGCGATCAGCGACCGGTAGCGCTCCTCCGCTTCCTCCAGCCTGGTGGCCGTCTCGGTGATCTCGGTGATGTCGACGTCGACGCCGACGAAACCGCCGAGCCGATTGCCTTCGAGAAACCGCGGTACGCCGATCTCCAGTATTTGGCGGTAGGTCCCGTCGGCCCGGCGGAGCCGCAGGGTGTGCTGGTAGGGCGCGGGCTCCGCGCTGGTGCGGGCGTAGCAGGCTTCCAGCCCCGCCACGTCATCGGGGTGAATGTCGGCGAACCAGTTGCGACCATTGTGGTCGGCGACGGTGCGGCCGGAAAATTCGTCGGCCGTCTGGTTCTGGTAGATCAGCTGGTGGTCCGCGTCATCCATCCAGATCAGGACGGGAATGGTATCGGCCAGTTCGCGGTACGGCGCATCCCGCTCGACGAGTTGGTGCAAGCCGGCAGCTTCGGGCGCGCTCCCCACCCGTGCGCGGGCCGCACCTTCGCCCCGCCATGCCGCGCGCGCGGCGGCGCGCGCCACCACCCCCGGCAGTTCGCTCGCATCCAGCGTGTTGCGCTCCAGGCACTCGGTTACTCCCGCTCTTAGCGCCGCCAGTTCGAGTTCGATCGTCGGCGATTCGAGCAGCAGGAGGACGACGGCGGACGGCGCGGCCCCAAGCAGTGTGGTGATGGCCGCGAGCGTGTCGGCGGGGTCTGCGCCGTGGGCCAGCAGTAGAGGTGTGGTGGGAGCTGCGGCGAGACGCTGGCAGAGGTCGGCGAGATCGGAGGCCAGTGTCGCGTGCGCCAGCGCAGGATGGGCCACCAGCGCCGTGCGCGCCGTCGTGGATAATGCCGGGGCGATAAAGAGAAGCAGCGGAGCGGGCGGGGCTGTCGAACTGCGATCGAGCATCAGGGTCCTGGGGGCGGTCCCAGGGGCGGAGGACCGTACTGCAATATCAGCCTCTCTCCCCCGGGGCGCCACCCGTCACCCACCATCATGCCGCGCGACGACGACTCCGCCATGCGGGAATCAGCAGCAGGCCGAGGAGCGGGAGGCCGCCGAGCGCGTGCGCGTCGGGCGCAATCAACGCGACCTGGGCCCGGAGCATCCGGTCGATCTCTGTGGCCGTCACCCGCAATGGAATGTGGTACTCGCCGTCGCGACGGCTGGGCACCCGTGCATTGAAGATCTGGCCCTCCCGGTTGATCGGCACGATCACCGTCGCCCACGGTTCCTCCATGGTGCCTCCCACCCGCGCCACCACCATCCAGGTGCCGGACTTCTCCGGCTGATACCGCAGAGCGTACACCCCGGGCATGCCGGTTTCGGTGACCGTCAGCTTCACGGTGCGGCGCACGCCATCCACCAGCCCCTCGGCGGTGACCATCACCGGGTAGTACGCCGGATTCTCGTGGTAGTAGACCCGGATCAGGCAGAAGGCTTCGCGGGTCGCGGGATTGAGGCCGTTAGCGGGAATCTCGATCGAAATCCACGGTGCGCCGGCGAACGCGGGCGTCGTGGAGGCGCTGAGCAGCAGGAGAGCGGCAGAAGTGGCTAGCAGCGGGTGGCGCATGGGAGCCTCACAGCCAGAGGGAGAAGGAACGGACTCCCTTCAGATGCCGGCCCCGATGCAGTCGTTTATGGCTCGAACCGTGGAATCAGGCTGACGCTGCCCTTGAATGTTCGCACATCCACCGTGGCGCGCCCGTCACCGGTGGTGAAATGCCACTCCCCCTTCGCCGGCCCGGCCTTCACCGCGTCGGCGCGGACGAGTTGATTGACGATGCCCGCCCCGAAACTCACCAGGTGCCATCGCGCGCCGAGGTGGGGAGGCATCCGCAGTTCGATCTCGCCCCCGTGGGTTTCGGCGTGCAGCACGCCATCGGGAACCAGGTCGCCCTTGAAGGCGATCTCTCCCGAGGTGGTCTGCAGCTGGACCGATCGTACCTTGCCTTCCATGCCGATCAGCAGCGCGGCGCTGACCGTCGCGGCATCCAGCTGCTGGATGATCCCGCGCACCACCACCGTCCCGCTCGCCGTGCGCACTCTCGCTTCGTCGCCGTCGAAGGCGAGCTCGACGTTGCCATCGAGGGTCTCGACGCTCACGTCATGCGCCCGCCCGGCCACCCGCACCCGGCTCCCCACCGTGACGATCGTCGCGCTGCCCCCGTCGAGGGTGAGATCCAGTTCCGCCGCGGCAGAGGTGATCCAGAGCCGCGCGCCGGCGGGTACGCGGATCTCGAGATCCGCGGTGCCGCCTGGCGAGACACCTGCGGCGGACTCGACTCCGAACTTGAGCGCCTCGCGGGTGCCGCCGAGGAAGAAGTGGCCGGCGGAGGCATCAACCCGGCCGCGGACACTCACGCTGTCACGCGCCCAGGTGGTGAGCCGGATGGATCCGGTGAGGCTCCAGATGCGGATCGCCGCGGTGGCCGATGCGGGGATGCCGGCGTCGATGGCTTCCTGCGCCGGGAGTGGCGGTGGCGGCAGCAGGGCCGCGAACAGCAGCAGGACGGCGAGTGGTCGCATCTCAGCTCTCCTGTCGCCCGGCGCGGAGGGCGCGCTCGAGCAGGTCGATGCGCTGCTGTTCGCGGGCCAGCAGCATCAGCTCCAGCGCCGCATTGCCGGGATCGGCGGCGAGCGCGGTCCCGGCCTCACGGATCGCGGCGTCGAGAATGCCGAGGTCCTGCGCGATCACACTCCGGGTAGTGACGGCGAGCAGCGCCGGGTCGGCGGCGAGCTGTTCGGCGAGTGTTGCGGTCGCAGCGGCGTAGCGGGCTCGGGCGGCGGTGAAGCCGGTATCGGTCGCTGGCCGGAGCCGGTGGGACAGGGTCGCCCCGATGGCGCCGCCCAGCGCGAGCAGCAGGATCGCGGCGGCGGCGAGGCCGATGGGCGAGGATGGCGCACGCCACCCCGGAACCCGCGCTGGCTCGGGTGGCGCGAGGCGCGGGGCGATGCCGGCCCAGAGATCACGAGCCGGCGTGATCGACTGTGGCAGCGCGCGGCTGTCGAGGAGGAGGCGGCGCATCTTCTCGAGTGCCTCACGACAGGCGGCACACTGGGTGAGGTGCGCATCGACCGCCGCGCGTTCTCCCGGGGCGAGGGTGCCGTCGATGTAGGCGTCGAGCTGCAGGTCCACATCCTGACAGGTCATCGGGTCACTCGCTCTCGTAACAGGCGGCGGGCGCGATGGAGCTGCGCCTTGGATGTTCCTTCCGCGATTCCGGTCATCGCGGCGATCTCCTGGTGCTGGTAGCCCTCGATCTCGTACAGCACGAACACTTCCCGGGCTCCGTCGGGGAGATTCTGGATGGCCTGCTCGAGCTCCGGCATCGGGGCCACCGCCGCGGGCGCGGCATGTTGCGCCATCGTCTCCGTGTCGGTTGGCATCACCCGCGCCTCGCGTCGAATGCGGGATCGGCGGGACTGCAGCACTTCGTTCACGGCGAGGCGGTGGAGCCAGGTGCTGAAGGCACTCTCGCCCCGAAAGGTGCCGAGCCGCTCCCATGCACGGACGAAGACATCCTGGGTGAATTCCTCGGCTTCCACGATATTGCCGGCCATCCGCAGGCAGAGGGCATAGACCCGGGCCACATGCTCGTCGTAGAGCAGGCGGAAGGCGTCGGTATCGCCCTGCTGGGCCCGGGCAAGGGTGAGGTTCACGCTGGGAGGAGCGGCATTGTCGGGTCAGATGCCGGTGGAGGGGGGGAGGTTTGAGTGGGAGGGCAGACGTCTCCGCCTGGCGACGACAAAATATCCTCGGTAGGGCAGGCGTCCCCGCCTGCCCGCAGCAAGATATCGATGTGGCGCTGTCCGCTTGGGATTGGGCAGGCGGGGACGCCTGCCCTACCCAGCCTTTGCCAAACCCAGGTGTTTTTCGCCTCGCGCCAGGCGCGAACCGCCTCTTGACCAAGCTCCCCTAAAGACCTACTGTATCGGTACAGTAATACACATGGAGCCCGCCTCCGTTGTTCAGTCAGATCGATGCCCGTAGCGCCACACCCTTGTACGACCAGATCGCCGCCCGGCTCCGGGTCGCGATCGCGGCCGGGGAGCTGGTCGCCGGAGAAGGATTACCGTCGGTCCGCCAGCTCGCCAGCCAGCTCCGGATCAACCCGGCCACCGTCGCGCAGGCCTACCGCGACCTCGAGGCGGACGGTTTCGTCGAGATGCGGCAGGGCGCGGGCACCTTCGTCAGCGACGTGGCGAAGGAGAGCCGGCAGCACGAACGCCGGCGGCATGCGGTCCTGCTGGTGCGCAAGATGGTGGCAGAGGCGGGGCGCCTGAGGATTGCGCCGGACGAACTGCGCGCGGCGATCAGCGAAGTCATGGGAACGAGGTCGAAGTGAACTACGCCATCGAAACACTGGGGGTCCAATATCGGGCGGGGCGGTCGTTCGAGATCGCCGGGCTCGATCTGCGGGTTCCGACCGGCGCCATCTACGGATTTCTCGGGGCGAACGGTTCCGGCAAGACTACCACGATCCGCCTGCTGCCCGGCCTGTTGCGCGCCCGGGCAGGCACGATCTCCGTACTGGGCCAGCCGATGCCGGCGCAGGCGCCGGAGATTCTGGCCCGGGTGGGCTATGTGCCGGAAGCACCTCACCTCGATGGCAGCCTCACCGTGCAGGAGCTGCTTCAGTTCCAGGCTGCGTTCTATCCGCGGTGGGACTGGCCCATGGCGGAATCACTGTTGCTGCAGTTCGACCTCGACCGCCGCGGGCTATTCGGCAACCAGTCGAAGGGCCAGAAGGCGAAGACGATGATGCTCCTCGCCCTGACTCAGCGCCCCGAACTGCTGATCCTGGATGAGCCGACCGATGGTCTCGACCCCGTCGCACGGCGTGACATCCTCTCCGCGCTGCTGGAGTTCGTGGCGCAGGGCCAAGCGACGGTCTTCATCTCGACCCACCTGGTCCATGAGCTCGAACGGATCTGTGACTGGATCGGAGTGATGGATCAGGGTCACCTGCTGGTGCAGGAACCGCTCCTCCAATTGAAGCGCGGCGTCAAGCGGCTGACGCTGAGCGGCCTCCCCGCCGGCGTCACGCCCCCGACACCCGCGACGCTGCTGAGTCGGGACGTTGGTGCACCGGGTATGGAGACGTGGACGGTGCGTGAGTGGGCGGCGCCGATGGCCGGCGCGATCACGGCGCTGGGCGCCACGGTCCTGTCGGAAACCGATCTCGACCTGGAGGACGGATTCATCGCGCTGCTCCGTGCCTTCCGCGTCGGTCAGACGAGGTGAGCATGTTCCGGGTGATGCTGTGGGGCCAGTGGAAGTGGTCGCGTCTGGCGATCGTTCTCGGCTCGGTGGCGGCATTCACGCTGCCGATCCTCTCGCTGCGGGGTACCGCATCCCCGGATCGGATTCCGCTCCCGCCCGCGGAACTTCTCGGCCGGGTCGGCGCGTGGGGTGCGCTGTATCCGATTCTCGCGGCCACCCTCGGAGTCCTGGTCGCGATGGCGGCGTGGGCGCCGGATCATCGGGGACGGCATGTACATGCGCTCTCCCTGCCGATCCCGCGGTGGCGCTACGCCTTCTATCGGTTCGGCGCCGGGGTCGTCCTCCTCTGCGCGCCGCTCACCGCGCTGCTCATCGGGACGCTGCTCGCCAGTGCGACCGTCGCGCTTCCCGCCGGTATCCACGCCTATCCTGTCGCCCTCACGATCCGCTTCGCGCTCGCGCTACTGATCGCCTTCGCCGTGATCTTTGCGGTCTCGGGCGGCACCGCGCGCACGGCAGGCATCATCCTGAGCTTCATCGCGGCACTGATCCTCGTCCAGGTCGTCGCCAGCGCCGCGAATATTGAACTCGATCTGGTCACTCGCCTGCAGACGATCTTCGTCGGCTGGGCCGGGCCGTTCGCGGTCTTCACTGGCCGCTGGATGCTGCTGGATGTCTAGCCGGCGCGGTCGACTCTGCCTCGTGCTGATCGGTCTCTGTCTGCCCCGACTGTTGCCGGCGCAGGCCGGGCTCGCGCCGGGCAGGGAGACGGACCGACTGACGGCGCGGCTGGACAGCCTGGCCACGCTTTGGCGCGAGGCGAATGCGGTGGCGGACATGGTCGACAGCCTGGCGCACCGTCCCGCCCCCATTCGGCTCGACTCGCTGCGCATCGGCGGGCTCAGTCTCATCGTGGTCAACGCTCCGATCCATCTGCCTGCCGCCGCCGACTCCGCCTGGCGGATCCTTGATGCGTTTTACGGGGCGGCGGCGGCGACATTGGCGGAGCATCCTTACCGGATTGCGGGGCTGGATTCCGGCAATGCATCCACCGAAGTCGCCGGTACTTGGGGACAGCAAGTCCCCCGCGACCTTGAACTCGACCGGCTCACGCAAATCCTCGTCTCCTCCGCCCCCATCGGTGATCCCGATCCCGCCTTTCATCGATGGCTGGGAGATGCAGTCCGCCCCGCGTTCGACAGCGGCGGCAGTCTCTCCGGGGTCTACACCGCGCTGGTTACCTCCCCGTTCAGTATCGCGCACGACTGCTTTCTGGGCGACGTGGACGGCTGCCGCTCGGCGCTCAACCTGAACGAAGGTGTTGGCGCACTCACGCGACGGTACCGCACGCCTGAGGATCGGCGTCTGCTGATAAGCAGGGTCCAGTCCCACTTCGAGCATACGGCCGAAAAAGTTGTGGCGGAGTCCTGCCTGAACGGCGGCGACACCAGCTGCGTCCAGCTGCTGCAGGCGATTTCTGCTGGCGCCCTCGTGCCTCCGCTCCCGCCCGTCGCGCGCGCCTCACTGGTCCAGTTCGCGGTTCGCCTGGGTGGACGTGAGGCGTACCAGCGGCTGGCGGCGAGCGCGGGCCGGCCGGTGAGCGAGCGACTTGGGCTGGCGGCGGCGATGCCCGTCGATTCACTGCTCCGGCAGTGGCGCGATCAGGTGATTCGCCATCGACCGGAGCCGGTCGCGGTGCCGATCGGTGTCGTGAGCGTGGGGCTCGGCTGGATCATGGTGTTTGGAATGTGCGGCCTCCGGAGCTCCCGATGGCGCGTGGGTTGATTCCCTGGGTCGGGGCTGCGGTGCTGGCCTGCGTCGTCATCGCCTTCGTCTATCTCCAGCCGAATGGGAGCCCGCCGGCCGGTGCCTCGTTCGGCAGCACGCCCTTCGCCCGGCTGGGTCCGGTCACCGCCGAACGGGCGCGGGCCCGGACGCTGGCCGCCGAGTGGCAGGCGGTGGAACTGCAGCTGCGCTTCGCCGACGCGCGTCGCCGGCTCGAGCCCGAGTTTACCCGCCGGCGCGAGCGGGAACTGCCCAGCGTCGCCCTGGTGGTGGACGGTCCGGATAGTGTGCTACCCGGCGCACAGCCGCGACTCATGGCGATGCTGGACAGCGCCTGGCGTGAGCTCGGCCTGGGTACGACGAAGATCGCTGTTGGCATGGTGGTGGACCTCTGGCCCGGCGGCAGACCTGGCACACGCGGAATGCCGTTCAGTTCCGGTGCGTTTCTGTTCCCCGATTCCACTGATCGGTCAACCTGCCTCGCCTCTGTCGCCCTTCCGAACTATTCCCGGAACACTACCGAACGGTTGCGGTCCCACCTCAAGGCAAGCTTGGGGCCCTGCACCTGGTACGCCCGATTTGGCACACCCGGCGCGCGGGTACGTCACTGGATGGGTGCGCGGGCGTACGATCTGGCGCGCTCCTCAGAATGGGGTGTCGGTCGCACCGACTACTGGCTGCTCAGCTGGCTGCGTGATCATCAGACCGGCCGTGGCTGGGAGTGGCCGACGGTGTATGGCTTCGCACCGCGCACGGTGGGCTGTCTCGCCTCGCGACCGGCGGCCTGCATGGACGCGGTCCGCGATGGCGACGGAGGCGGAGCGGACGGCCGGCTGCTGGTGCCTGCTTCGTTGTGGGACGTCAACCGCGTCCGCCTCGTCGGCGGTGATCGCTACCTGGCCGATGTGCTCCGCGCTACTGGTGACGACCGCTTCCTCGACTTCTGGAACACGACGCTGCCGATCGACACCGCGCTCGCCGTCGCCCTGAAGGCGCCGGTCGGTGACTGGACCGTGCGGTGGCAGCGTGAGCTTGTACCGACGCTGCCACTCACGCCGGTGTTGCGCCCGCACGAGCTGCTGCCTGGTCTGCTCCTGATCGGGCTCGCAGTCGCGCTCACCGTGCTCCTCGTCCGTCGTCGGGAGGTGGGCTGAGATGCTCGCGCCCCGCCTCGCGGCGCGCGCCTCACGTCTTGCCCTCTGCGCCTCACTCATCGTGCTGCCCGCCGCACTCACCGCCCAGGCGGATCGCTGGGACCGCCAGGCGGAGGCCGCGCTCCACCGCGCTGGCCCGCTGCTCGCCGACCAGGGATTCCAGTCCACGACCGTGGCACGCTACGGCATGTTGTCGACCGACGAATCGGAGCGGGTGACCATCCCGGTGTCGGCTGGACGGAGCTATGCGATTGTCGGGGTGTGTGACGAGGACTGCGGCAATCTCGATCTGGTGCTGTCGCGGTCGGCCCGGCAGGAGGTGACGTCGGATCGTGGGGATGGCAACGTGCCGATCGTGAAAGTCACGACCGAACTGGCGGGGACGTACGGCCTGAAAGTCATCATGACCGCGTGCCGGCTCGGGCCCTGTCGCTATGGGATCGCGGTCTACAGCCGCCCCGTCTCCGGGTCGCCCTCGCCCTGACCCGCCAGCTCCATCGCCATCCGTCGTGAGAAGACCGCGCGTAGTCGCCCGACTTCAGTGGCAACCTGTTCCACCAGCGCAGCCGCGCCCTCGGTCGATCCCTGGCGACCAAGGCGCTCCAGCCGCTCGCAATAGCCGGCCAGGCGCACCGCGCCGAGGTTGCCGCCGCCACCTTTCATCGCGTGGGCCGCGCGGGCGAGCCGTCCCGGGTCGGCCAGAGTAACGCCCTCCCGCATCGTTTTCATCCGTGTCGCCGCCTCGCCGAAGAAGAGCCGCACCAGTTCCTGCACCAGGGCCGCGCCTCCCTCGCCGGAGAACTCGGCGATCTCGGCGAGAATCGAGTCATCGATGCCCTCGTCGGCCACGACGTCCTCCGGTGCCGCCCGGGTGGCCGCCTCCGGTGTGGTGCCCGGGGTCGCGTCATCCATTGCTTCAAGCCAGCGATCGAGGGCGGCGATGAGCTCCGCGCCGCGGACCGGCTTGGCGACGTAGTCGTCCATTCCGGCCAGCAGGCAGCGCTCGCGGTCGCCCGCCATGGCGTTGGCTGTCATGGCGATGATCGGGGTGTGGCGGGTGGTGCCCTCGATCTTCCGGATCTCCGCCACCGCCTGGTAACCATCCATCTCGGGCATCTGGCAGTCCATCAGGATCACGTCGTACGGCAGGTCGCGCGCGGCCTGGACCGCCTCGAGCCCGTTGCCGACGACGTCCACCCGGTGCCCCATCTTCTCCAGCATGCGCATGGCCACCTTCTGGTTGACCGGATTGTCCTCCGCGAGCAGGACGCGCGCCTTGATGGTCGGCCTGGCATCGCCGGCCACGCGCGAACGCTCGTGGTGGGCCGCGTCGCGGCCGATGGGGGCGTATCCAAGTGCGACCCGCACCGCGTCATGCAGGTGCTGGTGCCGCACCGGCTTGGTTACCACGCCAGCGGCCCCCGCCTCGTCGGCCGCCTGGCGGACATCGCGGCGGGTAAGATCGGCCAGCAGCAGGACGCGGGTACGCGCCAGGTCGCTCCTCGCCCTCACCGCGCGGGCGAACTCCACTCCGTCAGGTCCTCTGAGCGAGTTGTCGAAGATCGCGATCCGGAAAGGCCGGCCGCCGTCCGCGGCGCTGCCAAGGAGATTGAATCCCTCGGTCGCCTCATCGGTCCCGGTCGCCTCGCAACCCCAGACCTCGAGCTGGTCCACAATCGCGGCGCGGAGTGTCGGCTGGGGCTCCACCACGAGGACACGCTGCCCCGCCAGGTCGGGGTCGGAAGTGAGGGCGGTGCTCGTCTCCGCGCTGCTGGTGGTGAGCCGCACCGTGAACCAGAAGGTGCTGCCCACGCCGAGGGCGCTCTCAACGCCGATCGCCCCTCCCATGAGCTCCACGATCTGGCGGCAGATCGCGAGGCCCAGGCCGGTCCCGCCATAGCGCCGCGTCGTGGAGCTGTCGGCCTGGGAGAATGGCTGGAAGAGTCGGTCCTGCTGCTCCGGTGTCAGCCCGATCCCGGTGTCCTTCACCTCCCACCGCACCAGGTGCCCTCCCGCCGGGTCATCGACCAGGTGCGCGTGCACCGTCACCGCGCCGCGCTCGGTGAATTTGAGCGCGTTGCTCACCAGGTTGGTCAGCACCTGACGTACCCGCGCGGGATCGCCGCGGACCGCTTCGGGAACGGTGCGCTCCACCCGGGCCGCGAGCTCGATGCCACGGGCGCTCGCGTTCTCCGCGAGCAGGTCGAGGGTGTCTTCCAGCAGCTCGCGCAGCGAGAAGTCGACGGCCTCGAGCGCAAGCCGTCCCGCTTCGACCTTGGAGAAATCCAGGATGTCATTGATGATCGTGAGGAGCGCTTCCCCGGAGGCCCGCACCGTCTCGACGTAGCCCCGCTGCTCGGTGGAGAGCGCGGTGTCGAGCAGCAGGCCCGTCATTCCGATCACGCCATTCATCGGGGTGCGGATCTCATGGCTCATCATCGCGAAGAACGCCGATTTCATCCGAACCGCTTCGAGCGCCGCGTCGCGAGCCGTCGCGAGTTCCTCAGCCTGCCCCGCCTGCTGCTCCGCCAGTGCCTCGACCCGCTGACGCGCATCCTCGACGTCGAGCGAATACCGGTACAGTTCCGCGTCGGCCCGTTTGCGGTCGCTGACATCCGCCAGTGTGCCCACGTATCGCATGGTGCGGCCCTCCCGGTCTACCACCGCCCGGGCGGTCGCGCCGAGCCAGCGGTGTCCGCCCTCGGCCAGGGGAACACGGAACTCCGCGACAAACGGCCGCCGGTCCATGGCGGCGGCCTGCCACTCGGCCCGCACGGCCTGCTGGTCCTCCGGTTCGATCGCCGCGAGCCAGCAGGAGCCACGCGCACGCTCGGGGTCAAGACCGGTCAGCGCGCACCAGAGTGCGTTCACATACCGGCAGCAGCCGGTCTCATCGGTTTCGAAGATGCCGATTGGTGCGTCGGCGAGAATCTGGACCAGCCGCTCAGGATCGTCCCCCGGCGGGGACGCTGGAGGTCGTTCGCGGAGCGGTGTCTGATCTGCTGGGCGGCGCCAGTTCATGCGCTCCGACCGGGTAGTCCGCGTCGCCCCGGGAGGCCGTGCCGGACCGCTGTCCCTTCCTGCTCCAGCGAGATGTCGGGCTCTTCGAAGCGCTCCCTGTCGATGGCCGCATGGGCATCGATCGGCGTGCCACGGTGCTGGGTGGCCAGCCCGGTCGGCTCGCCGAACGCAGCCTCCGGCCCGGTGTCCGACACAGCGCAACGGTATCGCGACGCAAGCCGCGCCCGTTCCTCGACCAGAGGGGCGCAGCACGCATGACTCGCTTTCCCGGTGGAGGGGGTCATGGAGGCATCATCGGCTGCACCGTGCCGCAACTCAAGGGCGGGATGTGGAGGACCCTTCCAACCCTGATCCCTCCCGCTGTGTCCAACCCGGCGCATGATCACCACGTCCATCGGGTACCTGACCCGGCACACGACCGACGCACCAGCCCCGGAGGCTGACGCCGTGGACGCGGCGCTCGCCGCCAGCGGCGACGCCCACGCCTTCGAACGGTTGTACCGGCGGCATGTGAACCGGATTCACACCCTGGTCTGGCGCATGCTCGGGGAGGAGAATGACGATGTCACCCAGGAGATTCTGGTCCGGGCGTGGCGGAAGCTTCACACATTCCGGGGGGGGGAATCGGCGTTCGGGACCTGGCTGCATCGGGTGGTGGTCAATGTCATACTCAACCGCCGGGCGGAACGAAGCCGCTTCCGGCAGCGCTTCCTGGAGGAACCGGCGGCGGGTCTGGATGCCCCCGCGCGCCATGCCCCTCCAGCGCTGGGGCTCGACGTCGAGACCGCCATGGCAAGCCGGCCGGCTGGAGCGCGGCACATCTTCGTCCTGCATGATGTCGAGGGTTTCCGTCACGAGGAGATCGCCGGACTGTTAGGCATCTCTGCCGGAACCTCCAAGTCGCAATTGCACTATGCCCGCATGGCCTTGCGGCGCACACTGGGATGACCAAGATGACCCATCCACCATCCGAACAGCTGTCCGGCTTCCTTGACGACGAGCTGTCCCCGCAGGCGCGCTCCGAGGTCACCGCGCACCTCGAGGCCTGCGCCGAATGCTCGGCCTTGCTGGGGGAGTTGCGCCGGGTCCTGAGTCGGGCGCGTGCCCTGGACGACCACCCGCCGCGCGCCGATCTCTGGCCCGGCGTCGCAGCGGCCATCGGGGCGACCCCGGCTCGGCGGCGGCCGTCGTTCTCCTGGCCCCAGCTGATCGCCGCGGGCATCGCCCTCGTGGTGCTGTCGGGCGGGGCAGTAGCCCTGCTGCTGGACCGCGGCGCGTCGTTCGCCGGGGCACCGCTGATCCCCGGTGGCTCGACGGTGGTCCCCGCGGCCGCGTCGTCCACTAGCGGCCGCGGCTACGCCGCCGCGATCCGGGAGCTCGAAGCGGAACTCGTGGCGGGGCAGGGCCGGCTCGACAGCACGACGGTGCGGGTCGTCACCCAAAAGCTCCAGTTGATTGATCGTGCTATCGCGGACGCCGAGCGTGCACTCGCGACCGACTCCGCCAGCACCTATCTCCACGGCCATCTGGCCCAGACCCGGCTGCGCAAGCTCGACCTGTTGCGCCAGGCCGCCGCGCTCACCCGCGCGGTCAGCTGAGCTCCAAGGAACCCCATGCTGTTGACCTTGCTTGCCACCGCTGTCCTGGTCCAGGGCACCGACACGACGATCGCGGTCCGTCCCGGCACTCGACTTGAGCTGTCCAGCTTCGAGGGCGGCATTGCCGTGACCACCTGGAATCGGGCCGCGGTACGCATCGTGGCGGATCACGACGACGACACCCGGATCGATGCCGACCTGAGCGGCGGCACGCTGAGCGTGCACGGCCGGGCGCGCTACGGTCCCGCGGAGGTCACCTGGCGCCTCACCGTCCCGGCCGACATGGCGCTCCAGCTTCGCAGCCAGAGCGGCGATGTGCGGGTGGAGGGCACGCGCGGCAGCGTTGCGATCGAGACGGTGGAGGGGGGAATCGAGGTGCGTGGCGGTACCGGGTTCATCTCGCTCAAGTCGGTTGAGGGCGATCTCCTGCTGGCGGACGCCGCCGGCCGCCTCAACCTCTCCACCGTGGATGGGTCCATCACGGTGCGGGGCGCCAGCGGTGACCTTCGTGCCAATACAGTGGACGGCCCCATCCTGATGGACGCCATCGAATCGGACAACGTCGACGCGAGTACCGTCGACGGCGACATCCGGCTGGGCGGGACCATTCACAATGGCGGGGAGTATCACCTCTCCTCGCACGATGGCGACGTCACAGTGATCGCGCCGGCCATCAACGCCCGGGTGAGCGTCTCGACCTGGGAGGGGGAGTTCGAGTCGGATTTCCCGGTCACCATCGACGGCATCACCAGCCACGAACGCATGACCTTCACGATGGGCACGGGATCGGCCCGGCTGGAGCTCGAGTCGTTCGACGGCACCGTCGCCCTGCGTCGGAGCGGTGCGCGTGGTGCGCGCACCCCTGACGCTCCCGAATCGCCCACCCGTCCCTGACCTCCGGAGATCATCATGCGTTCATCTGCGTTCGTCTTCCTGGCTCTGTCCCTCGCCGCCCGGTCGCCACTGGCGGCGCAGGACTTCCGCTGGCATGCGCCGCTGGCCAGTGGCAAGACGCTGGAGGTCCGCGGCATCAACGGCACGATCCACGCGACCCGCGCCTCCGGCGACGAAGCCAAGGTCACGGCGAGCAAGCTTGCCAGGCGCGGCGACCCGAGCGTGGTGGAGATCAAGGTCATCGAGCACAGCAACGGCGTGACGATCTGCGCCCTCTATCCGTCGCGTCGGGCCGCGCGCCAGCAGAGCTGCGAAGAGGGGAGCAACTTCCAGGGAGAGATGGAGGAGAACGATACCGAGGTCGAGTTCGAGGTGCGGGTGCCGGCGGGGGTGCGGTTTGTCGGTGCCAACGTCAACGGTGATATCGAAGGGGAGGAATTGCCTGGTGACGCGATCCTGACCACGGTCAACGGCGGCATCGAGGTCACCGGCGCCGGCACGGCCATGGCCTCCACCGTCAACGGGTCCATCAAGGCGCGGATGGGCCGGGCTGACTGGACCGGGACGCTGCGCCTCACCACCGTCAACGGCGGGATCAAGGTCGCTTTCCCGGCGCAGGCGGCGTTCACCGTCGAGGCCTCGACCGTCAACGGCTCGGTCGAGAGCGACTTTCCCATCACGGTGCAGGGGAAGATGCGGCCGAATTCACTGCGCGGGACGGTCGGCGACGGCGGACGGGGACTGGACCTGACCACCGTCAATGGCAGCATCGAAATTGTGAAGGGAAGCAGCTAGCGCACACGGTCGGGCGGGCGCCGGTGTGCGTTACTGGGTCTGGGCGCGCCGCCCCCGCCAGAACGCAAACACCGGCACGCCCAGCAGCAGGATCGCGCTGCCCAGCAGCGCGTTAAAGGGATTCGAACGCACCGATCCCGCCATCACATACAGGCACGCCACGATGAACAGCACCGCCGGCCACGGCCAGAACGGTACCCGGAAGGCCCCGGCCGGGTCGATGACCCCCGCACGCTGATCCCGCCGCCGCAGGACGAAGAGGGAGACCACCGCCAGCCCGAAGAAGATCCAGTCGCAGAAGACGACGTAGTCGAGCAGCGCGCCGTACGTGCCGGTGAGCAGCAGGAGTACCGCCCATCCGCCATGCGCGAGGATGGCCGTGCCCGGCGTGCGGAATTGCGGTGTGAGCCGCGCAAAGGCGGGAAAGAAGAGCCCGTCGGCCGCCATGGTCTGGTACACGCGCGGTGAGACCATGATGACGAGGTTCAGGAACCCGAACGTCGACGCCGAAATGCCGAGCGCGATCAGCGTGGCGCCAGTGTCGCCCAGCAGCGCCCGCATGGCATCCGCGGCGGGTGCCGTACTCGTGGCCAGCCCCGCGGCACCCAGCGTCCGGAGATAGGTGAGGTTGGCCAGCACATACACCAGCACCACGATTCCCACGCCCAGCAGCAGTGCCCGCGGCAGATTCCGCTCGGCATCCACCAGCTCCTCCGAAATGAAGTTGGTCTGCTGCCATCCGCCATACGCAAAGAGCACCGGCACGAGCGCTGCCGCCATCGCAAGGAGCGGATTCGCTGGGGGCGGGCTCGCGGCCGCAGTCGGGGCGGCAACTCCCGTCGCCCCCAATCCCACCACGATCAGGAACCCCAGCGCCGCCAGCTTGAGCACGGTGAAGATGTTAGTGGTGATCGCCCCGGGACGGATGCCGATGTAGTTGATCGCGGTCAGCAGCAGAATGGCTCCGGCGGCGAGCGGCAACGCCCAGCGAGTTTCGAGACCCAGGAGTGGCAGCGTGTAGTTGGCAAAGGTGACTGCGACGGCGGCGGTGGCACCGGTCGCGATGACGAGCAGCAGCGACCAGGCATACAGAAAGGCCGGCAACGCTCCGAGCGCCTCACGGATATAGACGTACCCGCCGCCCGCCTTCGGCCGGCGCTGGCCCAGTTCACCGAAGCAGAACGCCCCGGCCACCGCGATGACGCCGCCCAGCACCCAGGCGCCAAGGGTCATGCCGGGAGTGTGCACCCGTGCGGCAACAATGGCGGGATTATTGAAGATGCCGGAGCCGATGATCCCCCCGACCACGGCCATGGTTCCGGAGAAGAGGCCGAGCGTCCTGCGGTAGCTGACGGTCATGGGGAGAGAATACAGGCGAGAAGCGCCGTTGGCCATTGGCCGGGAGCATTCAGCGATCGACATTCACCGGTCGATGCGTACATTCGCCTACCGCCTACCGCCTACCGCCTACCGCCTACCAACTACCGTCTACTCCCGGTGTTTCCCGTTTCGCGACCGGCGCCATCACCCCGTCCGTTGCCGGGCGGCGCAACAGCCGGCGGACCCGCACGGCGACCTCACGAGCGGAAAACGGCTTGAGGACGTACTCGTCAGCGCCCAGTTCGAAGGCCCGCACGATGGTGTCTTCGTCGCCCATCCCCGAGAGCACCATGATGGGCAGATGGCGGACGAGGGGGTGTTCACGAATCCGCTGAATGAGCCCGAGGCCGTCGAGCTCAGGCATCTCGATATCGGTGATGATCAGGGCCGCTCCGCTCTCCGGAACGGAGGCGAGCGCGGCCTGGCCGTTGGGATAGGCGGAGACCGTGAAGCCCTCCTGCCGCAGATAGCGCTGCAGCAGCACCGTGACGCTCGGGTCATCCTCGGCGAGGAGCACTCTCCGGGCCGGTACGGTCGAGCTGCTGTCACCGTGCACGACGCGGGTCCGGCCAGCGGCCTTGGCGATATAGCAGAGCCGGTCGGCTTGGGCGAGCGCATCATTGATTGACCCGCCCGCCTCGAGCTCGGTGACGCCGGCGGAGAAGGTCAGCGCCAGCGGTTCGATGTGGCCCTGGCGAAAATTGACGCTCCGAAGCGTTTCGAGGGCCGATTCCAGCGCGAGACTTGCCTCTGCGGGGGTGCGCCGGGCGAACAACACCACGAAGTCCGATCCGTCCCAGCGGGCGAGGCAATCGGCCTGGCTGAGCAACATGGAGAGACGGACGCCAGCCCTCCGGAGGATGCCGTCGGCGTAGGTCCGGCCCCAGGTCTCGCGCACCCAGAGGAAGTGGTCGAAGTCGAGCACGGCGATACTGATCGGGACATCGTCGGGGTGACCAGCCCGGAGCGTGGCACAGGCTTCGAGAAAGGCGGCGCGGTTGGGCAGGCCGGTGACCGGGTCCCTGCGGGATTGCGCCTGGTGCTGGCTGAAGCGCTCGAGCCGTCGGCCGACGGCGTGCACCAGGCTGTCCACGTCGACCGGCTTCTCGAAGTAGGCGTCGGCGCCCAGCGCGATGCATTCCGCGCGGGCCTGCGGTCCCAACCTGGCGGAGGCCACAAATACCGGGAGGGCGCTGGTGGTGGGTTGCGAGCGAAGCTGCTCCAGCAGCTGTCGGCCGTCGCCATCGGGCAGCAGGAGGTCGAGGAGCACCAGGTCCCAGCTGCCACTGCCGAGGTGATGCTGAGCCGAGGCGAGCGTGGGGGCGACCGTCACGGTGTGCCCAGCCTCGCCGAGGACAGCGGCGAAGAGGCGTGCAAGATCGGCGTCGTCCTCGATCAGGAGGAGACGCCCGGTCGCGCGGTGGCGGGAGGTCGGCCGTGAAGACGGTCCAGCGGTGCCCGTGGTCATCGTTCCTGAGTATCGGCGCTCGTCCCGCCGGGGATGAGTCCGACGTTTCAACTGCAAAATGACTTGTCCACCGACGATTGTTCTGGTTATCATTGAGTTGACCGAACAATCGTTGCCCCGTACCGGGGAGGTGCCTGATGCTCGACCCCACCGACCTCGCCATTCTCCGGCGGCTGCAAGCCAACGCCCGCATCTCGAACGCCGATATCGCTCGTCAGCTCGACATGGCGCCGTCGGCGATCCTCGACCGGATCCGCAAGCTGGAGCAGCGCGGTGTCATCACCGGATACCTGACCCGGATCGCTCCGGCCGCTGTCGGCCTCGGCCTCACCGCCTTTGTCTTCGTCCGCACCGAGGAGCGGGTCGGCGCCGGGACGATCGGCGCCGCGCTCGCCCGAATCTCCGAAGTGCAGGAGGTCCATCATGTCGCCGGCGAGGACTGCTATCTCCTCAAGGTTCGCGTCCCCGACACCGAGGCCCTGAGCCAGCTGCTGCGGGATCGGTTCGGCCGACTCAAGGGGGTCCAGAGCACCCGCACGACCGTGGTCCTGAGTACGACCAAGGAAAGCCCGCTGCTGCCGCTGCCGGCGGAGCTGGAGGCGGACCATGACGCCTGAGGCCACTGCCCGGCACCGCACCCGGATGCTGCTCGCCTTTGCGACGATCTACCTGATCTGGGGTTCGACCTACCTCGCGATCATCTATGCCATCCGCAGTATCCCGCCGTTCGTCATGGCGGCAGGCCGATTCCTGCTGGCCGGTGCCGGCATGTACCTGTATGCCCGCGTCACCGGCGCGCCCCGGCCGACCCGTGCGCAGTGGGGCTGGGCGGTGCTGCTCGGTGCGCTCTTCTTCCTGTTCGGCAACGGGTTGGTGGTCTATGCCGAGCAATTCATGGCCTCCGGACTCACGGCGCTGCTGATCGCCATGGTCTCGGTCTGGACGGCGCTGTTCGAATGGATCCGCCCGGGCGGGTCGCGGCCCACCGTCGCTGTACTCGGCGGCATCGTTCTGGGCTTCCTTGGATTGGCACTACTGGTGGCGCCGGGTCGGCTGGGAGGGGCCCACGTTCCTCCGCTCGGAGCCGCCCTGGTGATGTGCTCCTCCATTGGCTGGGCGCTCGCCTCGGTGCTGACCCCGACGGGGGACCTGCCGAAAAACATTGCGCTCGCGTCCGGCATGCAGATGCTGACCGGCGGCCTCTGGCTCACGCTTGCGAGCCTGATCACCGGCGACTGGCGTGACTTTTCCGCGGCGGCGCTGACGACTGAGTCGGTACTAGCCTTCCTCTACCTGGTGGTCTTCGGATCCCTGGTCGCCTTCACCTGCTTTGCCTGGCTGCTGACGGTGACCACGCCCAGCAAGGTGGCCACCGCCGGCTATGTGAACCCCATGGTGGCGGTCCTGCTCGGCTGGGCCATCCTCGGTGAGTCGCTGAGCGCCCGCTCGATCATCGCGTCGCTGGTGATCGTGGCCTCGGTGGTCCTTATCATACGGGGGAAGGCGCAGGCCGCGGCGGTCGCTCCCGTCGACTCGGCGGCAGCACCGCTGAACGAGCCGGCGGTGTCACAGATACGTCACACCGCCCCCGGTGGAGCCGCACGCGTTGACGCTGGGCGGGCCACCCGCCTATAGTTGGTCATGCACAAGCTCCACTGCCCCCTGCGCAACGACCTCACCAATTCGAATATGAATTGGGGACGCATCGGACGTGAGTGGCGCGGCTAACGTTGGATATTCATTTCTTCCAGACGGCCCGCTCCCTTCGGAGCGGGCCGTCTGTCTTTCCGGGGGGGGCGACGTGATGACGATTCCACTGACGCAGGTCGCGGGCGACATCCTGCCCGCGCCGGATGATTCCGCCGGGGCGGCCGAGCTCTCGACTCTCTTCGACCTGAGCCAGGTCCTCTCGGGCGCGAACACGCTGGGCCAGGGCCTGGGGAAAGCGCTCGACATCCTGGCCCGGTATCCCGGGGCTACACGGAGCGCCGTCATCCTGATCGATGCGGAGACGAGCGAGCTCTACATCGAGGCGTCCACCGGGCTCACGCCGACGGGGCAACTGGTACGCTACCAGCTCGGGGAGGGCGTCACTGGCCACGTGGTCCAGACCGGCGAGGCGATGATCGTTCCCGATGTGGGCGCCGAGCCGCGGTTCCTGCATCGCAGCGCACGTCGCCCGACCGGAACGGCCGGCACGGTCAGCTTTCTCTGCGTCCCGATTCTGCTGGATCATCGTCCGGTGGGGGCGCTGTCGATCGACCTGCCGTTCGAGCCGGACCGGGACTTCGCCCACCAGCTCAAGTATCTCCATGTCGTCACCTCGCTCATCGCCCTGGCGCTGCGCACCCAGCGGCCGATCGACGCCGAGCGGCGGCACCTGCGGGAGGAGAACAGCGACCTGCGGGAGCAGCTGCGGGAAAAGTACGACTTCAGCCACCTGGTCGGGACCAGCAGTCCCATGCGGGAGATCTTCCGCCAGGTGGCGCAGGTGGCGCCGACCGTCACCAGTGTCCTGATCCGGGGCGAGTCCGGCACCGGCAAAGAGCTGATCGCCAGCGCCATCCACTACAACTCGATGCGGGCGGCCGGACCGTTCATCAAGGTCAACTGCGCCGCGCTGCCTGAGACGCTCATGGAGTCGGAGCTATTCGGCCACGAGCGGGGCGCCTTCACCGGTGCGTTGGCGCGGAAGAAGGGCAAGTTCGAGGTCGCCCACGGCGGGACCCTCTTCCTCGACGAGATCGGGGAGCTGTCGCTGCCGACCCAGGCCAAGCTGTTGCGGGCGCTGCAGGAGCGGGAGTTCGAGCGAGTGGGTGGCAACGAGACGGTCCGGGTGGACGTCCGCGTCATCGCCGCCACGAACAAGAACCTGGAGCAGGCGATCCTCGGCCGGACCTTCCGGGACGATCTCTACTACCGGCTGAACGTCTACCCCGTCTTTCTGCCGCCGCTGCGGGAGCGGAAGCCGGACATCCTGCTGCTTGCCGATCACTTCCTGGAGAAATACGCCAAGGTGAGCGGCAAGCGGATCCGCCGCATCACGACGCCGGCCATCGACCTGCTGATGCGGTACCATTGGCCTGGCAACGTCCGGGAGCTCGAGAACATCATCGAGCGGGCGGTGGTCGTCTGCGCCGGCGATGCCATCCATGGGCGACACCTCCCGCCGACGCTGCAGGCGCCCGATGCGGCGGACGAGGCGCCCGGTTCGCTCGTGGTCCAGGTGGCCCAGCTCGAGCGCGACCTGATCCAGGACGCCCTCAAGACCACGCGCGGCAGCGTGACGCGCGCGGCGCAGCTGCTGTCGACCACTGAACGGATCTTTCGCTACAAGCTGCGCAAGCACGGCGTCGAACCGCGGCGCTTCTTCTGACACTTTTGTCGGTGCCTGGAGCACCGCCGACAGGAGTGTCGTGATCAATGGCCCGTCCGGCTTCACCTCACGGTGGTGCTGGGCGGGCCAAGTCGTTGCCGGGCGCACGGTTGTCCTCTCCCGCTTGATCCCACCATACGAATGGCACGCGACTTGTCTTACGTATTCTCCAGAATTCACGGAGGATCGTTATGCGTCGCTCGCCACTGCTGCTGGCCCTGTCACTCGTTGCCGCGCCCTTGCCGGCGCAGGTCGCGCTTACCCTGCGTGACGTCGCCATCGCCAGGGGCGCCGGTCCGAGCGGAGTGCTGCTCCCGGCCTACGAGCTGTACCTGCGCAGTGACTGGCCCCAGCTGACCAGCGCCGCGAATGCCGGCTGCGTCAACGGGGGGGAGGAGCAGCTTGCCGGACGGCTGGTACAGACAAGCGCCGGTGCCTACGCCGGCGAGCTGGAGCGGAGAACCACCATCCTCTTCTGTGGCGTTCATGGGCAGGTGCGGAACTCCTGTCAGCTGACCCTCACCTCCACCGGCGCCGTCGAGGCCCGGGGTGAGGGCAGGGTGGTTGGTTCGGGTGCCGTGTTGCGGTTGCGCTGGAGTGCCCTGCCCGACGGCGGGGTGCCGCAGGTCTCGGGCGACTGCCCGGTGGTCTTCGCCGAGAAGGTTCAGCAGATGTACCTGGCCGCGGTCCATGGTCTCGAGCTTCCTCTCCCTGCGCCCGGTGAGGCCGTGCGGCGGGTCATGCTCGAGGACTACGGCTGGGTGGTGGACATCCAAGGGGAGGATCACTGACTTGAAACGAGCCGGACTCTGGGCCGGGCTGCAAGCCAGCCCACCCGCGCGCAGGCGCAAGCATCGGCACCGGCGTGCTGATGCCCGTCTGCCGCGGTCCCCCCGGGTCTGGTGGCCGGCAGCAAGAGGCCGCTAGACGGGGCGATTGACCGCCGTTCCCCTCGCAGCAATCTTCCGCTCCGTCAGTCCCCCTCTCGGAGTGGTCCCCCATGCTTGCCCCCCGGATACTCGCTGTGCTCGCGGTGGCCGTACTCACCGCCGAGCCGCCGCCTGCATTGCAGATTCTCGCCTCAAGTCCGAGTGGAGAAGCCTCTGCCACGGCACCGATCCAGGTGACCTTCGACCGTCCGGTCGCAGGTTCGCTCGATCGCAGCATCGATCCGGCGAGGATTTTCCGCATCGCGCCATCGGTACCGGGCAGGCTCGAGTGGCGCGATCCCGTCACGCTGCGTTTTCGGCCGGCGCGCCCGCTCTCCGCCGGGCAGAGCTACACCGTCACGATCGCCAACAGCTTCACGGCGATGGACGGCCGCCGGTTGGCCACGCCCTTCAGCTACAGCTTCAGCGTGACCGGGCCGACGCTGCTCACCGGACTGCCGGCGAACGAGAACGAGCCGCCCCGCTTCCTGCAGCCCGACGCGACCTTCGATCTGCTCTACAGTTCGGCGGTGGGGCAGCGCGACTGGATAGCGCTGGCCTATCTCGATCTGGCCGAGTCGTGTGGTCGGCCCGCCCGGGTGGCCCTGAAGGTCGTCGGGCAACGCCCGATCAGTGGGAACGATCCCTGGCAGTACGGTCAGGCGGGCGGGTACGACCGCGACCACGACGCCGATAGCCTGCGACGGGTGCTGACGCTGGCCCCGGAGAAGCCGTTGCCGCTCAACTGTCACGGGGCGCTCGTCGCGCAGACCGTAGTTGATCCGGAGAACACCAGGCCCTTCGTACGCTGGGGCTTCGATACCTACGGCCCGTTCCGGTTCGAATCCGCCGACTGCAGCGGTGAAGGCAACTGTCCCACCGGTGGCGTGCAGCTCAGCTTCACCACTCCGGTGAAGGGTGCGGACATCCAGCGGCATCTCACCCTCCTGCCGGCGGCGGTGTTCACCGTGCCGGACACCACCGAAGAATCCAACAGTTGGTACCTCGAGACCCAGCTCACGCCTCACACCGCGTACGCCGTCATCGCCGATACCGGTCTGCGCGACATCTTCGGCCAGAAGCTGCAGGGCAACAACGCCGGCGGATTCCGGACGACCGGCTATGCACCACTGGTGGAGCACGAATACGGTCGCCTGACGGTTGAGCGTGCCGCCTTCCGAACCCTCGCGGTCAAGCATGTGAATGTGGATACCCTCACCGTCACGATCGCCCCGGTGCCGGATGCGCTCATCCCGGCGGCGCTGCAATACAGCCGGTGGAATCAGGACGACAGCGCGCTCGCGCTGATCACGAGGCTCGGCGTCAGCCGCACGGTGGCGGTGAGCGGCGCTCGCGACCGGGTGCGGATCTACGGAGCGAAGCTCCCGCTCTACAACGCGCAGCGCACGGGCAGCCCGGTGCTGCAGTTTGTCCGGGTGACGAGCCCATCGTTATCGCAGGAATGGCAGGCCAACCAGCCGTGGGCGATCGTGCAGGTAACCGACCTCGCCGTGCACGGGAAGATCGGGATCGGCGATGGTGTGGTCTGGGTGACGGGTGTGAACGACGGGAAGCCCCGTGCCGGCGCGTTGGTGACGCTGTATGACATGGAGGGCAAAGTGCGTGCGCGCGGCAGGACCGACGCGCAGGGACTCGCCTTACTCACCGGCTTCCGGCCGGACACGAGCTCGGAGTACTCCCACAACGGTCTCGAGGGTTACCTCATCGCCGCCCTGGGCAATGACCGTGCACTAACCAGTATCAGCGAGTACGACGCCGACCTGAGCCCATGGCGCTTCAATGCGCGGTCGGCCTACGGCAGCGACCGCTTCCCACTGGCGGCCGCGGTATTCACCGAGCGCGGCATCTACCGGCCGGGTGAGCCGCTCTATGCCAAGGCGATCGTCCGGAGCGGCACGCTGGGTGCCCTGACGGTGCCGGCCCGCGGCGACAGCCTCAAATGGATCTTCGCCGGTCGCGACGGCGGCTCGCTCAAGGAAACCACCGTCGCCCTCTCCAGCTTTGGCACGTCGGACCAGCGCTTCACCTTGCCGGCCGATCTCCCGCTGGGCAGTTACGACGTCCGGCTGCAGCAGCGGCGCAATGCCGCGTGGATCGATATCGCTCAGACTTCCTACCGCGTCGCCGAATACCGGCCACCGGAATTCCTGGTGGAGGCCAGCACCGACAGCGGAACGCGCTTTCCCGGTGATTCGATCAGCGCCCGGGTCGAGGCACGCTACCTCTTCGGGGCGCCGATGGCACGCGCCGAGGTGACCTGGATTGCGCGGCAGACCAGCCTGGATTTCTGGTCGCTCGACATCCCCGGCACCGAGGGATTCTACCTCGGCGAGAACGGCTGGTGGTGGGAGGAGGAGCGGGGCGGCAATGAGACCCAGGTGCTCGACCAGGGCAGCGACACCCTGGACGCGCAGGGACGGATCACGCTGCGTTCGGCGCTGGCGGCGCCGGTCAAGGGTCGGCCCGCGCGCGCGACGATCGAGGCCGGGGTCATTGATGTGAACCGCCAGGCGGCTGGAGCTTCCGCCTCGGTGATCGTGCATCCCGCTTCCTTCTATATAGGCGGCAAGCCCCAGGGGGAGTCGTATTTCTGGACCGCCGGCAAGGCGGCCTCGGTCGGGATCATCGCGGTGCGCCCCGATGGCCGGCGCGTGGCCGGAGTGAAGGTGCGCGGCACGATTGTGCGGAAGGAGTGGCACCGGGTGCACCGCTCGCGTGCCGGTTACAGCGAGGTGTATGGCGAGTGGGTGTCGGACACCGTCGGCCGGTGCGATGTGGTGAGCGGTGCAACACCCTCCGACTGCCGTTTCACGCCGCCCTCCGGGGGGACCTACGAACTGACCTTCACCGCCGCGGACGAGGCCGGTCGGCTCGTCAGCACCAGTCTGAGCCGATGGGCGACCGGCAGCGACTGGGTTCCATGGAACGATGAGAGCCAGTTCAAGATGGACCTCATTCCTGATCGCAGCCGGTACAGTGTGGGCGATACCGCGACGGTGCTGGTGGCGTCGCCGTTCACCGACGCCGAGGCGTGGATCACGATCGAGCGTGAAGGATTGATCGAGCAGCGCCGGATGCGTCTGACCTCCGGTTCGACGACCCTCAAGTTCCCGGTGAAGGAATCGTGGGCGCCCAATGTCTTCGTCTCCGTGATGGTCACCCGCGGCCGCAGCGCACCACCCGGCGCTCTCGACGATCCGGGCCGTCCGACGATCCGCGTGGGGTACACCGAGCTGCGGGTGACGCCCGAGGTGAAGCGACTCACCGTGACGGTGGCTCCGCAGCTCCGGGAGTATCGCCCCGGCGACACCGCGCGGGTCCGCGTGGCGCTGACCGATGTCGCCGGCAAGGCGCAGCGCGGCGAGGTGACGCTGTGGGCGGTGGATGAAGGGGTCCTGGCGCTGACCGGCTACCAGACGCCCGATCCCATCGACCTGCTCTATGCGCCGCGCGGCCTCGGCCTCAGGCTCGCCAGCAACCTGACCAATGTTGCGCCGCAGGTGCCGGAGGGAGAGAAGGGTGCCCGCGCGCCCGGCGGTGGTGGCGGCCGGGGCGACAGCGATATCCTGCGCTCCCGGTTCAAGACGACGGCCTTTTTCCTCGGCAGCGTGGTGACGGATTCGAACGGTGTCGCCACAGCAAAGTCAAAACTGCCCGACAACCTCACCACCTTTCGGATCATGGCCGTGGCGGTCACGGCCAACGATCGGTACGGCAAGGGCCAGTCGCCGATGCTGGTGACGCGGCCGCTCGTGGCGCGTCCCGCGCTCCCGCGCTTCCTGCGCGAGGGCGACAGCTATCGCGCCGGCGTCGTGGTCAACCAGCGGGCGGGCGGCACGCCCGAAGTCCAGGTGCAGGCAGAGGCCACCGGCAGCGACCTCACCAGTGTCGCATCGCAGAAGACGACGCTCGAAGCCGGCCGCGGGCGGGAAGTACGGTTCGACTTCCGCCAGCCGGGCAATGGACCGCTCGGTCAGGCCGACAGCGCCACCTTCCGTTTCCGGGTGAGTGGTGCCGGAGATGCGGACGCGGTACAGTCGCGACTCGCCATCAAGCCGGCGTACCGGCCGAGGGCCTGGACAGTCTCCGGTGTGCTGACGGATACCGCGACTGCGGACATGCTGTTGCCGGACGGGCTCGACCCCGAGCGCTCGCGCCTCGTGCTCACCGCGGGCAGTTCTCCACTGAGCTACATCAAGGGTCTCGCCTGGCAACTCCGGGTCTATCCCTACTACTGCACCGAGCAGGCCTCGAGTGCGGTGCTGCCGATCATCGCCTTGTATCAGGCCCAGAAGAGCCTCAAGAGGGTGACGCTGCTCCCCGGCACCCCGAAACGGGAGATCGAGACGGCGGTTGGGCTGTTGACGCGGAGACAACGACCCGACGGCGGCATCGGCTACTGGGACAGTCAGGACTGGACCACCCCGTGGCTCTCGGCCTACGCCGGCCACGCGCTGCTCGAAGCGAAGTCCGCCGGCATCGTGGTGAACGACTCGGTCCTCGCGCGTCTCGCCGACTACCTGCGGACCCAGCTCAACGATCCAGCGCCCATTCGCGCCCCGGTGGTGAGCTGGTACGAGAGCGTGGAAGGCCGGCTGGCCGATCAGGTCGCGGCCGCCGACTTCCTCAGCCGCTATGGCAAGCCGGAGATCGCGGCGGAGAATGAATTGCTGCGGAACGCCGCCCAGCTTGCGTGGGAGGATCGGGTGCGACTGGCTGAGGTGCTGGCGCGCCGCAAGGCGTTCCGCTCCGCGCGAACCCTGCTCCAGCCGGCGTGGAAGTCGGTCACGGTGGAGGGCCGGCGTGCGACGATGCCGGAGGCGGCGCTGCACCGGACCCACTACTTCGAATCGCGGGTGCGCCCCATCGCCCGCCTGCTCAGCGCCACGCTCGCAGTCGACTCGGCGAATGCACTGATCGGCCCGCTGGTGGAGACGCTGGTGCAGCAGGGACGCGCCGGCGTCCTCTCGCCGTGGAACACGCAGGATTATGCCTCGGCGGTCGCCGCCCTCACGGCGTTCGACAAGCGGATGCGCGCTGGTGCGGGTCGGGCCTTCACGGTGCAGAGCGGTGGGCGGACGCTCTTCACTGTGCCGGAAGTGCCGGCCCTGTCCGCGCGGCTGACTATCCGGGACTCAAGTACTGCGCTCAGCGGGTTGCTGGCAAAGGCGGGTGATGGCCGGACCCGGCTGCGGCTCGCGCTCGCGGCGGAAGGCACCGGCGCACCGATCTACTACTACCTGACGGTCACCGAGGTCCCGCAGCAGCGCCCGGTCAATCCCGAGGACCGGGGCATCCGGGTCGAACGGTGGTACGAGCGGTACGATACGGATTCTCCAATTGTCAGCGCCGCCGAAGGGGAGCTGGTGCGCGTCCGCCTCCGGGTAACAGTGCCGGTGGATCGCGAGTTCGTGGTCATCGACGACGCACTTCCCGCTGGCCTGGAAGCCGTGGACCTGAGCCTGCGCACCGCGAGTCTGGTCCCCGGCCCCGGTCGGGATCAGGTGCAGAGCTTTCTGACCCCCGAATCGGCGGAGTCGGAGGAGTCGAGCGGGACGGGCGACAAGTGGTACTATGGCCGGTGGGACAGCGGCTGGTGGACGCCGTTCGATCACAAGGAGATCCGGGACGATCGGGTGGTGTATTCCGCGACAGTGCTGTGGCAGGGGACCTACTCCATGACCTACCTCGCGCGCGCGACGACGCCCGGTGTGTTCATCCGGCCCCCGGTCCATGCGGAGGAGATGTACAACCCGGCGGTCTATGGGCGGAGCGACGGTGGAGTGTTTACGGTGGAGAGGAAGTAGCTGGCAGGTGGCAGGTGGCAGGGAGTAGGCGCAGGGTACGGAAGTCAATGCGTCTGACCAACGGCTAACGGCTAACGGCCATTGGCTGAATGCTGAATGCTGAACGCTGAAAGCTCCGCGTGAAACGTTTTCTCCGCTGGACGCTGGGTAGCACGGCCACGCTTGCGGGACTCGCCGTGGCGTGGGTCGCGTGGCCGCTCTCCGGGGGGCTGCTCGCCCCGGCGCGGGCCCAGAGTCTCACGCTGACCGACCGACATGGCGTGCCGCTTCGCAGTACCCGAGCGAGAGATGGCAGTCTGACCCGATGGGTGTCTCTGTCCACGGTCGATCCCGATCTTCCCCGTGCCTTCGTCGCGGTGGAAGACCGGCGCTTCTATCAGCATCATGGCATCGACCTGCGCGCGGTGGCTCGCGCGGTACGCGATAACCTCGCCGCGGGCCGAGTGGTTTCCGGGGCCTCGACAATCACGATGCAGCTCGCCCGGCTGGTCCATCCGGTAGGCCGCGGCTGGAATGACAAGCTAGTGCAGTCACTCTGGGCGCTGCGCCTCGAGGCGCATCTTTCCAAGTCCGCCATCCTCGAGCAGTACCTCAATCGTGTTCCGCTGGGGCAGGGCGCCATCGGGGTCGGCGCGGCCATGCAGTTGTACTTTGGCGCCTCGGCTGAGCAGGCCAGTCTGGGACAGGCGGCGTTGCTTGCCGCGCTCGCACGCGCGCCGTCGAACCAGAATCCGTTGGTGGATCCGTCGCGTGCCCGGCTCCGCCGATCGGTCGGTCTCGCGGCGCTCCTCTCGCAGGGCTACGCCACGGAGGATGAGGTGCTGCGGGCCGGGCTCGAACCCCTCGTATCGGCGGGCACTGGTCGTCCCTTCCTCGCGCCTCATTTCACCAGTCGCCTGTTGCAGGAGGCGGAGCAGCGCGGGCGCCAGCTCAGCGGCACGTGGCGCACTTCCCTCGATCTCGATCTGCAGACCGCGCTGGAAGGCGAAGTGCGCCAGACCGTCGGGCTGCTGGCGGACCGCGGTGGCAGAGAGGCGGCGGTCGTGGTGCTGGACAATCGTTCGGGCGAGATCCTGGCCTGGGTCGGATCGCCCGATTTCTGGGCCGATACCGCCGGTCAGGTCGACATGGTAATCAGTCCGCGGCAGCCGGGTTCCGCGCTCAAGCCGTTTCTCTACGCCATGAGCTTCGATCGCGGCATCACCGCCGCGACCGTGCTCGCCGATGTCGCGAAGACCTACCAGACCGCGGGCGGACCCTATCACCCGCGCAACTACGACCGGGAGTATCACGGCCCGGTCCGTGCGCGTGAGGCGCTGGCGAGCAGCTACAACGTCCCTGCCGTCGAGCTGGCCGACCGAATCGGGTATGCTTCGCTGCTGCGTGGCCTGCAGCAGGCAGGCTTCACATCGCTCTTCCGGCCACCCGAGTTCTACGGATTGGGGCTGGCGCTCGGCAACGGCGATGTGACGCTGCTCGAACTGGCGAACGGGTATCGCGCGCTGGCGCAGGGTGGCGAATGGAGTCAGACGCAGTGGTTCGCGTCGGACCGGACCGCCGGAACGCGCCGCCGCGTCGTTTCGCCCCGCGCAGCCGCCCTGGTGCTCGATGTGCTCGCCGATCCGGTCGCACGCATTCCCGCGTTCGGGGTGAGTACTCCGTTTGACTGGCCCTTCCGTGCCGCAGCCAAGACCGGTACCAGTCGGCATTTTACCGACAACTGGGCCGCGGCCACGACGGCCAACTTCACCGTGGCCGTCTGGGTCGGCAATTTCAGCGGGCAGCCAATGCAGGGCGTCAGCGGCATCACCGGCGCCGGACCGCTGCTCCATCGGGCGGTGCTGTTGACCGGCAAGCGGTATCCGCCCGGTGAGCTGGCACACCCCGCGGATCAGGGTCTCACGCCCGTGACGATCTGCCGTCTCTCCGGGCTCCGGGCGACGGCACAGTGCCCTGGTGTCATCGAGTATTTTCTCCCTGGCACCGAGCCAGCGCGCCACTGCGATTGGCATGTCGAGGGTGGCATTCATCTGCCGGTGGAGTACGCGGAATGGGCCGCCGCCCAGGGGAGTGCGGCGGCCGGTTCGCCCGATGCGGTATTCACGGCCGTCCGGAGTCACGCCGCGCCGACCCCAGCTGTCGATGCGCCGACTCGCCTCACGATTGTCTCTCCGGTTGATGGCGACCGCTACCAGATTCCGCCTGGCGTGGCAGCGCGCTACGCGACGATCGCTCTCCTGGCGGCAGGCGCCCCGGCCGATCACGCCGTGCGCTGGGCGGTGGACGGTACACCGACGACCGAGACCCGCTGGCCGCTGGTGAAGGGTGCTCACCGCATTCGGGCGACAGCAGGCGCGCAGATGACCGAGGTGGGGATTGTGGTGGAGTAGGCGAGAGTCGGCGATAGGCGGTAGGCGGTAGGCGGCACCAGATTGCGAACAACGCGTAGTTGACTACAGGCCAACGGCCAACGGCTAATGGCCATACACTGACGGCTGACGGCTGATACCTGATGGCTCATCGCTCAGCTCAACGAGATACCCATGCCTCTCCCCACCCGCCAGCTCGGCACCACCGGACTCTCCATCACGACCGTGGGATTCGGCGCGTGGGCCGCGGGCGGTGGCGGCTGGTCCTCCGGCTGGGGCCCGCAGGACGATGCCGATTCGCTGGACGCCATGCGGCGCGCGCTGGAGCATGGTGTCAACTGGATCGACACCGCGGCGGTGTACGGACACGGTCACTCGGAGGTCGTGGTCGCGTCGTTGCTGCGCGAGCTCGGCTCCGCCCGCCGGCCGCTGGTCTTCACCAAGTGCGGCTTCGTCTGGGACGAGTCCAATCCGATGGCACCTGAGGAACACAGCCTCAATCCGGCATCGGTCCGCCGCGAATGCGAGGCATCGCTCCGCCGGCTCGGCATCACCTGCATCGATCTCTACCAGTTCCACGTGCCCGACCGGACCGGGGCCGCGGTCGAGGACTCCTGGGCGGAAATGCTACGACTGATCGAGGCCGGCAAGGTGCGCTTCGGCGGGGTATCGAACTTCGATGTCGGGCTGCTCAACCGCTGTGAGTCCCTGGCCCATGTTGCGTCGCTGCAGCCACCACTGTCACTCCTGCGGCGAGACGCCGCCGGCGACGTGATTCCCTGGTGCGCGGATCATGGGACGGGCGTCATCGCCTACAGCCCGATGGTGAACGGCATTTTCACCGACACCTTCTCGCGGGAACGGGTGGAACGGCTGGCGCCGGATGACTGGCGCCGCCGTGGAGATGAGTTTCGCGATCCGAAGCTCGGCCGCAACCTCATGCTGCGCGATGCCCTCCGCCCCATCGCTGTGCGCCACGCGACCACGGTCGCGGCGGTCGCGATCGCCTGGACGCTGGCCTGGCGGGGCGTGACCGGCGCCATTGCCGGGGCGAGAAGTGCCGCACAGGTGGATGGATGGATCGACGGTGCCGGGCTGGTGCTGACCCCGGCGGACCTGGACGAGATCGCGCTCGCCGTGAAAACCACAGGAGCAGGGAAAGGTCCGGTGCGGCCCGCATGACGCAATTACCGAGGTCGTCTTCCGGCGGTATGGCGCGCCGAGTGTGCCTCCTGCCGCTGCTGGTGCTCACTCCCGCGACGCTCGCCGCACAGGAGCCCCCGCCGCCGCTCGACCAGCTGGTCACGCGGCTCGCCTCCCTCTCGGCGGTTTTCGGATATGAACGGGCACTGACGGACACGCTGCTCCGGTTGCTGCCCGGCAGTCGCCGCGACCGCGCCGGCAACATCATCGTGACGTTAGGCCAAGGTGAACCGAAGCTGCTCATCGCCTGCCCGGTGGATGAGCCGGGCTTCGTGGTGGGCGGCATTCGGGACGATGGCTACCTGACGCTGCGTCGTGCCGGTCCCTCGCCAGGGCCTCTGGCTGACCAGCAGGTCGAAGGCCAGCGGGTAACGATCTTCGGACGGAACGGGCCGGTCCCCGGTGTGGTCGGCGTACGGTCCACTCACCTCACTCGCGGCCGAGCGGTGAGTGACGCCCCGTTCACCTTCGACGAGGCCTTCGTTGACGTCGGCGCCGGGAGTGCGGCGCACGTCGCGGGGCTCGGCATCGAGGTCCTGTCGGTGGTGACACGCGCAAAGGCGCCGCATCGCTACGGCGACAGCCTGCTCGCCGCACCGGTGGCGGGGCGGCGGGCCGCGTGCGCCGCGCTGCTTCGGGCCAGCCAGCAGGCCCGACCACAACGTGGCAGTGTCGTCATCGCCTTTGTGGTGGAGCAGGGCTTCACCCGGCGTGGCCTCCTGACGGTGGCGCGCTCGCTGGGGCCGTTCAGCGAAGCCGTGCTGCTCGATGCGACCAGCGCAACCACGCCGGATAGCCGCCCCCCCTCTCCTGACCCAACCTACCTCGCGAATTTCGAGGTGTGGGGCCTCCCCGTGCGCTACGCCGGAACTCCGGTGGAAACCGTCGCGCTTGCTGCGGCAGCGCGGATGGAACGCGGGCTTGTCGTCCGGATCGGTGGTGGTGAATGAGCCGCCTGAGAGTGTGCCTCATGGTCGCCATGCTTCTGATCGGGTCCGCGATCCGGCTACCGGCCCAACGGCCGATCACTGTGGACGAGGCGCAGGGGGTGCTTGCGCCGCTGGTCGAGGCCTATGGCGTGTCGCGGATGGAGCGTCCGGTCCGCCAGCTGGTGCAGCAGTACTTGCCGGGCTGGGCGCGGGCCGAGACGGATACCGCCGGCAACCTCTGGGTCCGTGCCGGCCGCGGAGATCCGCTCGTGGTCTTCGTCGCGCACCTCGACGAGATCGGCTTTCGGGTCACCGGGATTCGGGACGACGGGCAGCTGCTGCTGGAGGCCGCGGGCGGTTTCTTCACCTCGCTCTATGAGGCGGAACCGGCGCTGGTCCACACCGGCGGCGGCATCGTCCCAGGTGTCTTCACGCCGAGAGATTCGATGATCACCCGGCGGAGTCCGGGAGAGATCCGGGTTGATGTGGGCACCAGCTCACGGGCGGCGACAGAAGCGCTGGGGATCGTGACCGGTGCCACCGTCACCATGCCCAAACAGTACGTTCGGCTCGCGGGCACGCGTGCGACGGGCCGGTCGTTTGATGACCGGGTTGGCTGCGCTGCGCTGCTGCTGGCGCTCAGCCGAATCGATCCCGCCAAACTGCGCCACGCTGTCGCCTTCGTCTGGAGCGTGCGGGAGGAGATTGGACTGGAGGGCGCAGGCGTCGCGGCCGACGCGCTGGGCCCGTCGCCCGGGCGGGTGCATGCGATCGACACCTTCGTCTCGTCGGATGCGCCGCTGGATCCCAAGGCCTACGCGTTGGCGCCGCTGGGTCAGGGGCCGGTGATCCGCGCGCTGGACAACAGCTATGCGTCGCCGCCGGTGCTGGTGGATTCACTCCGGGCGATGGCGAAAGCGGCACGGCTGCCGCTGCAGTACGGGACGACGAGCGGTGGCAATGATGGGTCGCAATTCGCGGCGTGGGGCGTGCCGAACGTCGCCTTGGGCTGGCCGCTCAGGTACTCCCACTCCCCGGTGGAAACGATCGACCTCCGCGATGTGGTGCATCTCGCGGAGGTCGTCCGGCTCATCGTGGAGCGGTGGTAGCGGTGGCTACTGGATCGTGAAGTCCTTCACCCCGGCCGACGTGCCGTTGACGGTGATGTCCACCTTGTAGTTGCCCTTGGGCCAGGCCGAGGCCTTGGAGATATGGAACTCGGTGGCGACGGGGCCAGTGGGCGAAATCGTCTGACTGGTCTCGTTGACCAGGATCTCCTTGCCCGCGGTGGTGACGAAGGTCCACTTGGCGCCGACGATCGCGTTGGTGCCGGCGCCGACGGTGCTCACCGACGCGTAGATCGTGTCCCGCACGCCGAACGTCGCCGACATGGCGGCGATCTTCTGGCTGGCATCGATCGCCTTGCCGAGATCGATCGACGCGACGGCGAACGCGACCGGCGCTGGAGGCGCCACGGCGACCGGCGGTGCTTCGGCGGGAGCTGGTGCTGCCTTCTTGCTGCAGGCGACGGTCAGGATCAGGGCGGCGATGGCGCCGCCACGGGCGAGTTGGTGCAGGGTCGAATACATGGGCAGCGTCCTGGGGGCTCAGGCGTCGGGGATGGTGATAACCTGGCCAGGAAAGATCAGGTCGGGATTCTTGATGGTGGCGGAGTTGGCTGCGTGGATCTTGCGCCACAACCTGGCGTCGCCATAGAAATGCTTGGCGATCTTCGAGAGACCGTCGCCCTTGGCGATCGTGCAGGTCCGGCCCGCCATGGCATCGGCGCTGGAGGAACTGCCGCCGGTCACGTCGGAAAAATCAGGTTCATCGGCAGACATCGTCAGGCGCTCCCGGTTGGCAATCGCCGGCAGCACAGGGTGTCAGGCTCCGGGCGGAACGGCCTGTCCCGCTGGAGGGCAAAATTCTACCGGTGCCTGCACGGCAGGGCAACCGAGTGCCGGGCCTTGCGCGGTCCGTCGCAGATTGCATATTTATGCCTTATGCAGACTCTGGCGCTCGCCTTTTCCGGTGGGCTCGACACCTCCCTGTGTGTGCCCTTCCTCGCGGAGCGGGGCTGGGCCGTTCATACCGTCTACGTGAACACCGGCGGGGCCACCCCCGCCGACCTCGACGCGATCGCCCGCCAGGCGGCGGCGGTAGGTGCGGTGGAGCATCATGTCGTCGATGCGCGGCAGGCCGTCTTCGACCGGTTCGTCCGCTACCTCATCCAGGGCAACGTCCTCCGCGGCGGGGTCTATCCGCTCTCGGTTGCGGCGGAGCGCACCCAGCAGGCACTTTCGGTGATCGAGGTCGCGCGGCGGATCGGCGCGACCGCCGTCGCGCATGGCTCAACCGGCGCAGGCAACGATCAGGTCCGCTTCGATATCGCCTTCCGGGTGCTGGCGCCGGAGCTCGAGGTCATCACCCCGATCCGCGACGAGGGGATTCAGCGCGACTGGGCCATCAACTACCTGGAGCAGCGATCGCTGCCGGTGCCGCCAAAGGCGGGGGCCTATTCGATCAACCGCGGTCTCTGGGGCACCACCTGGGGTGGAGGCTGGACCCACGATACCTGGGCCGGGCCACCCGCCGAGCTGCTGTACCCGCCGGCGGATGCGCCGGCGCCGCGCGAACTCGTGCTTGGCTGGGAGCGCGGAGTCCCGGTGGAGCTCGATGGCGTCGCCGTTCAGGGACCGGATCTCATTCGCCTGCTGGGCGACCTCGCGGAGCAGTACGGCATCGGCCGCGGCATCCACGTCGGCGAGACCGCCCTCGGCATCAAGGGGCGCATCGGGTTCGAGGCGGGTGCCGCGCTGATCCTGATCGCGGCGCACCGCGAGCTCGAGAAGCTGGTGCTCACCAAGTGGCAGACGTTCTGGAAGGACCAGCTCGCGACCTTCTACGGCGACCGGCTGCACGAGGGGCACTATTTCGATCCGGCGCTGCGGGACATCGAAGCGCTCCTCACCAGCAGTCAGCAGCGGGTGAGCGGCGAGACCCGCGTCCTCCTGGCGGCCGGACGCTTTCAGGTGGTCGGCACCCGGAGTCCGTTCTCGATGATGGATCGCGCCGTCGCCACGTACGGCGAGGAGAATCGGCTGTGGAGCGGCGCCGAGGCGCGGGCATTCAGCCGCGTGTCGGCGGTGCCGGAATTGCTGGCCCACAAGGTGGCAGGTAGCAGGTAGCAGGTAGCAGGTTGCAGCGAACCGGGGTTCACGGCAGTCCCTGCCACCTGCCCGCTGCCACCTGCTGACTCATCAAGGAGCCCGGCCGATGGTGAAGACCACCCGCATCCGCCTCGATCGCATCTCGTCGAGCACCCGGAACGCGCAGTTGGCGAATGAAGTCATCGTGGGCGACGAGATCGTCGCCGCCGAGGGCTATGTGCTGGCCGTGCGGATTCTGCACGACAAATCGAGCTACAACACCGTTGAGGATCGCGCCGGTCGCATGGTGGCGTTGCGTGCGGGCGATGTGCTGGCGGGTACCCTTGGTCACCGGCGCGCGCTGCGTGGCTACGCCGGCGTCGTGCCCGCGGCGATCAGTGTCGGCGATACGATCGAGGTGCTGAACCTCGGTGGTATTCTCGGCACCTGCACCTCGGCCACGCCCGAGAATGGCTCGCCGTTCAAGGCGGAGGTACTCGGAGCGATTCTCGCCTTTCCCGAACTGGGCGATCGCATCGGCCGGCCGGCGCATATCCGGGATCAGGCGGTTCCGGTCGCCGAGCGGCTGGAGCAACAGATTCCGGTGGTGTATGTCGTCGGAACCTGCATGAACGCCGGCAAGACCGTGGCGGCGACGGAGCTGGTGCGGGGATTGAGCCGTTCCGGGTTGCGTGTCGCGGCGTCCAAGCTCACCGGCGTTTCGCTCATGCGCGACGCGCTGTCGATGCTCGACGCCGGCGCAGTCGCCGCGCTGACTTTCAATGACATCGGCATCGCCACGACCCGCGCCGGCCTCACCGTCCCGGCGGCCAAGGGCATCTTCAACCGGCTGGCGGCCGCCAAGCCGGATGTCATCGTGGCGGAGCTGGGCGACGGCATCCTCGGCGAGTATGGGGTGCAGGATATCCTCAAGGACGCCGAACTCACCGGCGTCGGGGCGGCCTACGTCATGGCGGCGCCGGATCCGGTGGGCTGCTGGGGTGCGGTCACCCTGATGCGGGATCTCTTCAACCTGCCGGTGACGGTGCTCACCGGCCCCGCCACCGACAACGAGGTCGGCCGCGACTACATCCAGAAGGAGCTCGGTCTTCCCTCGCACAACGCGCTGCGTCATGCCGCCGGGCTGGTCGAAGTGGTGCGGGCGGCGCTCGACCAGCATGTGGCGGCGGCGGACAGTCGCCGACTTGTCGCCGCCGCGCGCTGATCCCCGCCTCTGAATCGCCAATGTCGCTTCGCGTCGCGGTCATCGGTGCGGCCGGCTATGCCGGTGGTGAGCTGCTCCGCCTCCTGCTGCAGCATCCGGAGGTGTCGGGACTGGTGGCGACCAGCCGGAGCAAGGCGGGCGCGCCCATCGGAGAGGTGCATCCGGCGCTTGCGCTGCTGACGGAGGTCAGATTCTCCGGGGCGACCCCGGCAGAGGCGGCGCGTGAGGCGGACGTGGTGTTCCTGGCGCTGGAGCATGGCGAATCGGGCAAGATCGCCGGCGACATCCTCGCGGCCGGCCCCCAACTCGTCATCGATCTCGCGGCGGACTTTCGCGTGAGCGACCTCGAGCTCTACAGCCGGTTCTATGGCCCGCATCCGTCGCCGGAACTGGTGCCACAGTTCACCTATGCCCTGGCCGATGTCCTGGGGGCCGCGCTGTTCGGTGCGAAGGCACTCGCCGCGCCCGGCTGTTTCGCGACCGCGGCGCAGCTCGTGCTCTGGCCGCTGTCGCAGGCGGGGCGTGAGGTATTCCCGGCGCTCTTCGCCGTGACCGGTTCAAGCGGGAGCGGAGTGAGCCCCAAGCCAACCACACATCACCCGGCACGGGCTCACAATCTCTTCGCCTATTCGGTGCTGAGCCACCGGCACGAAGCGGAGATCCTGCAGCGCTGGCGCGGCTGGACCGGCCGGCGCGATGCGCGGGCCCGGCTGATGACCCACTCCGGCCCGTTCGTGCGGGGCATTCACCTGACGATGCACGTGGACCTGGGGGCACCGGCCGCGAGCCACCTCGATCTCGCCGGAGTCTTCCAAAAGGCCTACGATGGCCGCCCCTTCGTGCGGATCGTCGACCAGCCCCCCGAACTGACGCACGTGGTGGGGACCAACCACGCCCTGATCCATGTCGCCCGGTCGTCGGACGGTCGTGAGGCCCAGGTCATGGTCGTGATCGACAACCTTGTGAAAGGTGCCGGCGGTCAGGCGGTGCAGGCGATGAACCTCGCGCTCGGGTTGCCGGAGACCGCGGGGCTGGGGTTTGGGGGGATATTTCCGTGTTGAGCTGGCAGGTGGCAGGTGGCAGGTGGCAGGTGGCAGGCGGCAGGTGGCAGGCGGCAGGCGGCAGGTGGTGGGAAGTAGTCGGTAGCAAATAGATCTGCTCCAGCCAACAACCAACAACCAACGGCTAACGGCTAACGGCTGACGGCTGACGGCTGACAGCTGAACGCACCACCCGGAGTCCCACGAATGCACCACACGGCGGCCCGCTCTTCGGCGCTGCTCCCGGTCTACGCCCAGTTTCCCGTCCGGCCGGTGTCGGGGCGGGGCTCGTGGCTCATCGACGAGGCGGGTGAGCGGTGGCTCGATGCCTACGGCGGGCATGCGGTCTCATCCACCGGGCACAGTCATCCCGCTGTGGTGCGGGCTGTCGCCGAACAGGCGGCGGCACTCCTGTTCTACTCGACAGCGGTGCCGCACCCGAATCGTGAACGGCTGGCGGAGCGACTCGTGGCACAGTGCCCCGCGCCGCTGTCGCGCGCCTTCTTCTGCAACTCGGGCGCGGAAGCGAACGAGAACGCGATGCACCTTGCCCGCAAGCACACCGGCCGCAAGCCGGTGGTGGCGCTGGAGGGTGGATGGCACGGCCGGACCGTCGCCTGCCTCGGCGTGACGGACGGCGCGAAGTACGAAGCGGGAGCCCTGCGCGCGGGCATGCCGATTGGGCGGAAGATTCCGTTCAACCAGCTTGACGGGCTCGACCGCGCGATCAATCCCGCCGTCGCCGCCGTGATCCTCGAGCCGGTGCAGGGGATGGCCGGTGCCCGCGACTGCGATCCCCTCTTCCTGCGCCGGATCCGGGAACTGTGCACCGAGCATGGCGTCGTGCTGATCTACGATGAAGTGCAGTGCGGTGTCGGCCGGACCGGGTATTTTACCGCAGCGGAGTCGTTCGGCGTGGCGCCGGACATCATCACATTCGCCAAGGGGCTGGCTTCCGGCATGCCAATCGGCGCGGTGGTCGCCTCCGACGCCGTGACCGCGACGATCACCACCGGCGATCTCGGCAGTACCTTCGGTGGTGGTCCGGTGCCGTGTGCGGCGGCCCTCGCGACGCTTGATGTCATCGCGGATGAGGGATTGCTTGAGAACGTGCGTGACGTCAGCGGCTACATCACTGCCGCCGCACACCGGTTGGGCCGCGCGCGGATTGTGGCGGTGCAGGGACGCGGGCTCCTGCTTGGCCTGCGGCTGACGCGACCCGCCTCCGAGGTGCAGCAGGCGCTCTTCGGCCGGCGGATCCTCACCGGCACGGCGGCAGACCCCGCCGTGCTTCGCCTCCTGCCGCCGCTCACCTTCTCGCGGCAGGATGTGGATCTCCTCTTCACCGCCCTGGCGGAGGTGCTGGCATGACCAAGCGGGACTTCATCACCGTCGAGGATTGGGCGCCGGCCGAAATCGATGCGCTGCTGCGGCTGGCGGTGAAGGTCAAGCGCGGCGAAGTCCTGGGCGGGCTGGAGCGCAAGGTCATGGCCATGGTGTTCATGGATCCGAGCATGCGCACCCGCACCAGTTTCGAGACGGCGATGTTCCTGCATGGCGGCCACGGCGTGGTGCTCGAGCCGGGCCGCAGCAGCTGGAGCCTGGAGACCGAACCGGGCGCCGTGATGGACGGGACGACGGTCGAGCACATCCGCGATGCCGCGCAGGTGCTCGGCCGGTACGCCGATGTCGTCGGTATCCGCGCCTTTCCGCGGGGGGGGAGTTGGGCCGAGGCGCGCGAGGATCGGGTGGTGCGGGATTTCGCACGGTACTGTGAAAAGCCGGTCATCAACCTGGAATCGGTGCGCCGGCACCCCTGCCAGCAGCTGGCCGACGCATTGACGATCCGGGAAAAGATCGGCCAGCCGCAGGGGAAGCGATTCGTGCTCATGTGGGCCTGGCACCCCAAGGCGCTGCCGACGGCGGTGCCGGCCAGCGCGGCGCTGGCGGCGGCCCACCTGGGCATGGAGGTCGTGATCGCGCGCCCGGAGGGCTACGAGCTCGACCCCGAGGATACCGCGCTGATTCGGAAGATCGCCCAGGCACAGGGTGGCGAGTTCGTGCACATCATTCCCGACCCCGACGAGGCTGTGGTCGGGGCGGATGTGGTCTACGTGAAGTCGTGGGGCTCGCTGCGGCACTTCGGGCAGCCGGAGGCGGAAGCCGCCGGCCGGGCCGACCTGCGCGACTGGCGCCTCACATCGCAGCGCCTGCGCTCGACCCGCGCCGGCAAGGCGGCGGTGATGCACTGCCTGCCGGTGCGGCGCAACGTCGAGATCGATGACGCCGTGCTTGATGGGCCGGCCTCGGTCGTGGTGGACCAGGCGGAAAACCGGCTGCATGTGCAGCGGGCGCTGTTGCTGGAATTGCTCTCGGGGAAGCAGCTGAACGCTGCACGCTGAACGCTGAATGCTGATGGCTGACGGCTGACGGCTGACGGCTCCCTCACACCCTCACGATCCGGACCAATGACCATCGACACCACCAAGGGCATCGCCGGCCTCAAGGGCGCGCTCCGCTATGTGCGGGCCTATCGGGACCATACCTTTGTCGTCAAGCTCGGCGGCGATGTGCTCGCCGATCCCGAGGCGCTCGATCGGGTCGCCGGCCAGCTCGGGCTGCTCTCCTCGCTCAGCATCCGCGTCGTCGTGGTGCATGGTGGTGGGCCGCAGGCGAGCGCCCTCTCCCGCCGCCTCGGCGGCGAGCCGCAGATGATCGCCGGCCGCCGGGTCACGGATGACGCGGCGCTGGAGGTCGCGAAGATGGTCTATGCCGGTTCGCTCAACGTGAACCTGCTCGCCGCCCTCCGCGCTCACGAGATCCAGGCGGTGGGGCTGTCGGGTGTCGATGCCGACCTGCTCACTGCCCACCGTCGCCCGCCGGTTACGGTCACGGATGACGCCGGCCTGAAGCGCACGGTGGACTATGGCCATGTGGGCGATATCGACCGGGCCGATCCCCGCGTGTTGACCACGCTGCTGGATGCGCGCTTCGTGCCCGTGGTGGCGAGCCTCGCCGGTGACAGCGACGGCAACGTCTATAACGTCAACGCCGACACGGTCGCGGAGTCGCTCGCGGTCGCCCTCAAGGCGCAGAAACTTATCTTCCTGACCGGGGCGCCTGGCGTGTTGCGGGACCGGAACGATCCCTCGAGCCTCGTCACCTTCGCCGACCCCGACGATCTCGCCAGTCTGATGGCGAGTGGCAGTCTGTCCGGAGGCATGCGGCCCAAGGTCGAGGCCTGCATCCGGGCCGCGACCAGCGGGGTCGAACGGACTCACATCATCGATGGTCGCGCACCGGATTCGCTCTTGCTGGAAGTGTTCACCGGTGCGGGGTTTGGCACCATGATCGTTGGACGGAAAGAAAAGGCGACCTACCTTGGCGTGGACCTCGCGACCTGAGATTGCCCTCCTCCGGGACCTGGTCGCGCTGCACTCGGTGAGTGGCACCGAGGAGACGATCGCACGGTGGGTGGAGCTGTGGGCGGTTGGTGCCGGACTCCGGGTGGTGCGGGATGACGCGGCGGTCACCATTGCGGTGGCCAGCGCCGCCCCGGGGCCGACGCTCGCCTTTGTCTCTCACCTCGATACTGTTCCGGCGGGCGAGGGATGGACCCGGCCAGTCTTTGAACCCACCATCGAGGGCGACCGGCTGTACGGCCGGGGCTCGGGCGACGCCAAGGCCTCCGTTGCCAGCATGCTCATGGCGGCCCGGGATCTTGCCGAGTCAGGCGGGCCGGCGCACGGTCGGCTTCTCGTCATCCTCGGCTATGAGGAGGAGACCAAGCACACCACGATGGGGACGGCGCTCGAGCGGCTCGGTGCCATCGATGCCGCCGTCGTGGGGGAGCCAACCAACCTCGACATCGCGATCGCGCAGCGCGGCCTCATGATGGTCGACCTCGTCGCCCGCGGCCTGCAGCGCCATGCCGGCTACGCAGCCGATAACCCCGATTTCACCAACGCGATCGTCGAACTGAGCCGCAACGTCGCGAAGCTGCCCGCGCTCTTTCATGAGCGGGTGCATCCCATCCTCGGCGTCGCGACCGCCACGCCGACGATGCTCGAAGGCGGCGTGAGCCGCAACGTGACTCCGCCAGTGGCGCGGGCCGTCCTCGATGTCCGCAGCACGCCGGACTGGACCCATGCGGAACTCGCCGAGGCGCTGGGCGCGGCATTGGATGTCGAAGTCGTGGTGACGTCCGACCGGCTCGTCCCGTGCGAGACACCGGCCGGTTCCCGGCTGCTCGCACTGGCGAGCCAGGTGCGGCCGGCCGGGAAGCAGTTTGGTTCTCCCACCTGCTCCGACTGGGTATTCTTGCGGGACCGCGATGCCATCAAGTGCGGGCCCGGTACCAGCCGCAGGTCGCACACCCCCGATGAGTACGTCGATCTTCCGGAAGTCTCGGAGGCGCGGACCTTCTACCGCCAACTGGCGCAGGCCTACCTGACATGACGCCCAAGCCGCCCAAGAAGAGCCCCAGCACATCCGTCGCGCCGACCACGCTCTGGGTTTCCAGCCACGCGCTCGACCGGCAGATGCTGGACTACACCGCCGCTGAAGACCGGCTGTGGGATGCGCGGCTGCTCGCCTGGGATATCCTGGGCAGCCTTGGCCACATCGAGGGACTGCGTGCCTCGAAGCTGCTGAAGGACAGCGAGTATCAGAAATTGCGCGCCGGCCTGCGGCAAGCGCTGCGCGAGGTCGACGCGGGTCGCCTCGGGCTGGGTCCCGAGCACGAGGACGTTCACACCGCCGTCGAGGACTGGCTGGTGCGACAGGTCGGGCCCGTGGGGGAGCGGCTGCACACCGGTCGCTCCCGCAATGACCAGGTCGCGGTTGACCTGCGACTCTATCTCAAGAACCGGCTGCTCCTGCTCCAGGATGAGGCGCTGGATCTGGTCGAGGGGCTGGTGAACTTCGCGCACAAGCACCAGCGCGTGCTCTGGCCCGGGTACACCCATACCCGCCGGGCCATGCCCTCATCCGCCGGTTTGTGGGCCGCGGCCTTCGCCGAAGGCCTGCTGGATACCGCCGAATCCCTGCCGTCACTCTGGGCCAAGGTGGACCGCTCGCCGCTGGGGAGCGCGGCGGGGTACGGCGTACCGCTCCCCATCAAGCGCGAGGTGGCGGCACGCGCCCTCGGCTTCCGGGAGATCGAGCATAACGTGGCACTGGTGCAGAATGGCCGCGGCAAGCTCGAGGCCATGGTCCTGTTCTGGTGCAGCCAGGTCGGTCACGAACTGAGCAAACTGTCGACCGACGTGATTCACTTCAGCTCGGATGAGTGCGGTGTTCTCATCCTGCCGGCCGATCTCGCGACCGGATCGAGCATCATGCCGCACAAGCGGAACCCGGATCTCTTCGAGCTGACCCGGAGCCGGGCCGCCGCACTCGAGGGCGACCTCCTGACGGTGCTCCAGATCAAGAGCAAACTCGCCAGCGGCTATCACCGCGATTTCCAGCTGCTCAAGGAGCCGCTGATGCGGGGCGTGGACCGCCTGGAGGGGATGCTCTCCATGCTGGCCGTCGCCGTGCCGCGGCTCGGTGTGGAGCCGGCCATCGGCCGGACCATGCTGTCCGGGGGCCCGCTCGCGACCGACGAGGTGATGCGCCGGGTGGAGAAGGGGAGCGCTTTCCGCTCCGCCTACCGGGAGGTCGCCGCGGCGATTCAGGAAGGCGACTGGTCCCGCGAACCTTCGACCGAGGAGATCATCAGCCGACGGAAGAGTTCCGGTGGCCTTGGGAATCTCGGACTCCCGGCAGTGCGGGCACGGTTGCGGGCCTGCCGAAACTGGGCCAGCCGGGAGCAGCGTCGGTTCGATGCTGCCATCGAACGGCTGGCTGGCCGGGGCGGAGGGCACTCCCGCGCATGAGTGGCGACAGGAGAAAGCGGCAGCTCAAAATTCTCGAATTGATCAGCACCCGCCCCATCCGGACCCAGGAAGAGCTGGCCGAGGCACTCGGCGCCGAGGGGTGGGCGGTGACACAAAGCTCGGTCAGCCGGGACATCACCACGCTCAAGCTCGTCAAGGTCGAAGGCGCCTATCAGCGCGTCAGTCGCGTCAGCACCGCTCCCGAACATCCCGATGAACGACGCATCGCCGACGGCGTGCTGACGGTGGAACTCGCGGGCGAGGCGCTCATCGTGCTGCACACCCCGGCGGGCGAGGCCAATCGGGTCGCGGTCGCCATCGACCGGCTCGCCTGGTCCGATGTGGCCGGCACCATCGCCGGCGATGACACCATCTTTGTTGCGGTGAAGCACGGGCGGGCGCAGCAGCGGGTCGTGCGGAAGGTCAAGGCGCTGGTCGCGAGACGCTAGCGAACCTGCGTTCCCCTTCCCCCTTCTCGCTTCCCCCGTCTTCTTTCTCCTCTCTCCCTTCTCCTTTCTCCCCTCACCTCGCATCGCTGTGGGCGCACCCGAACACTTTCTCCGCGATCTCGCCGTCGTCCTGGTGACCGCCGGGGCGACGACGCTGCTGTTCCACCGCCTGCGGTGGCCGGTGGTGGCGGGTTATCTCGTCGCGGGCGTGCTGGTGGGACCGAGCTTCACCCCGACGTGGCTGAGCGATGAGCAGAGCATTCGTCTGCTGTCCGAGCTCGGCGTCATTCTGCTGATGTACAGCATCGGCCTCGACTTCCGACTCGGCCGACTGGCGCGGGCCGGCCCCGCCGCCGGACTCGCGGCGCTGGTGGAAATCGGAGTGATGCTCGCGCTCGGCTTCGGCGTGGGGCGTGCCTATGGGTGGACGACGCTGGCGAGCCTGTTCTTCGCCTGTGCCGTGGCGGTATCCAGTACGATGATCCTCGCCAAGGTGCTGGAGGAGCGCCCGGTCGAGCGGGAACTCAGGGAGAGCCTGTTCAGCCTGACGCTGTTCGAGGACCTCGCCGCAATGGTCTTCATTGCGGTGCTCACCGCGACTGCCTCGGGCGAGGGGCTCACCGGCGCCGCGCTGGCGACCGTGATCGGACGGCTGCTCGGACTGCTGGCCCTGGCGCTCGTGGTCGGGCTGGCGCTGATACCGCGCGCCGCGCGCTGGGTCATCCAGCTCCGGACTCCCGAGACGATGCTCGTGAGCATGGTCGGGTTCGCCTTCGGGGTGTCCTATCTCGCCCGCGCCGCTGGATTCTCCGTCGCCCTCGGTGCATTCGTCGCCGGGCTTCTGGTCGCCGAGTCAGGCGGCGGACGGGTGGTGGAAAAAGCGATCCGCCCGCTCCGTGATGTCTTCGCCGCCGTCTTTTTTGTCGCGACGGGGATGCAACTCGACATACGGGTGCTCACGACCGAGTGGCCGCTCGCGCTTGGGCTCGCGACCGTCGTGCTGCTCGGCAAGCCGGTGGCGGTGACCGCCGGTGTCTTTCTCGCTGGTCGCGGGTTGCCCACCGCGATACGAGCCGGCCTGAGCCTGTCGCATATCGGAGAGTTCTCATTCATCCTGGCTGGCGTGGGAGTCGCCTTGGGCGTGGTCCCCTCCGCGCTGGTCACCGCCGCGGTCGCGGTGTCGGTGGTGACGGCGTTCCTCGCATCATGGCTGGCGCGGATGGCGGATCCGGTCGCGCGCTGGGTGGACCGGAGGCTGCCGCACCGGGTGCAGATGGTCGCGTCGCTCTACGGCGCCTGGGTCGAGGCCCTCGGCAAGGAGAGGGACAAGGCGCGGCCGGGGGCCCGGGTCGGCCGCGCCGCACGATGGCTCGCGCTCGATGCCCTGGCGATCGCCGGTCTGGTCGTTGCCGGCTCCACCCTGCGTGCCAATCTGGTCGAGGAGCTGGCGCGCTCAGGGGCCGGAGTCACCCTGGCCTCCTGGACCCTTGCCCTGCTCACGCTGCTCCTCGTGAGCCCATTCATGCTTGGCATCTTCCGGGTGACGCGGGCGCTGGGCAACGAGCTCGGAGAGATTGCCATTCCGGCGCCGCGGCCGGGGCGAGTCGACAACGGCCGGGCACCTCGGCGCATGCTCAGCGTCGCGGTGCAGCTGGCGGGGATCCTCGTGACTGGGGGCCCGATCATCATCGTCACCCAGCCCTTCCTGCCGCCGCTGAGCGGCCTCGTCGTGCTGGCCCTGGTCCTGCTGCTGATCGGCATCATCTTCTGGCGCCGGGCCACCGACCTCTTCGGTCACTTCCAGGCTGGGGCGGAACTGGTCGTCGCCACCCTGGCCAAGCAGCTCCAGGCGGAGCATGTCGAGGTCGATTCGGTTCGCCACATGCTGCCGGGGCTGGGCGACTTCGCCCCCATGCGGGTCGCCGAAGAGAGCGAAGGCAACGGGCGGACACTCGGGGAGTTGAACCTGCGAGGTCGTACCGGGGCAACCGTAATTGCGCTGGCCCGCGGCGACCGGCGCATCGCCTTTCCGGAGGCGCATGAACGGATCGCGGCAGGCGACCTGCTGGCACTGACCGGCAGCTCCGAAGCGATACATGCAGCAGGGGAGATCCTGCTGGCACCGGCTGCGGTGGCCGGCCCGGTCTCCTCCCGCCTCGGCGGATGAGATCGTGATGGGTGTGACTTCCTGCGGAGAGACTGCTATGCCCCAACGGCTCGCTCCAATTGCCGTCGTATTGCTGATTGTCGCGTGCCGCCCAACCACTGGCGCACTCCCGCCCGATCTTGCGCAACGCTTCGCCGCCGAACACATCGTCCGCCAGGCCGATGACCAGACCTTCCGCTACACCTATTACTCCCGCGCGACGCAGGGTCCGCGGTGGGAGGAACGGGACGCCTCAATCATCGTCACGCAGCAGAGTGTCTTCGTTCACAAGAACGGCAAGGTCGGGCTTGACCTCAGTGCGACCAGCCGGAAGGCGACCGAAGTGCGTCGCGACGGCGACCGGGTGATCATCGGTGCGGGGAGCGGGCAGTCCAAGGTGTTGTGGTCGTTCCGTCCACCGGAAGACGCGGCCGGATGGGCTGCGAGCATCAGGGCGGTGATCGGCCCAGCACCGGGGCCAGATCCGTATCTCGATCCGAAGTAATCGTTCCTCGCGGCACGATCCAGGTGTTGTTGGGGAGCCGGTCCTGGTGGTGGCAGGCAGAGGCGACGGGCCCCGGGGCAACCCGCCGGGGCCCGTTGGTGTTCAAACCATGCTGACGGTCAGTTGTTCAGGTCCAGAATCTTCTCCGCCCCTGTGAGAACATCCCGCAGGTGGAGTCGGGTCGCCTGGACGAGTTCCCCCAGGAACGGCGGGGCATCACGGCACTCCCGCCCCGCGCACCACCCGCCCTGGTGTGGCCCCGGTGTGTTCGCCGTCTTTCAGGACCTGCGTGCCGTTCACGAAGACATCGCGCACGCCGGTGGAATACTGGTGCGGCTTTTCGAAGGTCGCGTGGTCCTGAATCGTGGCGGGGTCGAAGATCACCACATCGGCGAAGTAGCCCGGTCGCAGTGCGCCGCGGCGTTTGAGCCGCAGCGTCGTGGCAGGGAGCAGCGTCAGGCGGTGGATCGCCTGTTCCAGCCGAATGAGCTTCTCGTCCCGAACATACTTGCCGAGCAGTCGCGCAAAGGTGCCATAGGCGCGCGGATGCGGATTGGACTTGAGGAAGACCCCCTCGGGCGCCAGGCTTGCCTCGTCACTCCCGAAGCTGATCCACGGTACCTGAATCTGCTTCCGCACATTCTCCTCGGACATGGAGAAGTAGACACAACCGATCCGGCTGTTGTCCTGGTAGACCAGATCCATCGCCGTTTCTTCCGGTCCTGTTCCTCGCGTCGTGGCCACCTGCGCCAGCGTCTGGCCGGTGTAGTGCTTGAGCGAGTCGTTCTTGAAGCCGACCAGCAGGACATGGTCCGCTCCGCCCACCTTGACCAAGGCGGCGGTCACCTCCGGCTTGAGCCGCCGGCGGGTGGCGGGATCCTGCAACCGTCCGGCCCAGGCGGCGAAGCCTCCTGCCCGAACCCAGCCGGGCATGACCGCATCGAGTCCGGTAGCACTGGCGGGATAGGTGTACATATCCGCGGTGACCTTGAGGCCCTTGCTGCGTGCCTCCTCGATCCGCGTGAGCAGCTCGTCCTCCTTGTCCCAATTGCGCGGGCCGGAGGTCTTGAGGTGATAGATCTCGGCCCGGGCGCCCGCCCGTGCGGCGATGCCGAGGAATTCATCCAGCGCCTCAAAGAGGCTGTCCCCCTCGTTCCGAATATGCGAGATATAGATGCCGCCTCTCGCCGCGGCGATCTGCGCCAGCCACTCCAGTTCAGTCGACGTGGCGAACATCCCCGGTTCGTAGATCAGGGAGCTGCCGACACCGAGCGCGCCGTCGGCCATCGCCTCGCCGACCAGCTGCTGCATCTGGGCGAGTTCCGACTTGGTAGCCTGCCGCGGATCGTGGCCCAGGACGTACTGCCGCACGGTGGCGGCACCGACGAACGACGCGACATTGGGCGAGACACCCCGATGCACCAGCGTATCGAGGTAACCCGCCAGCGTGGTCCAGGTGATGGGAAAGCGAATGTCGCCCTGTGCCGCTTCCCACTCGGCCTTCATCGCCGGAGTGAGCGGGCCCATCGATTCACCCTCGCCAAAGATCTCGAGTGTCACGCCCTGGCGGATGTCGCTCTGCGACTTGCCGTCGACCAGCAGCGCCTCGTTGGCCCAGCTCAGCATGTTGATGAAGCCGGGCGCCACCGCGAGCCCCTGCGCGTCGATGACCTGCCGGCCCCGGGCGGCGCCGAGGTTGCCAACCGCGACGATGCTGTCGCCCTGGATGGCGACGTCGGCGACGATGCCGGCGCTGTCGCTGCCGTTGTACACGGTGCCGCCGCGGATGACCACATCGTAGGTGGGACCGCCGCAGCCGAGTGAGGCGAGGAGCGTGAGCGCGAAGATCGGGGGGAGGCGCATGAGATCCTCAGGTGAAGAGTGATCGACCATCGAACCGGTCGATGCGGTCGAAGGCGGGCCGGAGCCCCATCGTGTCGCGAGGCGCATCGGTCTGTGCCTGTGCCACGAAAGGTGCCGCGCCGATGAGAAGCGAAAGCTGGAGAACCCGAGGGATCGTCTGGCGACGCGGTGGAAGGCTCATGCGGTGACATTCCTGATCTGGGGTACTTCGAGCACCCGGGCCCCTTCAGCAGGCTGCTCAACAGCATGCACCAGCGCGCGCACCATCTGCCGGACCGTGACCAGGCCCAGTCGGCGTGCGGAGGCACGGGTGCCGGGCAGCAGTTCGCCCAGCCAGTAGCCGGGGAGCAACGCGACTGGCCACCAGTGCCCCGGACCGATGACGTGCCACGGCCGCAGGATGGTGCATGGCATCCCGCTGTCGCGGATGATCGACTCGGCGCGGGCCCGGGCGGCGACATACGCCTGCATGACCGGGGCGGGTTGCGCCACGCTGACGTACACGAAGTGGCGGATGCCAGCAGTGAGTGCGACCGGGACGGCGGCGGCGACCGAGGCAAGATCGACGCGGAGAAAGTCCTCCGCCTTTGCCGGGCTCGGATGGCTCACGCCGACGAGGTGGACGAAGGTATCCGCCGGCGCGACCCGGGTGCCGAGGTAGCCGGTACCGCCGGTGACGAAGACGCGACGTGGCGGGGCGCGTCGGGGCCGTTCGTAGGGGCCGCATGTATGCGGCCCCTACGCACGCGGCCCCTACGCACGCGGCCCCTACGCACGCGGCCCCTACGCACGCGGCCCCTACGCACGCGGCCCCTACGCATGCGGCCCCTACGCATGCGGCCCCTACGCATGCGGCCCCGCCGGCGACGCGGCCCCTACGCATGCGGCCCCTACGCACGCGGCCCCTACGCATGCGGCCCCTACGCATGCGGCCCCTACGCATGCGGCCCCGCCGGCGATGCGGCCCCCGCCCGGTAGCGGACCTGGGTCATCTCGGCGATGATCGCCAGCGCGGTCTCCGCAGGCGCGCGACCGCCCAGCGGCAGGCCGATGGGACCGTGCAGGCGCGCGAGGTCGGTGTCGGAGAATCCCAGGGCGCGCAGCCGCTCGCGTCGTGCGGCCTGGGTCTTCTTTGAGCCGATCGCCCCGATGTAGCGTGCGGGAGAGCGAAGCGCCAGTTCCATCGCCGGGTCATCGAACTTCGGGTCGTGCGACAGGAGGCAGACGTAGGTTGCGGGCCCGAGGCCGATACGGTCGAATGCCTCCGCAGGCCAGGCCAGGATCAGCTCGTCGGCGTCGGGAAAGCGTTCGCGGGTAAGGAATGCCGCTCGACCATCGGCGACGACGGTGCGGTACCCCAGCGCCTTGGCGAACGTCACCAGCGCGGCGGCGATCTGCACCGCGCCGAAGATCACGACCGTTGGGCGCCGGGGGAAGACCTCGAGGAATACGGTGAACGGCGCGCCATTGGCGGCGGCTTCGACGCTCGTACAGCTCTCGCGGGCCAGTGCGGTCAGCGCGGCCGTATGCACGGCATCGTCGAGCCATCGGCTCCCGCGATCGCTCGCCCCGGCCTCATGGATGACGGCCGAGTCACCCACGCTCACCTCCGAAGAACCGCTCTGGATGACCGTGGCGACGACCATGCCCCCCTCGCCCTGCGCCACCGCCAGGATTTCTGGCCGGACCGACGGCTCCACGAACACCTTGATCGTGCCGCCGCAGGAGAGCCCGACCTCCCACGCCCGTTCGTCACTCACTCCGAAGGTCACCAGCCTCGGCGTGCCCCGCCCGATGGCTTCGGCGATCTCCGTCGCCAAGACGCCCTCGACGCAGCCACCGGAGACGGAGCCGGCCAGCCGACCGCCGGGGGTGGCCAGCATGCATGCACCTTCGGGTCGTGGGGCAGAACCCCACACGCTGGTCACCACCGCGCGCCCGATCGGCTGGCCGGTGGCGGCGAGGGCGGCATAGTCGTCGAGCAGATCGCGCATCGGGGGCTCCCGGCTGTGCCGGCACCGCCGGCGGGAATAGGAAGGACGAAAGATGACCTGCCGCCGGGCGAATACCAGCCAATCCCGTCCGGGTTATCTTCCCCCCGGTCCCACCCGACGGACCCCCTCGGTCAATGCGCCCCGGAGATCCGCAGATGCACCCACCCCTCGCTCCCGCACTTCTCAAGCAGCTCAGCGACGCCGTCGACGCGGCGCGCGCCACGACCGTGGCGTTGCACCGCACCTTTGTGCAGGCGCAATCGGTGACAGGGGCGGAGGGACCGATGGGCAGCGCGGTCGCGGCGGCGCTCACCGAGCGCGGGTTGGAGGTCGAGAGCTGGGCCGCCACGGCGGAGGAGATCCAGCCGTATCTCGAGCATGTGGGCGAGCAGGTCGGATACTCCGGCCGGATGAACGTCGCCGGTCGCCGCCGGGGCACGGGTGGCGGTCGGTCGCTCCTGCTCAATGCGCATATCGACACGGTGCCCGCCGGTGATCCCGCCCTCTGGAGCCAGCCCCCGTTCGCGGCCAATGTGGTCGATGGCAAGGTGTACGGCCGGGGCAGCTGCGACATGAAGGGCGGGCTCGTCACCCATATCGCCGCGCTCGATGCCCTGGCCGCCGCCGGCATTCGCCTCAAGGGCGACGTTACCGTCACCGCCACGGTGGGCGAGGAAGATGGCGGACTCGGCGCCTTGAGCACCGTGTTGCGCGGCTACCGTGCCGATGCCGCCCTGGTGACCGAGCCGACCGAACTGGCGCTGGTGACGGCCTGCGAAGGGTCGCTCGTCTTCCGTCTGACGATCACCGGCCGCTCGGCCCACGCTGCCACGCGGGATGAGGGCATCTCGGCGCTCGAGAAGTTCATGCCGATTTTCCTCGACCTGCAGGCTTTTGAACGGGACCGCAACGCCAAGCTGCGCCACCCGCTCTACCGAGTCTTCCCCAACAAGGTCCCCATCAACATCGGCGTCGTGCGCGCCGGGAACTGGGCCTCCACGGTGCCGGAACGGCTCGATGCCGAGATCCGGATCGGGTTCCTCCCCGGCGAAGAGATGCAGGCGTTCAAGCTGCTGGTGGCGGAGCGGATCTACTCGGTGGCGGAACAGGATCCGTGGCTGAAGGAGCATCCGCCGGAGATCACCTACTTCGGCGGTCAGTTCATCGCCGCGGAGACGCCGACCGACGCCCCGATCTGCGAGGCCATCCGCTCGGCGCACCTGGCCGTGACCGGCAAGAAGGTGCGCACGCAGGGAGTGACCTATGGCGCCGACATGCGCCACTTCATCGCCTTCGGCGGGATGCCCTGCGTCATGTACGGCGCGGGCGACATCAAGCTGGCCCATGCGCCAGATGAATACCTGCCGATCGACGAGCTGATCACCGCGATCAAGGTGGAGGCGGCGTTGCTGGCGGGGTGGTGCGGAGTGGAGTAGGTGTGAGGGAGTAGAGAGTAGCCAGTCGTGAGAGTCGGCGCTGTCATTGCGAGGGAGCGCAGCGACCGAAGCAATCTGTGCCTGGGTCTGTCGCCCCCTTCCCCGGACCGCTTAGCGTTTTTCCAACGCTCGTGACCAACTATCGGCGCAATGCGGCCCGGATCGGGGCGAAGGTGCCGCGGTAGCTGCTGCCGGTACAGTTGCTCCCTGCCGGGAGGGGGAAGCTCCGGGCAGCCGGGGAGGTGGCCCCGTTGATCGGAGTGAATTCCCAGGCGCAGCCGACGAAGTTCCCGTACGGCCCGCCCGAGGTCCCAGTCCAGAACGTCCTGGTGTAGGCGTAGTGGTAGTTCGCGCGGAGCGAGGTCATCTGGGTATTGCTCTCGTTCACCCCCACCTGCCAGATGCCCGCCCCGGCCAGGGTCTCCACCGTCCGTCGTGCTCCGGTCCGGATGTCGATCGCATAGACCGTCGTGCTGGTCACGGCCCAGCCGATCGTGATCGGGAAGCACTGGAACGCCGGATTCGGAGGGAAGATGAAGGGGCAGCTGACGGCGGGCTGCTTGATGAGGATGTTCTGTTGAAAGGTAGGGACCGACAGATAGACCTCGTCCCCACGCGACGAATACTGGATCGAGGCGGCGTACCCAAAATTGTCATCAATTGGGTAGGGTGAGAACTCCGCGCCAGCGTCGAACGATTGCTGGCAGACGCCGTTGAACTCGAGCTCGCATACGAACTGGCTGCTCCGGCCCGCGACGGGCACCGTGTAGGTGTGGGCCGGCGGTGCGCCAACGGCACCGATCTCCACCGTGAGCGGCCCGCCATCCGAGCAGCAGACCGTGGCGATGCTGTCGCCATCGTGGGAGAGATGACTGGTCACGCCATTGAACATGGTGTCGCTCGGCAGGGACGCGGCCAGGACCCACGCCCCGTTCTGGTACTGCATGGCGCCGGACCCGGTCCCGGTGGTGTAGAGCAGCCGCTTACCGCCGTGCATCGTGGTGACGTTCAGGACCGGGGTCCCGGCGTCCCGGACGGTGTCCGTCGTGGTGCCCCGCTGCACCCGAACCAGGTCTCCCTCGGGCCACACCCGGTTGCCGCACAGCGGGGCGCCGGGCCGCTCTGCCGCGAGCTTCAGGGATTCGTAGGTGTTGAGGAGAGGCGCCGAAGTAGCAACGCTCCCGCCACGCGGAATCAGGCGCCCACCCAACACGGCGCCTGAGTCAATAAGGACTTTGAGCTCGATCGCGGTGAGCCGAGGATCGAAGGAGAGCAATAGGCCCGCCACGCCTGCTACAAGCGGCGCGGATTCGGACGTGCCGCTGCCAGGGCCGTATCCTCCCGGTCCGTACGTATACACTCCATCACCGGGAGCGTAAATGTCGATTCGCGGTCCGGTGGATGACCCTTTCCCAGTGCTGGCATTGGTCCAACGTGCATGTGGCGGCTTGGTACTGGCTCCGGTGACAATCACGCTGGTCGGGAAGCTATCCTTGAGGGCAGGATAGCCAGTAAGAAATGCATCCACTGGATCATTCCCGGCCGAGACAACGATCAGCGGGAGTTTGCCGGCCTGCTCGGACATTCTCAGGTATCTCATCATTTTCGCGAGGTTCTTCCAGACGAATGCGGTATCCTGTGCGAGCCCAGTTGGGACGTACGCGCCCCAAGGGATTGTCCAGTTGTAGGAGAGGCTGACGATTTTCACTCCTGCTTGGCCCGCCTTCTGGATCTCTTTCCCTATCCTTTCAGGTGATGGGTGAGCGCCGCCGAATTCCTGCAGGTGTAGCCCGGCTCGCCACATCACCCCTGTCATGCCGCTCCCATCATTCCCCCTCGCCGCCAAAATATTTGACACGATTGTGCCGTGAAGAGCGGGATCATTGGGGTACTTGCCGAGTAACGTGGCACCTACAGAAGTATTGCTCGCTATTTCTGATGCCTGAAAGGCGTGGTCGAGCACCGCGACTCGGGCAGTAGTGTCTCCCGTTGAGCAACCCCACGCCATCGGTGCAGCAATATCCTCAAGCGCCCAATTGTCGCCGACCGCGCTATCAGGGTTAAGGCGCCAGTCGTTTCGCGCCCAATTGATCCCATCAATCGGCCGGAGATAGCTCGCCCCGGTGCCCCGCCATTCGCGGCCGGCGTCAACTACAGTCGGCAGCTGCTTCAGCCTCACCACTGCCGAATCCAATTGCAGTCCGGCACCGCTGTCGGCGATTTGGACCAGATAGTATCCATCCCCCGTGGTCATAGGGAGTCCGCCCACCACAACTCCACCAACCATCGAGATCGCCGCCTGCCGGTCAGCCTGTGTAGCGGTCGATTGGAAAAGCACTACGAGCAGGTTCTTCGTGAACCCCGTTGTGTCGATGCTGGAGTCGGCGAGTACCCATGCCGCAGTTGAGTCCGGCGGCAATGCCGGCACCGGTCCTCCCGCCGAGGCCGTATTCGCCGTCGCCGTGAACTGAAACCGCGCCTGCGTCACCGGACTCATCACGTTCACCTTGATCGTGTCCTGCACCGTCGAGTCGTTCGCCGCCAGTGTCCCCGTCCCGCCAATGAACCAGATCTTCCCGCCGCCCGCCTCCACGCTGTCCGGTGTCAGCGGCACGACCTTCGATGCTGGCGTGCCGGCCGGAGCCACCACCCTGATCCCGGTGGACGGGAGGTAGAGCCGCACGGGCAGCTGCAGCGTCTGCCCGCTCTTGTTGAGCAGCCGCACAAAGAGCGTAAGCCGCCGGTTGGGACTCTGCGCCCAGGTGGCGGCCTGCCCCCGGATCAGCACCAGTTTGGTGGTGCAGGTGGTCCGGTTGGGGAAGACGGTCGTGACCGCCGTGGCGCTGGTGATGCTGAACTGGACCCGGGCGCAGAGGGTGTCGGAGGTGATGAGCGTGTTGACGCTCACCGCCGGCTGGGCCGCGTGCGGTGCCGTCAGATCCTCATCAGAACAACTGAGGCCTGAGATGGCGCAGAATGTGAGCGCGAGGCCGGTCAGCATGCGGCCGCTCCTTGATGAGATAGCATGGGCACCATGAGAATACATCGATACTCCCGGGGACGCGGCGGCGGGTGACCTGGGTCACATTGTGGTGGGGACGTCTGAAAGGTACGCGTGCTGGGGGGGGCGCAAGGGCGGGATTGTGGAGCCAGCCCTTCAAGCGACGACTAACGGTATAAGTCGCCCGCCCCGTGAACCAAACTGGTGAGCTAGGACGCGCCCGCGGCAGGGACCCGGCTCATCGCATACTCCGCCAGCGCGGTAATCGTGAGGCTGGGGTTCACCCCGGGATTGGCCGGCATGATCGACCCGTCGATCACGTACAGGCCGGGATAGCCGTGCGCCTGGCAGTCCGCGTCAATCACGCTCTCCGCCGCATTCGCACCCATCGGACAGCCACCGAGAATGTGGGCGGTGATCGGGATGTCGAACAGCGCTTCGTTCACCGAACCCATCGCGATGCCGTTGGTCCGCTCGGCGAAGGTGCGCGTCACGGCATGCCCGATCTCGATCTTCGTCGGGATGGTCGCTTCTTCGTCGGGTTGGGAGACGAGGTCGTTGCGGAATCCGGTGAAGATGCTGCGGCCCGGTCGGAGGCGGATGCGGTTGTCCTCCCACTGCATCGCCAGCATGATGGTGGTGCGTTCCGCCCAGCCGGGCAGGACGTGGGTCCGCAGAAACTCACCCGGTCGCCGCGCGATATCAAACGCCGACTGACCGAGACGCGAGAGCAGGCCACCCGATTCGATCATCGGTCCGCCGAGCAGCCGCATCGCGGAGGAACCGGCGGGATACCGTACCGGCTCGATCATGGTCACGGCGTCGGCCCGGAAGATCGACGTAATCGCGATGCCCTTCGAGTAGTCGACGTCTGCCTGCCGGGCGACGCTGCCGAGCAGCGCCTCGTTGTTGGTCCGGACCATGTCTCCCAGGCGGGGCGACAGGTCCCGCAGCGAGCGGGTGACGTCACGGCAGCGGAACAGGAGGCGGAGCGAGCCCAGCGTGCCCGCCGAGACGATCACGTTGCGCGCTCGGAGCGGTGGCATGCGGCGACGGAGCAGTCCGGTCGTGCGGCGATAGTGCACCTCGTAGCGCGCGCCGTCCTTCTGCGGTCCGGCCAGCGGCCGGATGTCCCCCACCGTCGCCTCCGGAACGATCGTCGCTCCCCACTGCTCGGCGAAGTGGAGGTAGTTCTTGGGCAGCGTATTCTTGGCGTTGTGCCGACAGCCCACCATGCAGCCGCCGCAATGGGTGCATCCCCGGCGCGCCGGTCCCTCGCCGCCGAAGTACGGATCGGCGACCTCTGTCCCCTCTTGCCCGGGTTGGCCGAAGAACGTGCCGACGGGCACCGGCCGGAAACTGTCCCCGCGCCCGAGTTCCTCCGCGATCCGCTTCAGCTGGTGATCGGCCGGCCACAGCTTGGGGTTCTCGGTCACACCCAGCATGCGCTTGGCCGTGGCGTAGTGCGGCCGCAGTTCGCGCTTCCACTCGACCGGCTTCTGCCAGGCGGGCGAATCAAAGGCCTCATCGCCTGGTTCCATCAGAACGTTGGCATACCCCAAGCTCCCACCGCCAACCCCGGCGCCGTGCAGCACGAAGACATTCTTGAACGGGCTGATCTGCAGCATGCCGTAGCATCCCACCGAGGGTGCCCACAGATAGCGGGGCAGGTCCCACGTGCTCTTGGCGAAGTCCTCGTCGCGGAAGCGCCGGCCGCGCTCCAGCACGAGCACACGATAGCCCTTCTCCGCCAGCCGCATCGCAGAGACGCTGCCGCCGAAACCCGAGCCGATGATGATGTAGTCGAGAGTATCCGTCACGCCGAACGCTATCCGCCTTACCGGAGTCGCCGCAAGCAGCGAAGCAAACGTTGAACATCGGGGTTGGCCCCCCCACCTTCGGGTAGTAGTATGGCCGTGACCTTTCATGCATGAGTCTTCATGAAGCTGCTGGCCCGGCTCGCCAGGCAACAACTCGTGGTCGTCACCGGGAAAGGCGGCGTCGGAAAGACGACGGTCGCCGCCGCGCTCGGCCGCCTGCTCGCGGCGAGCGGTCGCCGGACGCTGCTGCTGGAGATCGACCCGCGCGAGAGCCTGCACCAGCTGCTGGGGACGGAGCCCTCCGGTGGCCACATCGTCAAGGCCAGTAGCCGGCTCTCCGTCCAGAATCTGCAGGCGCAGGCCGTTGTGGATGGCATGGTACGCGAGAAGCTCCCCATCGCCGCCCTCGCAAAGAAGGTCATTGCCAGCTCGGTCTTTCAGCACTTCGCTCAGGGTGCGCCTGGCATGAAGGAGATGGCCGTGCTCGGATATGCGCTCCGGACTGTCGAGGGTCACTACCGGCACAAGGCTGACGTCGTCGTGCTGGACGCTCCCGCGACCGGTCATAGCGTCTCGATGCTCGCCGCGCCGCTCGTCCTCGCCGATGCGATCGGCGGCGGGCAGCTCGGCGAGATGGCCAGGGAGCTGGCCAGGTTCATCGCCGACCCTGAGCGCTGTGGGGTGGTACTCACCGCGCTCGCGGAGGAGATGCCGATCCAGGAGGCACTCGAGCTGATCGCGCTGCTGCGTGAGAAGATCGGGCGCCCGCCGGAGCTGGTGATCGCCAACGCCCTCTACCCGCCGTTTCCGGCCCCTTCCACCGCGGGCAAGGGCGCCGGGGCAGGGCTCAAGCCCACTTTCGATCTCTGGCGTCAGCGCCGGGCGGTGAATGACCGCGAGCTTGCCCGACTCCGGGCCGACTGGAAAGGCCGCCTCATCGAGATACCTTTGCTGCCGCTCGATCGTGGCCCCGCGTTGCTCACTGGTGTTGTGACCGCCCTCGAGGATGGGCTCGCATGAGCCTCGGCCGACTCGACCAGCGGCTTCTCGTCGTGGTCGGCGCCGGAGGTGTCGGGAAGACCACGCTGGCAGCCGCGCTCGGACTCTGCTCCGCGCGGGCGGGCCACCACACCCTCGTCATGACGTTCGACCCCTCGCTTCGCCTCAAGGACGCCCTCGGGGTTGGAGAGGAGGCACGGGACCGGGCGGTGCGAGTGAAGACGGCAACCAGAGGGCGCCTCAGTGTGGTCCTGCTCGACGCACGCACCACATTCGACCGCCTGATCCGTCGCTACGCACCGGACGACGCAGCGGCTGAACGGATCTTCACCAACCGCTTCTACCGCGACCTCGCCGGCAACCTCGCCGGCATCCTCGAATACATGGCGGTGGAGCGTCTCTTCGAGGTGGCGGCGGAGGGCGACTACGATCGCATCATCCTCGATACGCCGCCGACGCGCCAGGCGCTGGATTTCCTCGAAGCTCCTGACCGGATCGTGGGTTTCCTCGACAGCGGTGCCGTTCGCCTTGCCCTCAAGCCGTGGTGGGAACAGGGCGGGGGGCTCAAGCGGATGCCCATGCGGATTGCGGCGAAGGGAGTTGAGCGCATCGTCGACCGGGTCATCGGGATCCGTCTCCTGCACGATATGGTGGAGTTCTTCCGCGCCTTCGCCCCACTGTACGACGGCTTCCGCGAACGCGCCGCCGAGGTCCGCAGCCTGCTCCGTGCGCCGGACACCCTGTTTCTTCTGGTGAGCGGGCCCGGGGAGGATCGCATTCCCGATACCCTGTTCTTCGCCCGTAAGCTCAGGGAGGCGGGCCACCACCTCGGACCGATCGTGGTCAACCAGGTCCACCCGACGGTGGCCGCGCCGGCAGACCGCTCCACCGGCGCGTGGCGCGGCGGGCTGGATCTCTTCCGCTACCTGGGCGAACGGGACCAGCGCGGTCTGGAGCGGCTGCGGAAACTTCTCTCCCGGGGCGAACCACTGCTGGCCATTCCCCTCCAGGCCGCTCCGCCGACCGATCTGGCCGAACTGGAAGCGCTTGGCCAGGTGGTACTCGGCAAGTTCACGGCCTGACGCCCCCTCTTCCGCCGGAGCGCGATGCGGCGCGCATTACCGCATTGCGGCAAGTCGCGCTTGCCGTGATTGCCGCAGTGCGGTATGTTGTGTCTGTCCACAGCGGAGGCCCAGCATGATCCGGCTCATCAAGCGGTACGGCGGCGGCAGCAGGAAGCTCTACGATACCGAGGAGAGCCGATACGTCTCACTCGATGAGATCGCGGAGTGGATTCGTGACGGTCAGGAGTTGCGGGTGGCGGATAGCGCGACCGGCGAAGACGTGACCGGCCAGACGCTGGCGCAGATCATCTACGAAGACCACAAGCGTGGCTACTCGTTTCTGCCCACTGAGTTCCTTCATGATGTCATCCGCCGTGGTGGCCGCGCGATCGCGGACAGCGTGGAGCAGGTCCAGACCCGGGTGGACCGCCTGGTGAAGGCATCGGTCGAGAAGATCACCCCGGTGGGCGGAATCCAGGACGAGCTGGAGCTGCTGCGGGACCGGCTGGCGGAATTGGAGCAATCGCTGGGCGAACTCGAGGTCGAGTCGCCGGCGCGCAAGCCGCGGCGCAAGCAGGCCCGGCGATAGAGTTGTGATGCGGTTCAGTATCCATAGCACTGTCCGGTCCCTGGTGGCCGGCAACCCAGGAGGAGATTATGGCGATCAAGAAGAGTTCCAAGAAGACCCAGGCGCTCCCGATGTTGAAGGAATCGGCCCACGAGATCTGGCTGGCGGGACTCGGCGCCTTCGCTCTGGCGGGCGATGAGGGCAGTCGGCTGTTCAAGCAGCTGGTGAAGAAGGGCGAGGGCGTGGAGCAGGTGAACAAGGGACGGATCAACCGGCTGTCGAGCCGAGCCGCGGATCTGCGGGGTGAGGCGCGGTCGGCGGTGTCCCGCGTGACGACCCCCATCGAGGCCGGCATGACGAACGCCATGAATCGGCTCGGCGTCCCGACCCGCAAGGAGATCGCGACCCTGACCAAGCGGGTTGAGGAACTCACCCGCGTCGTGGCCAAGTCCAGGACGCAGGCACGGAAGACCCGTCGCACGCCGAAGGCCGCGTCGGCCAGCGCCTGAGCGGGGGAATCATGGCCACCGTGCGCCGTGGTCAGCGGGGTCGCCGGCTGGGGCTTGCTCTGGCCGGCGGAGGTCCGGCGGGCGCCGTGTACGAAATCGGCGCGCTCCGGGCCCTCGAGGAGTCGATCGACGGCCTCGACCTGAACCAATGTGATGTCTACGTGGGTGTCAGTGCGGGCGCCTTTGTCACCGCCTCGCTGGCCAACGGCCTGACTCCCACACAGCTGGTCCGGGGGCTGGTGACGGATGAACCCGGGGAGCATCCCTTCGACCCGACCAGTTTCTTCCGGCCGGCGTATCGCGCATGGGCCCGCCGGGGGTTGCAGCTGCCCGGACTGCTCGCGCATGCGCTGCTGCAGATCTCCAGCGCGCCGCACGATGAAACGCTGATGAAGTCGCTGGTCCGCTTCTCCCGGGCGCTTCCGCTCGGGCTCTTCGACAACGAGCCCATACGCCGGAACCTCGAACGCACCTTCGCGATCAAGGGGCGCACCGATGACTTCCGCAAATTGGCGCGGAAGCTGTTCATCGTGGCGGCCGACCTGGAGGCGGGCACCCCGATCGTCTTCGGCGCCAGGGGGTGGGATCACGTTCCCATCTCCCGCGCGGTGCAGGCGAGCACCGCCGTGCCGGGCCTCTATCCGCCGGTCGAGATCGATGGCCGCCTCTGCGTGGACGGCGTCCTGCTCAAGACCCTGCATGCCTCGGTCGCCCTGGAACACGGCGTGGACCTGCTGCTTTGTCTGAATCCGCTCGTCTCGATGGATGTGGCCGCCGGGGAGGCCAAGGGCAAGCTGCAGCCGGGCGCGCTGCTGCGGCGCGGCATGCCGGCGATTCTCTCCCAGACCTTCCGGACCATGATCCACTCGCGGATGGTGGTGGGCATGGCCGGGTATGGTGCCCGCTTTCCCGACGCGGATGTGGAGCTGTTTGAGCCGGAGCGCGACGAATACCGGCTGTTTTTCAGCAATATCTTCAGCTTCAGTTCGCGACGGGAAATCTGCCAGATCGCCTACGCCGCGACCCGGCGGGACCTCTGGCGCCGGCGCACGACGCTGGATGCGATGCTCCGGCGCCACGGCCTGCGGCTGCGCATGGATCTGCTGCAGGATCAGGAGCGGGATATCTGGGAGGGGATGGGGCTTCCCCGCAGCAGCATCTCGAATGAAGTAGGGGATCGCCTCACCCGGGCGCTGGACCGGCTGGAGGGGGTGCCGCGGCCAGGGCGGCGGCGGGCCAAGGCGCGCCGCGCCGTGTAAGAACGACGGGCTCCGTCGCCCCTAGAGCGTGCGGAGTGCTTCGAACTCTTCCTCAAACGCCCGGATCAGGTCGTGAGGATCCCGCACCAGTTCGGTGTCCGCGAGGACTCCGATTTGGACCCCGCCCGCAAAGCTCAGAATCGAAATACCCACCCCGATATCCGCCCGCTGCGGCACAAAGAACATCAGGCTGCGGACCCTCCGCCCTGCCAGCGTAATATCGCGCTGCGGGCCCGGCACGTTGGTAACGACCGCGGTGCACTTGTTGGCGAGGAAGTCGATGAGCCCGCGGCTGACCACCTGTGGCAGCAGGGTGAGCATGGCGCGCTGAATGCCGTAGACAACGATCGGCACGACCGACTGCTTGAGCGCATCCATCTGGACTTTCACCGCCCGGACACGATTCCCGATCTGTTCGACCCCGGCCGGCAGTTCGAGTGGGACCGCAGCGAAGCGGTTCTCGAGCTTCAGCGGCTCGTGCGCGCCGCGGACGTTCACCGGCATCGAGATATGGAGCGTCTCGACCATCTCCCCGGCATGACGGACGAGATACCGGCTGAGCGCGCCGGTGACCATCGCCATCAGGACGTCGTTCACCGTGGCATCGAGCCGGACCCGCGCTTCCTTGATGACCGTCAGATCGAAGGGAGCCGTCCAGGCGACCTGTTTCTTTCCCGACACCTTGGCGCCGTGCAGGGCGTGGCGATCGGGGCGCCAGAGCATCCGCGTGAGCAGGATACCGGGCGCGGCGAAGGGAACGCTGATCGCCTTGAGGAGCCCTTTCCCCATCGCGCCGGCCGCGGGACGGATACCCCCACGGGCCGGGGCCGTCTCGTGCTCCGACGTCATCTCCTCCATCAGCGCGAAAATCACCGACACCAGGGCGATGCCGTCGCCGATGCTGTGGTGAATCCGTCCCAGCACCGCGCTCGCGTCGGTTCCGAAGTGCTCGATAAACTGGAACTGCCAGGGCGGGAAGTCCGGCGGCAGCGGCGTCGATGCCTCCGCGCCGATGTAATCCTGGAGCTGTTCGGTGGTCGCCAGATGGGAGATCCGCGCCGGCACGATCTGGCGCGCAATGTCGAAGACCGGGTCCGTCTCCCAGTAGGGTACGCCGCGGACCCAGGTGAGCCGGTCGCGGAAGCGGGCGTACTGCCGGCCACCGCCGGCGTCGATCACCCGGCGCTGGAAGGTGTCACGGAACGTGGCAAGGTCCATCCGGTCGGTGATGAACACCCCGTTGATCACCATCAGGTTGGTGGCGGTGTCCTGCAGCCAGACGGCATCGTTTCCCGACACCCGTTCGCGCATCGACTCAGCTCCGGCGGATGGCGAGAAAGAAGGCGATCACGAACAGCCCGCCCCAGACCGGCCATGGAGCGGCAAAGCCCATCGAGATGGCCCCCGCGACGAGACAGGAGCCGGCGATCAGCGTCCCGCGCAATCCCGAGAGTGGATTCTCCGATGGCGTGCGGGCGACCCGCTCCAGCACCCGGAGCCCATCGGTTACGAGAAGCGGCATCTTGGCCATCGCGTCGACCATGTCCGGCGCTCCCCGCATTCCCTCGGTCAGCAGTCGCAGTGGACTGAACTGCTGAATGAACAGTGCCCGGATATGCCGCTTGGAAACCTCGGCGACATCGAAGCCGGGCAGCAGCACATGGCCGACGCCCTCGAAGGTCACCAGCGCCTTGACCATCAGCACGAGTTCCACCGGGAAGTACATCCCATACTGCGCGCCGCGACTCAGCGAGTCGAGGATGAGCTGCCCCAGCGAGTAGCCTTCGAAGGTCGAGGTCCGCTTCCACCGATTGGCGATCTCGGCGGCTTCGCGCCGGAAGGCGGCCGGGTTGGCGCCGGGTCCGGGTTTGGCGATGGCCGCGAGGTAGCGCGCGGAATTGTCGGCATCGCCCATGACCAGGGCGAAGTAATAGTAGAGTAACCCGCGCCGAAGATCCTCGTCGAGCCGGCCCACCATGCCCAGATCGATGAAACCGAGCTTGGGACCGGGGAGGATCATGAGGTTGCCCGGGTGCAGGTCGGCGTGAAAGAAGCCGTCGCGATAGAGCATCCGGATGATCGACTCGGCGCCGCGATCGGTGAGGTGCCGGCGTTCCTCTTCGGGCAGGGCCTGGGCGGTTTCCGAATCGGGGCGGATCCCGTCGAAGAACTCCATCGTGAGAATGCTGCGCCCCGAGAGGTCGCGGTAGATCTCGGGGAAGACCACATCGGGGGTATCGGCGAAATTGGCCGCGAAGGTCTCGGCGTTGTCGGCCTCCCGGCGCAGGTCGACTTCGCGCAGGGTGTATTCGCAGAACTCGGTGACCAGCTGCTTGGGCTGGAATCGGGGAATGATCAGTTCGGCCAGACTGCCGAGCAGGCCGAGCAGCTTGGCGTCGCGCTGCAGCGTCTCGCGGATGCCCGGCTTGACCACCTTGATGATGACCGGATCGCCCTCGTGGGTCGTGGCCCGGTGCGTCTGCCCGATCGAGGCCGATCCGATGGGGATCGTATCGATCTGCAGGAAGAGCTCCGATATCGGACGGCGCAGGTCCTTTTCGATGATGGAGACCAGTACCGGGAGCGGTACCACCGGCAACTGATTGAGCAGCGACTTGAGTTCGCTCGTGATGTTCTTCGGGAGCAGATCCTCCCGCAGGCTCAGGATCTGTCCCAGCTTGATATAGGTGGGCCCGAGCCGCTCCAGCCGGCGCCTGAACTGTACCGCAAAGGGCTGGGCGCGCAGCTCGCGGTCCACGAAGGGCGCGGAGAGCACCGCCAGCAGCCGGACGAGCAGGAATTTGGCACCGCGGCCGGTGTCCTCCGCCCGTTCGTGCCGGACGTACGCCGCGAGTCCGCCGAACAGCAGGCCGAGGAAGTGGCGGTAGGTTGCCGCGAAGCGAGTGAGCAGGCCCGGCGGGCTCGTGACCCGCATGATCTCGAAGCCGCGGGCCCGCAGCAGGTCCTCGTTCGAGGGGTCAGCGATTGCGCCCATACTCCTCGTGCGACGACACCCACTCCAGTGACGAGATGGCCGCGGCCAGGGAGACCTCTCCCGCCAGCACCACCCCGGCGATGATCTCCGCCAGCTTGTTCACCTTGCCTTTGCCGACACAGCCCAGCACCTCGAGGCATTCGCGCTGGGTGGGCAGCCCGGTGCCGCCGCCGTGGGTGGCCACGATCAGCGACGGGATGGTGATCGACAGGTAGAGATCCTTCTCGGGCGTCAGTTCGGCGTACGCGATGCCGGCCGAACCTTCGGCCACGTTGGCCACATCCTGCCCGGTCGCGATGAACATGGCGGTAATGGCGTTGGGCGAGTGTGCGCCATTGTTATTGGCGCCCGAGAGGATCGAGCCCACGTTCGCCACACCCCCATGGTAGACCAGGCTCTCCGGCTCCACCCGCATCACATCAAGCAGGACGTCCCGCTTGATCACGCACTCGGCGGTGACCCGCTTGCCCCGGGTGCGCATGAGGTTGACCTGGGAAGCCTTCTTGTCGGTGGCCAGGTTGGATTCGAGGAAGAACCGCCGGATGCTCTTGTTCTGCTCCAGGATCCAGGAGCAGGCCGCGAAGGTGGCCCGGCCGACCATGTTCTGTCCCGCCGCGTCGCCGGTGAAGTAGTTGAAGCGCAGGTAGGCGAATTTGCTCGCCAGATAGGTGTCGATGTACTGCAGCTTGCCGATCCGGGTCGTGGCCTCCGCCTCGCGGCGGATATCGCCCATGTTGACGTCCACCCAGTCCCGGAACGCGCGAGCCTCGCGTGCGCTGTCGAAGACGAATACCGGGGCCCGCTGCATGTGGTCGCCCTGGACAGTGCAGGTCACCCCGCCGGACAGATTGAGCACCTTCATGCCGCGATTATAGGACGCCACCAGGGTCCCCTCGGTGGTGGCGAGGGGAATGATGAATTCTCCCTGGGCATGCTCGCCATTGACCTTTAGCGGCCCCGCGAACCCCAGCGGGATCTGGGCCACCCCGCTGAAATTCTCGATGTTGCCTCTCGTCGCCTTCGGATCAAAGGAGTACTTGCCCACGTGCTGCAGATTGGCGCCGGTGATCTGCGTGATGAACCGCTGCCGCTCATGGATGATCTCCGGGGTGTAGTTGTCTTCCTTGGAGTAGGGCACCGACGTGAGTCGCCGCTGCGGCTCGGCCACGTGGTCTTTGACCTTGAAGGAGAGACTGCCCAGACCCTGCACCTCGATGCCGATTTCGATCTCGTGGGTCCCGTCGGGCAACTGCTGTCCCGGCGCCCGGAGGTGGGCCACCTGCTTGAGCGGGAAGGAATGCGGAGCGTCGGGGGTGACCGCCGTGGCGGAACGCCACCGGCCGTCTCCCAGGTCCACCTCGAGCTGGGCGGCAGGAAACTCCTGGTGATCGAACTTCACCCGCACGATCCGGGTGAGGGTCACGTCGCTCAGCCGGTTCTTCAGGCTGAAGCGAAAGCCGTTCGGGTCATTGGTCAGCGAGCCGAAGGTGTACAGCTGGCGGAGCAGGAGCTGGGGAATCTTCATCAGGCGGTTCCAGGGGATGAGGGCCGTGCCATTAATGTGTCCTGCCGCTCGAGCAACCGCCAATTCAACTGTCCCGGGGCAGGGTGCCGGTGTCCAGTGCCCGCAGGAGGACGGCGACTTCGTGGGGCCGTTCCGTCGGCACGGCGTGTCCGACGCCGGGGTAGGTCACCAGCCGGGAGTGGGGCAGCCGGCGGTGCATGGCATCCGACCAGCGCGGCCGCAGCACCTTGTCGGCGGTGCCCGTAATGATCAGCGTCGGCGTGGGGACCTCGCCAAGCCGTTCCAGCAGGGAGGGGCGCCCCGCGACCGCCCGAAGGGCCTGGACCAGCGCGGGGCCGTGCATGGCCTTCACCACGCTCTCCCACCGTTTCACCTCGTCGGGATTGGCCTTGCGGAACTCCGGGCTGAATGTGCTCCGTGACGCCTCATGCGCGAGGAACCGCGGCGGTCCCGCAACCTGGATGATCCTCGCGAGCGCCTTGATCTCCGCAATGCGGAAGAGCTCCTCGGCGGCGGCGCTGGTGCCGATCAGGGCGAGTCCGTTGAGGCGCTCGGCGTGCCGCAGGGCGAAGGCGACAGCCGCCATCCCGCCCATGCTGAAGCCGGCGAGGGTGAGCCGGTCCACGCCGAGCTGCTCCACGATCGCCTGGAGGTCGTCGGCGAGGTCGGCGATAGTCCAGGCTGCGGCGGGTACATCGCTGCGGCCATGACCCCGGAGGTCGGGAATCAGCACCCGGTGGTCCCGGGCGAGCTCGGTGGCGAGCCGCGTGAACATCCCGGCGTCGCACCACATGCCGTGCGCGAGGAGCACGACGGGGCCGGCGCCGAGATCGTCGACGCAGAGCCGGAGGCCATCCCGGGTCACCCAGCGTTCAGTCAAGCGGTCAACGGTGCCGGAGGGGTTGGCGGGGCGGCGGTCGTGGGCGCACTGGAGAGTCCGAGACGCATCAGTGGCCGCCCTCAAGATGAAGCAGATCTTCCGGGGTATCGATATCGGGGTTGGCCCCGGGGACGGTGATGCGCCGGACCCCGCCGGGTACCGCCGCGAGCAACGCCCCCACCCCCGCATCGCCGGTGGCCTCCTGCGCCAATGGCCAGTCGGCGCGCGCGAGCAGCACCGGGTGTCCCGGCTCGTCGGGCGCGGCGGCGTAGTGCGGACGGACGCTCCGATGATGTTCGCGCCAGTCAGCGATGAGCGCCTGAATGACCGGGCGCTGCAGCAGCGGCTGATCGGCCAGGACAATCAGCGCCGCCGCGGCTTCCGGGAGCACGCCTGGCCGGGAGAGCGCCCCCAATCCGCGCTGGAGCGACGTGGACACCCCCTCACGCGGATCGGGGTTCTCCACCAGCCTGAATCCCGCCGTATCGAGCGGCCAGACCAGGCTGGTTGAGGCGGGGGGGATCACCGCGACGGCACCGGCGAGCTCGCCGGCCTGGATGCTCTCCGCAATCGTGGTGGCGACATGCGTGATGATCGGTGAGCCCTGCCAGCGGGCGAGCAGCTTGTCCCCGCCGAAGCGGCGGCCCTCCCCGGCGGCGAGAAGCAGCGCGTAGATGGCCGACTCACGCACGCCGTGCGCACCGGATATCATGCCCCGGCGCCACCATGCGGTCTGCGGCGATCGCTTCGGTGCTGGAACCGAGGCCAGGACCCGGTTTCAGGCTGCCGGGCCGCGGTGCGGCGGACAGGTGTCGAGCCAGGCCTGCTCGACCGGGTCGAAGACGCGGGAGCGAGTCAGGAAGCGAACGCCGAGCGGCGCCTCGAGGGAGAACCCGCCGCCGCGGCCGGGCACCACGTCGATGATCAGCTGGGTGTGTTCCCAGACCGCGTACTGCAGCGCCCCGATATAGAATGGGGTCCCGCCGATATCTCCGAGCAGGACGTCACGCGCGCCAATCCGGAATTCACCGCGCGGAAAGCACATCGGGGAGCTGCCGTCGCAGCAGCCCCCCGACTGGTGGAACAGGAGTGGACCATGCTCTGCCTCGAGCTCGCGAAGCACGGTCGCCGCCGGCTCGGTGACCAGCACCCGCGCAACAGCGTGCTGGTCATCCGGTTGAATGGAGCTCAGAAGAAACCCAGCTTCTTGGGGCTGTAGCTGACCAGCATGTTCTTGGTCTGCTGGTAGTGATCCAGCATCATCTTGTGGTTTTCCCGGCCCATGCCGGACTGCTTGTAGCCACCGAAGGCCGCGTGGGCGGGATAGAGGTGGTAGCAGTTGGTCCACACCCGTCCGGCCTTGATCGCGCGGCCCATGCGGTAGCAGGTGTTCGCGTCGCGGCTCCAGAGGCCGGCGCCCAGGCCATACAGCGTGTCGTTGGCAATGGCCAGCGCATCGTCCTGGGTCTTGAACTTCGTCACCGAGACGACCGGGCCGAAGATCTCCTCCTGGAAGACCCGCATCCGGTTGTGGCCCTCGAGAATCGTCGGCTGCATGTAATAGCCGTCCTTGAGGTCGCCGGGATGGACCCGCCGGGCGCCGCCGGTGAGCACCTTGGCGCCTTCCTTCTTCCCGATGTCGATGTAGCTGAGGATCTTCTCCAGCTGATCGTTCGAGGCCTGGGCGCCGATCATGGTTGCGGAGTCCAGCGGGCTGCCCTCGACGATCGCCTTGGTGCGTGCGACCGCTCGCTCCATGAACTTGTCATAGATCGACTCCTGCACCAGCGCCCGGGAAGGACAGGTGCAGACTTCGCCCTGGTTCAGCGCGAACATCGCGAAGCCCTCGAGCGCCTTGTCGAAGAAGTCGTCGTCGGCTTCCATGACGTCGGCGAAGAAGATGTTCGGCGACTTGCCGCCCAGCTCCAGGGTGACCGGGATCAGGTTCTCGGCGGCGTACTGCATGATCAGCCGCCCGGTCGTGGTTTCGCCGGTGAAGGCGATCTTGGCGATCCGCGGGCTCGAGGCGAGCGGCTTGCCGGCTTCGACGCCGAAGCCCTGCACCACGTTCACCACGCCGCTGGGCAGGATGTCGGCGATCAGCTCCATGAACGCCATGATCGAGACCGGCGTCTGCTCGGCCGGCTTCATGACCACGCAGTTCCCCGCCGCGAGCGCCGGCGCGAGCTTCCAGACCGCCATCAGCAGCGGGAAATTCCACGGGATGATCTGGCCCACGACGCCGAGCGGCTCGTGGAAGTGATAGGCGACGGTGTCCTCGTCGATCTGGGAGATGGCGCCCTCCTGGGCCCGGAGCGCGCCGGCGAAGTACCGGAAGTGATCGACGGCGAGCGGGAGGTCGGCGTTGATCGTCTCGCGGATCGGCTTGCCGTTGTCCAGGGTCTCGATCAGCGCGATCGCCTCGAGATTCTGCTCCAGCCGGTCGGCGATGCGGTTGAGGATGTTGGCCCGGTACGTCGTGGAGGTATGGTTCCAGCTCATGGCCGCCGCATGGGCGGCGTCCAGCGCCTTGTCCACATCCTCATGCGTCGAACGGGCCACCTCGCAGAGCGGCTGCCCCGTGATCGGCGTGGGATTGGCGAAGTACTTGCCTTTCACCGGTGCGACGTATTCACCGCCGATCCAGTTGTCGTACCTGGCCCGGACGGGGATGGTCATCTTGTATGCCGCCGCCCCTGCAGGGAGCTTGGCGGTGGCGGGGGGCATCATGGTTGAGGTCATGTCAAATCCTGGTGGAGGAGGGAAGCTCCAATAGTGTTGGCGTCACATGAAGAAGTGGTGAATTCGGGGCGAACGGTCGCTGCGGCTCCTTGACCCCGCTCCTTCGCCTTGGTAGGATATCCGGCGTCATGAGTATCCGCCAGAGTAATTCTACGAATCGAAATTCGAACCGCGTCCTCGGGGCGACGGGTCAGGCGTAGGCGATTCGCGGATCGCGCTGTAACGCCCAAACCCGGCGCATGAGCGGCGGGTTTTTTCTTGGGCCGGTGGGTGGATGGGCGGCCCCCCGGGCCCCCCGTACTGGAGCAGTCGTGGTGGGCCGATAGTCGATTCGCCAGCGCAGGAACATTGGGGTGTAGCTCAACTGGCAGAGCGCCCGGCTGTTAACCGGGAGGTTGCAGGTTCGACCCCTGCCGCCCCAGTACGTCATTCAACCGCAGTACACCCCGGGGAGCTTCCGGGGTCCCCCCGTTCCTCAGCCCAGCTGCTCGTACGCCGGCAGGGTGAGGAAGTCCTCCGGTGCCTCCCCCAGGACCAGATGGTCCATCAGCGCAGCCGACCGCATGAGTCGCGCGGTATCGCCGGAGGTGCCTGCCAGACGGGTGGCCTCCTCCTCGCGGAACTGCCGGTAGAGCTCCGGGGTGCATCGCCGTCCGTCGGCCAGGGTCACGCCCTGCGTCACCCACTGTCGCAGCTGGGTGCGGGAGATCTCCGCGGTCGCTGAATCCTCCATGAGGTTGGCGATACCCACCGCGCCCCGGCCATCCAGCCAGTTCTCGATGTACTCCAGCGCCACCCGGATATTCGTGCGCACTCCGGATTCGCTCACCTGACCGCCCGGAATGGCGACATCGAGCAGCGCGTCGCGGGTGGTCCGGACCTCCTCCCGCAGCCGGTCCTTCTGGTTGGGCCGGGTTCCCAGCTTGGCGTTGAAGATCTCGAGGACGGCCCCGACCAGGTCGGGGTGGGCCACCCAGGAGCCGTCAAATCCATCGTTCGATTCGCGGGTCTTGTCTTCGCCGACCCGCATCATGGCGGTGGCATTCACCTCAGCATCCTTCCGGGACGGGATGAAAGCCGCCATCCCGCCGATGGCGTGGGCCCCACGCCGATGGCAGGTGCGGACCAGGAGCTCGGTGTACGCCCGCATGAACGGCACGGCCATCGTGACCTGGCTCCGATCGGGGAGCTTGAACTCCGGCCGATGGCCGAAATTCTTGAGGATCGAGAAGATGTAGTCCCACCGGCCGGCGTTGAGCCCGGCGGCGTGGTCCCTCAACTCGTAGAGGATCTCCTCCATCTCGAAGGCCGCAAGAATGGTCTCGATCAGGGCGGTCGCGCGGATGGTGCCCTGGGGGATGGTGAGCGCTTCCTGGGCATGGCGGAAGACATCATTCCACAGCCGGGCCTCGAGATGACTCTCCAGCTTGGGGAGGTAGAAGTAGGGACCGCTGCCGCGGCGGAGAAGTTCGGCGGCGTTATGGAAGAAGTAGAGCCCGAAATCGAACAGGCTGGCGGAGACCGGCGAGCCGGCGAGCAGCACGTGCTTCTCGCTCATGTGCCAGCCGCGCGGCCGCACCACCAGAGTCGCGATCCGTTCGGCCAGCCGGTACTCCCGTCCGTCCGGCGCCGCAAAGGCGATGGTGCGCCGCACGGCATCCTGACAGTTGCCCTGTCCCGCGATCACGTTTTCCCAGGTGGGAGAGAGCGCATCCTCGAAGTCGCCCATGAAGACCTTCGCCCCGGAGTTGAAGGCGTTGATCATCATCTTCCGCTCGACCGGGCCGGTGATCTCCACCCGCCGGTCATCGAGGTCTGCGGGCGCCGGCGCCACCCGCCACGGCCCTTCCCGAACACTGATGGTCTCGCGGAGGAAATCGGGGAGGGCGCCCGCCTGGAAGGTGCGGCGCCGGGCCCGGCGGGTATCGAGCAGGGCCTGACGGCCGGGACCGAAGCGGCGCTGGAGATCGGCCACGAAGGCCAGCGCTGCGGGAGTCAGGACCCGCGCACTGTCGGGGAGTACGGGGCCGATGACCTGGAGTTGATCGACAGCGGGAGTGGGCACGGCGTCACCTCGGATGGGCTGGACGGCTGATTCTCTCAACCTAGCCGAGGCGGCGTCGCCGGGGCAGGCATCCTCCACCTACATTGCCGCCCATGAATCCGACTCCCGCCTTCCCGATTCATGACCCGTACGCGGCCCTTCGGATCCCCGACTTCCGCCGCTTCATCGCCTTCCTGCTGACCCAGACGCTGGCCCAGATGATGATTGGCGTGGTGGTCGGGTGGCAGATGTACCGGGTGACACGGGATCCGCTGGCCCTCGGCCTGATCGGTCTGGCCGAGGCGATTCCCTTCATCGGTTTTGCGCTGCCGGCGGGGCAGGCGGCGGACCGCTTCGACCGCCGGCGCCTCTGCCTCGCCGCGCTGCTCATGCTGCTGGCCTGCTTCGGCGCACTGCTGGGCCTGACGCTGCTGGATCTGGTCCGGGCGGACACGGCATGGATGGTCTACACGGTCATTTTTCTCAGCGGCATCGCGCGGAGTTTTCTCCAGCCGACCCGCACCGCCTTCGCGGCCGACCTCGTGCCGCGCGAGCTCTATCTCAACTCCATCACCTGGCGGAGCAGTACCTGGCAGTTCGGCGCGGTGGCAGGCCCCGCGGTGGGCGGGCTGGTGCTGGGCTTTGGTGGGGCCGCGATGGCCTATGGGGTCGCCTTCACGCTGCTGGCCGTCGCCGTTGTCGCGCTCCTCCGGGTGCGGACCCGTCCGCTGCCCGCCGCGCGCGACGGCGTGAGCGGCCTGCACGGACTACTCGAGGGGGTGCGCTTCGTGCGGACCCAACCGGTGCTGCTGGGCGCGCTGACGCTGGATCTCTTCTCGGTGCTCTTCGCCGGAGCGGAGGCACTGCTGCCGGTCTTCGCTCTCGACATCCTGCATGTCGGTGCCGAGGGCCTCGGCCTGCTGCGTGCCGGCCCCGCCATCGGTTCCGTGCTCACGTCGGTCTATCTCTCCCACCGGCCGCTGCAGGCGCGGGTCGGCCGGACCCTGCTGGTTTCGGTGGCGCTCTATGGCGTCTGCATTACGGCCTTCGGGCTGTCGACCAGCTTTCTGCTCTCGCTCGCGGTCCTGGTGATGTCAGGGGTGTTCGACAACGTGAGCGTGGTGCTTCGCTCCACCCTGCTCCAGACCCTGACGCCGCGCCATCTGCTCGGTCGGGTGGCCGCGGTCAATGCGATCTTCATCGGGAGCTCGAATGAGATCGGGGCCTTCGAGTCAGGTGTCGCCGCCAAACTGTTCGGCGCCGTGCCCGCGGTGGTGTTCGGCGGGCTCGTGCCCATGCTGGTCGTCGGGGTCATCGCGTGGCAGGTACCCAAATTGCGGCGGCTGGTGTCGATTGGGTGAGGAGTCGGTCCGCCGTCAGCCGTCAGCCGTAAGTCAGTCGTCAGTCATCAGCCACCGGCCATCGGCCATCAGCCATTGGTGCGAACGAGGCCCATCATTGCATGGTGTCATCGCAGCCGGATCAGCTCGGCGCCGAGCTCCGTGGAGAGGACGCGGGTGACCTCGGTCTTGCCGACCCCGGCCTCGCCTTCGAGGAGCAGTGGGCGTTCAAGCGCGAGTGACAAGTACAGCGCCGTCGAGAGCTCCCGGTCGGCGATATAGCCCTGGGCGGTGAGCTGCGCCTGAAGTTGGTCAATGGAGCGGCGCGGGGTCGTGAGCGGCGTGGTGCGAACGGGTGCATATGCTCGAAGAGGGCGGGGAGCAGGAATGTAGCCTGCTGGCCGCACTCTCCGGCAATATTCTCACGTCTGGCCGACTCGGCAACCACCCGCTACACGGGACTTCGGTCCAGGACTAGTTGCCAGGCACGACCCTGGGTCCGGTAATCGCGGCTCGTTCGGATCCTGCGTGTTGGTTTGGGCGGCGCAATACGGGCGGTTGAACAACTGATGCCGACTCGTTGGCGCCGCGCAATGGAACCAACTGTGAGGGCCAACGCTGTACCGATTGAGAAAGAAATGCGAATGGAGCGACCGGCCTGTACAGCGCGAAAACCGTCTGCCAGTTGCCCGCGTTGAAGTCGGTGTTCCCGGTACGCAGATGGCTCCCGTCTGCCGGGAGCCATCCGTAAAACGGCCACAATCCACTGTGGGTACCGGAACCCACAATTGTCGTAGGCGACTGGGCCGTGTACTCGCGCAAGAGGCCGCTCCAGCCGGTCAGAGTGCTGCCCGAGTATTGTGAAACGGCGACAAGCAGCAGAAACCGCGCCGCGTCAGGGCGCCAAACGGGCACATCTGACCAGTCAACCGGCGAGTATGACAACGGCACGCAAGGGAACGCATACAGCTCGTCGCTTCTAAGCAGCTGTGATGCCCCATCAGCAAGCCTGATGAGATGTGTCCTCGCGTACGGGCGCGTTGCTTGTGCCGGTGTACTGGCGGGGAGGCAAATTGGTCCGTTCGTGAGCGAATACTCACCCCGCGCAACCACCCAGGCGCCGTCAGGCGACACTTTCGCCTCGAGAATGTTGGCGCCATAGCGTCCTGGCTCCGCGACAGAGTCGAGCTTGAAGAAATTCCCCGTACCATCTTGCCGTCGTAAACTCATGGAGTTTGGACCACCAAAAGTGAAGTCGTAGAAGAAGTCGACAGTGTCACGCTCGAGGTAGTCTTTGCGCCAGATACCTGGAAGTGTGCTGAGTAGAGTGCCGGTCTGGCTGTAGACTTTGACTTTGGTCGTGTTTCCGGCATAAGTGGCGCCGTCCGCGATGAGCCGCCCGCCTTGGGCCACCGACGTTTTTGAGCCGTCACCGTCGATCGGAAACGAGGTCGGAGCATTCCGAGCTATCACGAGCCTCCCACTACCGTTGTATTGCATTTCGAGACCGCACAGCGGCGCCGTGCTGCGCTCTTGTGAGAGTCGTCGGAGGGCGCCATAGGCGTCGAGTTGATATACGCCGGCGTAACCGACATTGGAGGGAGTTAGGGGTCCGCCCGTCACCAGATCAACGCGCGACGACTTGGCCCCCTCAATGATGTAGCCAACGACTTCTCGAGCTGTCAATGTGGGATCCATGGTCCATAGCTGAGCTGCAGTACCCGTAACATATGGAACGGCGAATGATGTGCCACGGTACGAATTCAACGCGCCAGATGGACTTAGCGAATAGACACCTTCGGCAGGCGCAGCTATGATCGTCGAGTCAGTGCCAGTCCACACATGGCTCTCACGGCGAGACAATCCTCCCTGAACCGTGCCGGTCACCAAGAGAATCTTTCCTCGGTACGATGGGTCGAGGAGTAGCTCTGCCGCAACACCATCCGACGCATTCAAAAGCTTATTTGTAGAGGACTTAAGCGCGTTGAGAGAGCCTGTAAGGCCAAATGCTCCCAGCGTGTCGTTGTCGCCCGTCGCTAGAATGATCAGCCGATCCGAACCGGAGTCTAGGTAGCTGGCCATTGCCTCCTTCACTGACCTTCTCTCCGTTGTGAGAAGTGGCTCCGCTTTTCTGTACAGTAAAACGGGGCGTGATCAGTGGATCAGCGAGCAGGGTCATGCCGCCTCGGCGAGCGGCAGCGGGAAGAAGTAGGCCTCGTCGGGCGTGCGGTCGGCCAGGCTTGAGTGGGGACGCCGGGTGTTGTACAGGGTAAAGTAGCGTCCGATGCCCCCCGTTGCCGCCGCCACCGAGTCGTACCCGTGCAGATAAACCTCTTCGTACTTGAGCGAGCGCCAGAGCCGCTCGACGAAGATGTTGTCGCGCCAGCACCCCCGGCCATCCATGCTGATGCGGATGCCG
>ENA-ORBV01000414-ORBV01000414.1-microbial-mat-metagenome-genome-assembly--contig:-NODE-414-length-99291-cov-12.398915_pt1 | contig 99291 bp, 79 predicted proteins | sample MGYA00237777_ERZ505514 | MGnify/ENA primary metagenome ERZ505514 (study PRJEB26160, sample SAMN06269048) | microbial mat metagenome | isolation source: Oligotrophic lake microbial mat | place...
GAAGACGGCATACGAGATTCGCCTTAGTCTCGTGGGCTCGGAGATGTGTATAAGAGACAGAGTTAGGGGCTAGGAGCTAGGAGTTAGGAGTTAGGGGCTAGGAGCTAGGAGCTAGGAGCTAGGAGTTAGGGGCTAGGGGTTAGGAGCTAGGAGCAGATTTACAACAATAAAAACCTATCAATGCCCCATCGGGGCTACAGGTCGGTAACATCAGAAAACAAAAAACAATCATCGGGCCGTAGGCTCGAAACAAAAGACATAAGCACCAACGAAGCTGACAACCTATGAAAAAACAACTCCATGACATCAAGGCACCGATCGCGTCGGAGTTGGAGGAATTTGAAAAGCATTTCAGGGATTCGGTGCGAAGCCGTGTGGCACTGCTTGACAAGATCATGCACTATATCGTGCATCGTAAGGGAAAGCAGATGCGACCGATCTTTGTGCTCTTATCTGCCAGAATGTGTGGCGAGATAACACCAAAATCATATACCGCAGCATCCCTTGTGGAGTTGCTTCACACGGCCACGCTGGTGCATGATGATGTGGTGGATGATGCACATGAGCGCAGGGGTATGTTCAGTATCAATGCGCTGTGGAAAAATAAAATTGCGGTATTGGTCGGAGACTATCTATTATCACGTGGATTGTTGGTAGCACTGGACAACGGTGCTTATGATATACTGCAGATCATGTCCCGCGCGGTGCGGGATATGAGTGAAGGTGAATTGTTACAAATTGAAAAAGCCAGAAGGCTTGACATCACGGAAGAAGTTTACTTTGATATCATCCGTAAAAAAACAGCATCGTTGATTGCTGCTTCCTGTGCTGCAGGTGCGGCTTCCGTGACAGAGGACAAAGAAATGATTGAGCGATTTTACAACTTTGGTGAGACGATCGGCATTGCCTTTCAGATCAAAGATGACCTCTTCGATTATGGCGATGCGGATGTTGGAAAACCTCGGGCGATCGATATCGCAGAAAAGAAAATGACACTCCCACTCATCTACACCTTGCAAAATGTAGACTCATCCAAAAGAAAAGAACTGATCCGTACCGTTGAAAAATACAACAAGGACAAAACCAAGGTGCGCGAATTGATCAAACAAGTCCATCAAAGTGGTGGCATCCGGTATGCAGAAAAGGTGATGGAAGAGTACGTACAAAAAGCTCTTGCGCTGGTAGATGAAATTCCTTCCTCTGCCGCGACGACGTCAATGAAGGAATTGATTGGATACGTCATCGACCGGAAGGTCTAAGAGAATAAGAAGGCAGAGGCGAAGGCAGAGGCGGAGGCGAGGCGAGGCGGAGGATTAGATGCCAGACTCGCAGATTTCAGACTCGTGATGTGGATCATAGGCTTGCCGGCTCTGCCGGTTTACCTCAATAACGTGATATTCCCCATCATCACTTTACGATCTCCGGTGGCTACATGTTTCAGTATCAATTGATATACAAACGCTCCAGACTGACATTCCTTTCCATCCCTGCTTCCATCCCATGTTACATCTTTTGTTGATTGATGGACCATGTTGCCCCATCGGTCGTAGATGCGCAGGACCTCAAGTTCATAGCTCTCGCTGATGGATGGAGTCCATACATCATTGCCACCGATGCTGTTTGGGCTGAAAATATTGGGGAGATATATTCCTTGTGCTTTTTCTACGAATACCCGGAGTAGATGTATATCTGGACATCCGTTTTCATCCACAAAAGTAATCTCGTATTGTAAGTCATGATCACCATAGACCTCTATGGCGCCGCCGGTCAATCGGATGTAGGTGGCAGGATTAAAAAGGATGTCTGATATAGCGACGTTGTTTTGCTCCAGGTACGCCACTACCTCCCACAATCCATGAATAATTGTAGTTTGGGTATCCATGGCAATGGATAATAATGGCTGATCAATAAGCGTGACTTGCGTTTTAGTTATACAGCCATCAATGGATATTGCCGTAATCTCATACAAGCCTGTTGAAAGGGATCCAAGGGTCGGGGCACTCATGGAAGCTCCATTGATGAGGATTGATTCGTTAAGTCCAAACTCAATGGGGTCAATGGATATCTCTCCATTGGGTAGACCACATACCGGATCGAGGATGTCTATAGTAGGAATCCAAACCTGACCTTCAACTATGATCAGGCTATCAGCATACGTGCAGCCTCCAGATGTCTCCAGGGCTACCCAATAGGTTCCGGGCAGGGTGAGTTCTCTTACTACATCCTTACTACCATCATCCCAAAGGATACTTTGTGCCGGTTGGGTGACAGTTATTTCAAGGGTATCACCTGTGCACAGGATCTGATTTAAACCTAACAAATCAACAGGAACGGCAGCATCACGATGGACAGTCACCAAAGCTGTGTCATTGCCGCAAACAGGATCAAGGATCACATATTGGTACGAAGGCGCTACATCTATGGTCGAATTGAATACCTGGCCACCTTGTATGAGCGATGGAGTCCAATAACCTCCGGGCTGTCCGCCGGTCAAAGCCGACATATCCTGTATCAACGTATCGGTGCAGATGAGCAAGGTAATATCATGACCTGCAAATACAAGTTCACTGATCTGAATGCTTGCTGTAATCTTTACGCCTTCCTTAATAGAATTAAAACCTTGTAGGATAATCCTGCGCTCTCCCGGAGTGCGCTGCACGCCTGTATGTTGATAGCGAATCGCGAGTATTGCCTTCTGAAAGATACTGTCCATTGGATTGGTAGATGTCAGAACATAGGTACTATCGTTTCGTTGTGCAAATGTGATGCCCGTTGGTCCACCAGATAATATTAAATGTTCATCCCCTACCTCTTTTATGTTTGAAATAATCAACACAATACTATCCAGGGGAGCTGAAGTATGAATATATACATCGGGATCACAAATCGGCGCTACCAGCATAGTACAATAGTCTGTGGAGTCAAGGTAATCATATGGGTATACGCCGGTGCTATTGTCCCGATCCAGATCGATGAGCAAATCGCACTCCGGATCGGAGGAAAGGAATTCGAGGGGGGAGGTGAGATTGGTGTTGGCTACTTTATCTCCCATCCAATAATTACATATGGGTGATAAAATATTATTCTCTAAATCAAAAGAAGAAATATACATCATGGTATCGGGACCTATCATCCTAAAAACTTCGGTTGAGTAGCCCATATGCGTAGCATAGGTGACAATGGAATCGCAACTTATAGAATAACTTGTAAGCCCCCAAATGTGCTTATCCATAATCAACGTGTCCAATAAAATAAAATCCGCAGAATAAACTCGTATATATGGCTTGTCATTATCAATTAGATAGATTTTGTCTGGCGTAAAATGAACTTCCCAAAATTTATGATTAATATCAGTATACAACACGGCTTCAAAAGTAGGGATGGCCGGATTTGCAATTCTAGATATTGTGGGAATAATCTCATTCGTTATTAAATCACGTTGCTGAAGCCTGACATATAATCTTCCAAGGTGGTCAATATTGGCTGCCCCGATTACTTTCCATCCGGGAGGTAATTCAATGTCATACACTAATACATATTGACATAATTCGATATTGACATCATATATTCTAAGATATTGTACTAGGTCAGGCGTATTAGTTGTTGTAACAAACCATAATCTACCATTTGGATGATAGGCATAACCTATATTAGTCTGACCTCCCGAAATATGTAGTCGATAATCGCAAGCGAAAGCAACATTGCAAAGAGCATCGGCATGCCATGTGCTACGTTGCCCGTAAATAGTTATTTCTTGCGCACTAAGGTTTTTTAAGGCTATCAATAGAGTTAGGGCTAAATAATATGTCTTCATTTGTCCTGGTTTTAGAATGTTCAAAAGTATCAAGGAAGCCTTTTAAAAGCAGGCTTCCTTGATATCCAATTTTAAAAATTCGTCCATTTAACAATAGATGACTGAACCTTACCCTCCACGATACACACATACATCCCTGCCAAAAGGTTAGTAGGTAACTCTTGAATATTCTGACCTCGACTGATCGTCAAATATTCATCATGTACTATTTGGCCTTGATAATTCATTACTTTCAGAAGCACTTGTTGATCTATTGGACTTTCCAGCATCAGCTCAGCAGAATTTCCAAAAGATCGAACTTCAGCATATAAGTTTCCGGGTAAAATATCCAAAAATTCGATAGTAATCTGAGGTTCAAGTATTTCCTCGTTTGCTCCCATCACTATTACTGATCTCGAAGGTAACCAGGTAATTGACTTACTTAAATCAGTTATATCATGTAGTGCTTTCAACTTCAACTCCACCAACTTTCCTCTTGGAATGGTTAATGCCTTTAAGTCTCTTGAATAGTCTGAGAATACCAGACTTCCCTTTTCAGGGTTCCGATGCCATCGAGGTGAATATTGATCTGTAAATTCAATTTCTTGTAATTCATAATCCTTGCCTGCAAAATATAGAGGAATTTCAAGAGCATGAATATATTCATCATTGTCAAACATTACTCCTATAGTAATAACGGATCCTGACCTGACTTTTTTTACTGAAGTTGAACCTGAGGATCTTGTCGAAATATCTCCTCCGGTCAGATAGGTCCCGGATCCACAAACCCATGAATTGAAACTACCTACGGACATGCCATTTCCCATAATGTCTCCTACTTTGGTGGATCGAAAGGTAAAATACTTATCATTATCACCCGTGATCTGATTTGTAGACAAGTGTGGCAAAATGATACCCTCATCGCCAGGCCAATTATAATCGATCACAAACTCGTATGGTTCATCTTCAAAACGCTCTTCAGCCTCCTCCACTTCATCTTTATGAACCCACTCCCATGATTTTCGTTCCAAATCATCTCTGTAATAAAGGATCAGATCCTGAATCATATCGATATCGTCTTCATCAACATCATTGTCATAATCTGCATCTGCCGAAATATAGCGAAACGGAAAGTCCTCAGTCGGCGTTCTGTCTTCGAAAATTAGAGTGTCCAATAAATGGGCATTTATGGCGTATAGATCCAATACATTAACGCCATTCCTATAATCGGCAGCATTATTTACTGAATATGGGCGTATTTTCAAAGTATTGTTATATCCTGTAATATTTGGATCAGACAATGGCATTTCCTCTGTTGAGTAAACCTCATATGGACATTCATCCGTTACTGGATCTACAGGTACATACCAGGAATCCAATTCTGAAATAACATAATTTTCAATTTGAAAGTAGTGATTTTCTACACCATACCCTTGATTACGCCATAGACTTTCACCATAAATGGTATAGTTTTCAACTTGCCCAAAACTAAATGTGGACATTGACGTAATTGTTAGTGTTAAAGCAAATAATATTTGCCCCCCCCCTATTGTAAATAGAATTAAATTTCGTTTTCATGATAAATTAATTTTAAAAATGGTTTTTTACGATCAGGTTTTTGGTCTGAATAGTTCAGACATGCAGTAGGTTCATTTTTCTTCCTTTGCTCCGGGGCAAAAGGATTAGTGGTTCAGATGTTCGTCCCTCAAATACTAATAATTCCTTGCGCATAGAAAAATTGGCTTTTGAGGCTAGTGCTACCCGCATACCAGGAGATGTATTAGGGTCGGTTGGTACAAACGTTTGGGGTAAAAACTTGATTAAATATACTAGTTTCTACAAACCTATTCAATCCCTGAATAAAATAAATATTAACAGGGCAGGTCGCGATCATGAAAAATGTAGGGGAAGGTCGCGACCTTCCCCTACATTTTTCATGATCGTCGGGAGAAATGAATCAACGTACCTAATGTAGATTTTCGAAATATTAAACTTCATTTTTTGACTGATCCATTCAGCTCAAATTAGCGTCATCTATTTTATAATTCATCTGCGACATCTGCGTTCAAAACTCGTTACACATCAATCCTCCTGATCTCCGCCCCAATCGCATTCAACCGCCCATCTATATCCTGATATCCACGATCAATCTGGTGGATGTTGTGAATCAATGATTTTCCCTGCGCAGATAAAGCAGCGATGAGCAATGCAACACCAGCACGAATATCCGGTGAACTCATTTCAATGCCACGCAATTGATTTTTACGCTCGAGTCCAATCACCGTAGCACGATGCGGATCGCACAGGATAATCTGCGCTCCCATATCGATGAGTTTATCTACAAAAAACAAACGGCTTTCAAACATCTTCTGATGGATCAGCACACTGCCGCGTGCCTGAATGGCCACTACTAAAACGATACTCATCAAGTCAGGTGTGAAGCCCGGCCATGGCGCATCATAGATCGTCATGATCGAACCATCAATGAAAGATTGTATTTCGTATATATCCTGTGCAGGAATCACGAGATCATCATTTTCTACGTTGATAGTGATCCCCAGTTGTCTGAACACCCTTGGGATGATTCCAAGCTCAGCTACCTGGCAGTCCTTGATGCGAATATTCGATTGTGTCATCGCGGCCAGGCCAATAAATGAACCGATCTCAATCATATCCGGCAGGATACGATGTGATGCACCTCCTAGTTGTTTCACTCCATGGATGATGAGCAGGTTAGAACCACAACCTTCAATCTTTGCGCCCATCGTCATCAACAACCTGCATAACTGTTGGAGGTAAGGCTCACATGCTGCATTGTAGATGGTCGTAGTGCCTTCAGCCAGGACTGCAGCCATAAGGATATTAGCTGTTCCGGTCACGGATATCTCATCCATCAGTATATACCCACCTTTCAAGCCATCAGGTGCTTCTACATAATATTGATCAGCTGTCTCATTATAAATAAAGCGTGCTCCCAGATCTTCAAATCCATGAAAGTGTGTGTCTAACCTGCGCCGACCAATTTTATCACCACCCGGTTTTGGTAAAAATGCTTTTCCAAACCTGGCTAATAATGGGCCAATCAACATAACACTCCCCCTGATTTTCCGGCTGTTAGCCTGAAATTTTTCAGATTCAAAATGTTCCAGGTCGATGTCGTCCGCCTGAAACCTAAAGTGGCTTTGGCTCAATTGCTCGACTTTCACCCCAAGCCCCCTAAGCAAATCAATCAACATCCGGATATCAACAATGTCGGGGATATTGGTGATTTCAACCGGCCCGGTCGTAAGTAATACCGCACTGATGATCTGGAGCGCTTCATTTTTTGCGCCTTGCGGATATAGGTCACCTGATAAGGTACGACCACCGATGACTTCAAATGCCTGTGACTGACTCATGGATTCCTTTTCCTGTTAATCCGGTAAAAGTAACCATTTCAACATATATTATAAAAACACATAATGTATTTATGGTTTTACCATCTGGCAACTCGATTTTCGTTTCGTTCAGATCACAAAAAAAAACCCGTAGATTATACTACCGGGCTTCGCTGGTTGTTCTCCAGTTGCTCGTTGTTCCTGATTAAAATCCTAAACCTATTGCAAAGCCTCTGACGTCATCAGGAAAGGATGATAGGATGGTTGCACTACCGGTTGATGTATTGATAATACTGCACAGATAGGTGTCTTCTTCCGTACTGAATATGCCCATGGCCATTCCACTCGTCCCACCGATATCAAACCCATTGGCTTTGTATATATCCATACCGAGTGATCCGATCAGATTGAGCTTACCGTCATTCGGTGGTGTCAGGGTATAAAGCCCATCTGTATTGTAATCCATTACAAATAAGGTTGTGGTGGTTGCTATGGCAAAATTGTTTGTATAAGCTGCTGCGTCGATTTCAGGCATACCTGGATTCAAACCGCCATCGACAAAAGCAACCGCACCGGTAACCGGATGCACTCTGAGATTCTGGCCTTTGTTGCTCACGATTCGAATACGATCTACCGTTGGATTAAAATCAAATCCAAAGAAAAAACCGTTCAGTGCTTGTGAGAATGGTGCCAGCCCAACTGCTGTGGCGGCACCGGAAGCCATATTGATCGTATAGAGACGATTACTACTTCCCAAAGCATAGAGCTGTCCGGTAGCGGGGCGCATATCGATGCCCAGCACTTTCTCGCCGTCCTACAATCCCGTGATGGCTTTCTTGATCATCGTGTTGAGCCTGTCAGGATTGAAAATCAACAATTGATTATCCGGATCTACAGCGTATGCTATTTTATTAGTTGGTATGGCCAGTCCGATTATATTCCTTTTGGATACGCCGGCTAGCGTGGCCTGACCTGTCACCAGGTTGATGAAGTAAAAATTGGATTTCTTTCCTTGCGAAACCTGGTCATAATTGGATACGCCATCTCCACTGCTATTGACTACAGCAAGCGCTATACTATTGTCAAGGGAGATATCAAACCCACCTTCTCCTGTCACAATATTGCCCATTTATCCAATTTCTTCCTGTGTACCATTATTAGGTGGATTTTGTCTGAAGAGTTTTCGCTCAGCGAAATCGATCTTGTACAACGTCGTACTCGTCGCACCGGCAAAACTATTGGTATAAGCTGCAGCGGTGATATTTCTGTCTCCTGGATTGATCCCACCATCAACAGCAGCGACCATCCCAGTTTCAGGATGAAGTCTTAGATTTTGTTCGTTTTCAGTGACGAGACGTATGCGATCTACAGTTGGGTTAAAGTCAAATCCCACCAGGTTTCCACTGATAAAAAGGCATGCTGAAAGTACTAGAGACAAGCTAAAGATTCTGATGTTGATTTTCATGATGTGTAGATTTTAGTTGAAACCGGATATACGAAGGGAGTGGTTGCTTTGGATTTAACCTATCGAAAATAAATTTCTTATCAGATCATTTTCCCCGGAACAAAACCTTTCTAGCATGGTATAAATTTCAGCATTCAGGGATCATGGGACAAGAACCTAGGTATACTCCTGAAGGTGGTTTCAATATTGGCAAGAATGTGAAGTTTGGTAAAGAGGTGGGCTAATGATCTGCTGGAAAGTATAACAGTCATTGCAACAGAAAACATCGGCTGCACTCATAGGTGCATAAATCACAAACGCAGTATTCTAAAAAACAAGAAGGCTGTCCGAAACTATTCCGGGCAGCCTTCTCTTTCTCAAAGTGCTTCATTATTTATATGCGATCTTACCTTACGGTCAATCCTATCATAGGCCTCACGCGTCCGAAAGATTTAGCACCACCATATGTCAGATTAATTGACAACAAACGGTAAGCATCAACGGTGATGTCATCATGAACTGATGAACCGGCATCCGTTCCTGGGAAATTGCTTTTGCCATATTGTACCGCGAATGCCTGATTTTTGTTGGTGATTTCAAACCCGCCATCTCCTGAAAAGGAGAAGCCCAGATTGCCTACCTTAAACATATATCCATTACTTGCCGGATGTTGGCGGAACAATGCCTGTTCGGTGACATCCAACGAATGGAACATAGATCTTGTGACTCTGGAGGCATATGAATAAGCGCCACCTTGAACTGACGGCGTGCCTGGATTGAGCGGCGTATCGATGACTAGGACCTGACCTGTTGCAGGACTTAACCTTAGATTCTGACCAAGGTCTGACACCAATCTGATAACATCTTCAACGGGGTCAAAATCAAAACCAACCATTTGACCTTCGATTGCAGGAACCATAGGCTGACCTGTTAATGCTGTTGCCACACCGGTTATAGGATTGATCTTGTAGATAACACTTTGATTGGACACCCCATAGAGTTCCTTTGTTTTAGTCCGGGTATCAATAGCGATCATTAATTCATCTGGTCTCAATCCCGAAATCGGAACAACACCTTTCTCAACAACTGGAGGTCCTGACAAAAGATGCACTAATTCATTGGTTGGGGTCAATCCGATAAGGGGTATACTTGGAATCGTGCCAATCAAAGATCTCTCCTCAAGGGCAGCATTATCATTCGGGCTGACATTGTCTTCACTGGTACATCCGGCAGCCAACAGGATTCCAAAAAAAGCTGCAGCAAAATAGTTGAATAATTTTAAACTGAGTCTCATATGTAAAAGGTTAATAAGTTACAAAATACTAAATGGGTGAGAGACTGATATACATTAGTGCCGGAGGGGTACTCCTGAGTGGGATGCAAAACAATAATGGGGTTGTACTATAAAAATACCCTCTTCTAACGGAAGTAAAAATTAAAAATTGAAAAATATTCACTTCCGGGGGCCAAAAATCGAGATTTCAGGGTTTACACTTAAGCCGCTTATCGGGAAAAACCCATAAAAACATAGTTGGCGGCGAAAACACCATCCAACGGAGGAGCTATGGCGGGTTGACGAAGAAAACACCATCTAACGGCATCTCGGCATTTGCCGCTGGAAGGCGTTTTCGCCGCCAACTAGATGTATTACAAAAAGAGGCCCGATTCTTTCGAATCGGGCCTCAATAGGTTATTTCCGGGTTCTTCACCAGGAGATCAGGTTGGTTCTATTCTTCTACAACTTCAAACTTAATAGTTGCGTGTACAGTTGGGTGGAAGGTGATGTTTGCCACATAACTACCTAGCACTTTCACTTCTTCTGCAAGTTCGATTTTTTTACGGATCACCTCTATGCCCATCTGATCTTTGAGGGCCTGCATGATCTGTACGTTGGTGACGCTACCGAAGATTTTTCCAGTGGTACCGGCTTTAGCACCGATACGCAGTACCTGGCCTTCCAGTTTGGCAGCGAGAACCTTGTAATCAGCGATGCGCTCTGCTTCGTGAGTAGCTTCATCAGAACGTAGCTTATCGAGCTTTGCCCTGTTGGTCGCATTGGCTGTCAGGGCCAGTTTGCTAGGGATGAGGTAATTGCGGGCATAACCCGGTTTTACACTCACCACTTCGTGACGCTCGCCAAGGGTATCAATGTCTTTTAATAATATTATTTCCATGATGTCTTTGTCGGTTGATAGATGAATTACTTCAATAAGTCCGTCACGAAAGGCAGAAGGGCAAGGTGACGTGCACGCTTAATCGCTTCTGATACTTTGCGCTGGTATTTCAGTGAGTTGCCCGTGATACGACGTGGGAGGATTTTCCCTTGTTCGTTGAGGAACTGAGCGAGAAAATCAGGATCCTTATAGTCGATATGACGGATGCCGAATTTTTTAAAGCGGCAGTATTTTTTACGTTGTTTCCCGATGTTTGGATTGCTGAGAAACTTAATATCTTCTTGTGTTGCCATTTTATTTTTGGATTGAAATCGGTTAGGAATGAGGTCCGGAATTATTATTCTTCTTCAACAACCTCTGGGATGGCTACATCTGGAACCTTAGCTACAGGTACAGGTGCAACGTCAGCAGGTTTAGCTGCTTTCTTTCTCAACCGCTGGACTTTCTTGATGAGTCCTCCGCGTTTGTCCTCGTTGTATTTCACGCCAAACTTGTCGAGTGAAATAGTGAGATAACGCATGATACGTTCGTCACGGCGCAGGGCCAATTCGATCGGGGCAATGCCTTCGCCGGTTTCAGCGGCAAATTCGATAGTGTAGTAGATGCCTGAATTGCGCTTGTTGAGCGGGTAGGCGAGTTGTTTGAGGCCGCCGTCTTCAATATGGACGATCGTGCAACCTTGTTTTTTCACTTGATCCTCATAAGTCTGTCTGACGGATTGAATCTCCTCATTAGACAAAACGGGATCGACAATGAACGTTAATTCATAATGCCGCATGGCGTTTGCTTGGATTTGTAGCCTGCACACTCCCGAGGGCTGCAAGCGCGTTTTAAAATGAAATTATGTCAAAAATGGGCGGCAAAGATAAGGAAAATAGCCGTTTATGCAAGTATCAAGGTAAATTTTACCGTAGACTCGCCAACGGCATACCTCTGTCTATGTCTCCGGCAAGTACCGGGGACTGGAGATTGCCTGAGTATCGACGGACATTGCTATAAACGTAGGTATAGAGTTCATCCAGTGTAACCAATTTATCTCTATTTGTATCTGCCTCTCCTTTAAGGCCTTCGACGAGGTAATGGCTGAAAATACCCTGCCTGAGGCCTTGAGATTCAAGAGAGAACTCCTCACTTTTGCTCGATAACAGGAAGGCGGTACCCCCACCACTGGCCAGCAATTTTTTATAAAAAAGATCTACGGATTCAAACATCGGTGTCTTGGCCGCCAGCAGTGAACCGGCATAGCAGGCATCTGCGATGACAAGTTTTTGCCGCGCCTGACACAGGTTAAGCCGCTCTTTGATGACCTCATATTCCACCCGGTTGCGATACCCATCACTATCGGTGGGTACGTAAAAACCTTGCAGCCCATGGCCGGCGAGATACACCAAGACCACATCCTCAGGGCCAGCCATGGCTATGATATCATCCAGTCCTTTGTATATATTTTCTGCGATGGCGCTTTCATCAATGAGGATCCGTATGTGATCCTCAGGCACTGCCCCTCCTTCGGGACTCTTCAGAAAAGCATAGATTCGATACGCATCATCATCGGTATACTTTAATGACTCAAAGTGATCATACTTGGAGGCGCCGACGATAAGTGCGTATATATTGACTCCTTCGGCATAAGACGCTTTGGCTATAGATGGTGATGGCTGCTGAACGAACTTTCCTTCTTCCCAGTCCCCGGTGAGCACAAGGCCATTGGAGTATACATACTGTCCCTTTCCTGCTGGCCGTCCATTTCTCCAGCGGCCTTTAAACACATCGCCATTGACATATTTACACTCCCCTTCCCCATCGGGCAAGCCATTGAGAAAAAAGCCGGTGTAAACAGACCCGTCATCAAACACCATTCTACCTTTTCCCGACCCACATGGTACGAGGTTGCAGTCAGCAACATATTCGAGTGCTTCTGAATCAAGAGGTACTTTATCAACCTTAAAACCTGAATCACTCCAGTAACCCTTTTTTTTATGGCCGTCTGCCTGGATATATGTGCCTCCTGCATTATTAACTCCTTTGTCCCAAATACCCTCAAAATACCCTCCACTCAGGTCATAAACCTTTACAGCACCATTCAACTGATTATTGGAAAAAGTGCCGACATAGCTGTATCCATCAACGGTATTGAGAATACCTTCTCCTTCGCGTTTATTCATTTTCCAGTAACCCTTATAGCTGTCGCCATTGGCAAATTTCAGCGTGCCCAGGCCATGTATCTTCCCGTACGACATGTCGCCTTCGTAGATGGCCCCGTTTTTAAACATGTATTTGCTAAACCCATTTTGGCAGTCCCCTAGAATACATTGTGCCTCCAGCATGTTAAAGGCAAGGCACAGGAAGGCTACAGATATACCTGATCTGATCATAAGTCGTTGATTTTTAAAAACGTAAAAGGGATGAAGAGGTACAGGTCCGTTATCGCAACAGATTTGATGGAAAATGCGGATTCAGGATATAAAACTTATTTTTGCCTCCACATATTATATCAAACGACTATGAAAAAGATTCAATTTATTACGCTCCTCCTCCTCGTTGCCGCAATCTGGGTATCCTGTAAACAGGCTCCTGCTGCTGAAGCCGAAACAAACTCCTTTGGGGCCGGGGTATCAAAACCTGATGCAGCTGTAAGTTTTGCAGAGGTAAATGCACAACTTGAAACAGCTGATTCTGTCAACGTGGTCATGCGCGCCAAAGTCGGCGAAGTATGCCAGGCTAAAGGCTGCTGGATGAATATCGTAGATGCTGCCGGCACGACGGAAGGTGAAATGTTTGTACAGTTCCAGGACTATGGATTTTTCATGCCGAAAGACATTGCCGGTCGTGAAGTGATCGTCGAAGGTAAAGCTTACAAACAAGAGACCTCTGTCGAAGAGCTCCGTCACTATGCTGAAGATGCAGGCAAGACCCCTGATGAAATCGCCGGTATCACCGAACCGATCATGGAAAATAAGTTTATGGCGACAGGTGTCGTGCTTGTGAAGTAACTGAGTCAACTGTCAACTGTAAGCTGTTAAGATTCTAGTTGGTAGTTTCTAGTTGGTAGTAATTGTAAACGTAAAAAAAGGAGTGTTGGAATCAACGCTCCTTTTTTTGATCTGCTATGGTATTTAAATGAGATTTTAGCCCTCAGACTCGCAGATGCAAGACGCATGGTGCTCGTTTTTTTTGCAGGCTCTGCCTGCACACATCGTCTGTTTTTTTAAAAAAACAGACGATGTTGGTAGCCTCCGGCTACCAACGGGTAAAGCATAGGAATCATGTTCTATTTCGAGGCTTTGTCAGTAGCCTCCGGGCTACAGGTAAAAATCTTGCATCATGATCTCCCAAGACCCTCTGCCTCCTGAAAAGGTAAAATGCAGGGGATATGCAGCGCGAATCACCTGATATATTTTGAATCACTTTTGGCAAGCAAGAATCTTGCATAATGGATCGCCCAACGATCATCATTGGTCTGGCTCGCTGCCTGGGTTGCCGAAAGGAGCGTACAGCAAAGCAAATGGGATAGTTTTTTCATAAAAATGAAACTCCGGATGATGGCTTTTATTTTCATTCAGCAATGGAGTGTGGAAATGTCCATTACGAAGAGTCTGCGTCTTGTGTTACATCAATTACTGGTTAGAATTCAGCATTTACATTCAATAACGTTAGCGAAGTCGAAACGTAAACGAGCAGAAACTCGGAGCCATGGAAATTAGAAATTGAGTCATTTGACTATGAGAAATTTCCGGTCGTTGAGCGGAGCCGAAACGAACGACTCACTACTCACTACTCACTTAACCCAAGCCTCTGTGTCAGTAACTGAATATCCACATACTCCCCTATCAACTCAATCGCTCTCCGCACTTTCCACGGCGTATCCCGATTGATCTTCACTTCGATCTTACTGATCTGCAGTACCGATCCGTACGTGTCCAGTTCGGTACGAACCATCGGAATCTTATGCTTGATGATGTAATCGATCGAACGACTTTCCGGGGTACCCTGCCCTGTAAGCACTATGCCTGATAATGGTGATTTGGTCTTGCGCATCACCTTGGTGATGGAGTTGATTTTTTCAAGCGCAGGTTCAAGCTGACGCACTGCCGCTACCAACAATATATTCTCAAACGATTTCAATTCTTGTGTATCCAGTAGCGATCCAGCCATGATATCACCGACCTTGTTATCCAGGTTTTCAGGATTATGCGTTACCAATCCTGATATTGAATCCATGATCGTACGCATGACGGGATAGGCAAGACTTTTTTCGTAAGGGATCAATCCAAGAAGTGGAATACCCCGGGGTTCAAGCCACTTGTTGAGATAGTACCTCACCCTTTCCATTTTATCCGGGATCACCTTGTTGACGATCACACCCAGGATCGGAACACCTTCTTCTCGAAACAAGGCGAGGTTCATGTTGAGCATATCAATTGTACTTCCGATTCCACCTTCCACGACCATGATCACGGGCGCCTTTACAAGCTTGGCCACATGTGCATTGGACATCTCCGCCACACTACCAACACCAGGATGTCCGGTGCCTTCAAAGATGACCACATCATGTATCCGATCAAGTTCGATCGCTGCCATGCGGATATCTGCTTCGAGATTAAATTCTTCCGGATGCTCCAGATACCTCGTAGTAGCGCCAGTACCAAGGATGACCGGACTATGCAGCTTGGGATCAATACGAAAATCAATCAGGTCTGCAAACAAGACCGTGTCTTTATCTACGCGGAGATTATCCACCTCCAATGACTTTTGTCCTACAGGCTTGCAATACCCCACTTTATATCCTTCACGCATCAGCGCCGATACCAATCCAAGTGTACAAGTTGTTTTGCCAACATGCTGACTAGAGGCTGCCATGTATATGTTTCTCATGTTTTAGAGTATTTAAGTATGTATTTGTGATGCAGGAGCAAACTCCTGCATCGGCCAGCCATTGTTGGAGTTTGCTCCAACAATCGAGATGCAGGAGCATCGTCCATCAGGTGAACACACCTGATTGCAGGAGCAAACTCCTGCATCGGCCGGTTGATGTTTCGAGACCAATTGTAGGAGTTCATACCCTTGAGCCGTTGCTCTTAATCTGTTTTGAAACCATTTGTAGGGGTTCAAAATATTGAACCCCTACAAATGGTTTCAAAACATGGGTTCTAATTATTAAACACCTACATTTTTTTCAACTTCGGTTCAATATTTTGAACCCCTACCTTTGATTTCACCATGGGTTGTTATTTCCATATCATATTATCAATCAACCTGATCCCTTCAACTTTTACTGCACAGCAGACCACAATCTGATCTGCATCCTGCATCGATTGCACCGGTTCCAGTGTATACCCATTTACGATCTCAAAATATTCGGGATCAAAATTTACTTTGCGCAGTGCGTCCAATGCGATCTCCTGAACGGCCTTTGCAGGTCTTCTTTGTTCAAACAACATCTTGCCCGACGAAAGAATATTGAAAATAATGCCTGCTTTATCTCTCGCTTCCGCACTCAGCCTAACATTGCGTGAACTCATAGCTAAACCATTGGCCTCCCTGACCGTTGTACACATCACTAACTGAATGGGCATATGAAAATCAGTGATCAGTTTTCGGATAATAGCAAACTGTTGAAAATCTTTCTGGCCCATAAACAAGCTATCCGGTGTGGTGATGCTGAGCAACCTATACACGACTTCTGACATACCTATAAAATGTCCTGGCCTGAATTTGCCTTCCATCCTCTCCGCTGCAGGACCCGGATCAAAATCAATCGTTTTGTGGTCTCCCGGTGGATAGATATCTTCCACTTCAGGGAGGAAGACCATATCCACACCTCCTTCATATAGCATTTTCAGATCCGCTTCAATCGGTCGCGGATATTTGTGGAGATCCTCGGGATCATTAAATTGCTTTGGATTGACAAAAATGGAAACCACCGTCACATCCGTCTCTTCCTTACTTTTCTCCACAAGGGAGAGATGGCCATAATGCAAAGCACCCATCGTCGGCACGAAACCAACCTTAAGTCCGTCTGCCTTACGGCTTTCCACCCAATCCCGGATATGCTGCACCCGTTTAAAAATGAACATTGGCGATTTCGTTGTGTTTGAAGTTCAGTTTTGACCAGTAAATAGCGGGAAAAGGTAGTAAAAACAGTTGGCAGCGGGCAGTAGGCAATGGGAAGTAGGCCAGTAGCAATAGTCAAGATGCAGTTAGCCGCCAACTGGAAGACTACCAACTGAAGAATCCCTACTATTCTCAATTAACGCTTACTTTTGTCGCCCATGTTTTTACAAGTATTAAAATCAAAGATTCACAGGGCGGTCGTCACCGAGGCTAATCTCAACTATGTAGGGAGTGTCACGATCGACGAAGAACTGATGGATGCTGCAGGCCTGATCGATGGCGAACGCGTACAAGTCGTCAACAATAACAATGGCGCAAGGCTCGAAACCTACGTCATCACCGGAGAGCGCCATTCAGGCCAGATATGTCTCAATGGAGCCGCAGCCCGCCAGGTACAGATCGGAGATATCCTTATCATCATGGCTTACGCCTGGATGACCCCGGAAGAAGCTAAAGGTTTCAAACCAAGTAGTGTTTATCCTGATGAACACAACAAGATCAAATTCTAGCCGGTGACCCTTCCAAAAAAAGTCCGTTCGTTTTTACAGTTTATCCTTTTTACAGGTGTAGGCGTTCTTATTCTTTTTTTAGTCTATAGAAGCCAGAATGCCGCCTACATAGCAGACTGTGCCCTTAAAGGGATTCCGGATGAGGAGTGTAGCCTGATGGATAAACTTAAGGCGGATTTTGCAAGTGTCAATTATTGGTGGATTATGGCCATCATTGTCGCCTTTATCGTCAGTAATTTGTTGAGGGCGCATCGATGGCTCTTACTCATCAAGACTATGGGTACAAATGGTCGTATGTCGAATGCGTTTTTTACCATCATGGTTGGATATTTTGCTAATATGGGTCTTCCCAGAGTCGGCGAATTAGTCAGGGCAGGTTTATTTGCCAAATATGAAAATATAGGACCTGAAAAAGTCATGGGCACCATCGTGGTAGATAGGATCCTGGACCTACTCAGTCTGCTATTCGCTATCCTCCTTGCCTTTATCCTTCAGGGCAATGTCTTATTTGCTTTTTTTGAAAACAAAATCGGCAACTCTGTTTTTGGAAAAAGCTGGTTATACCTTCTGTTAGCGCTTGTCTTCCTCTTGTTGTTTTTCCTCTACCGTTTTCGCCGGTTCATCAAACAATGGAGCCTTTACCAAAAGATTCATCACCTGGTGGAAGGATTCAGGGACGGTCTCAGGAGTCTGCGCAGGGTTGAAAAGCCATGGCTACTATTTCTCGACACCGTCCTGATATGGCTGATGTACTATCTGATGATGTTCCTTTGCTTCTACTCTTTCGAACCTACAGCCCACCTTGGTGGTATGGCAGGCTTGATGGTCTTTGTTTTCGGAGGCCTTGGTATCGTATTTCCTTCCCCCGGAGGCATGGGCACCTTCCATCTGATGGTCATCACTGCACTTACGATCTATGGTATACATGGAGATGATGCCTTCTCATTTGCCAATATTCAGTATTTTTCTGTTCAGCTTTTAGGCTGTATGCTCATCGGCATCATCGGACTGATTGTACTGCCCATCATCAATAAGAAACCTAAAACCAATGTCACTGACCCGGACCACGGCACAATCTAAAATATTTGACCGGCAAGGTCTGGTCGAACAGATCGTCCGCTGGCGCCTAAACGGGGAGCGGATAGTATTTACGAATGGTTGTTTCGATATCCTGCATGCTGGCCATATTCGTTATCTCGAATCAGCTGCTGCCTGTGGTGATCGTCTGGTCATCGGAGTCAACGACGATCTTTCAGTAAGAAGATTGAAAGGAGAAACGAGACCTATCAATGTGCTGAATAGTCGTTTGTACCTATTGGCATCGCTCAATTGTGTAGATGCAGTAGTTCCTTTTGCTGAAGACACTCCACTTGATATCATCCTGCATTTACACCCTGACATACTTGCCAAAGGAGGTGATTATACTCCCGAGACCATAGTAGGGGCCAAAGAAGTAATTGGCTGGGGTGGTAGTGTGGAGGTCATTCCGTTTGTGGAAGGCTTCAGCACAACCCGCCTTGAAAGTAAGATCCTATCATTACACAGACGAAAAAATGAAGAATCATGAAAACCCATGCCGGTGAGGTATTTGATTTCCTCGAATCAGTCGCCCCACTCCACCTCCAGGAGAAATATGACAATAGCGGATTGCTGATCGGCTCATCCGACCAGGAGATCACCGGGGCTATTATCTGCCTGGATTGTACCGAAGCTGTATTAGATGAGGCAATTGCAAAAGGGTGTAACCTGGTCATAGCACACCATCCTGCTATATTTTACGGAGTCAAGCGAATCACCGGTGCTAACCCTACCGAGAGAATCATCCGGAAAGCCATCAAACACGACCTGATCCTGTATGCTGCCCACACCAACCTGGATAATACACTGAAGCATGGAGTAAATGAGCGGATAGCACGTAAAATAGGGCTGGACATCGATAGCATCCTGCGGCCTTTGCAAAACAGCCTTGATCCTACCCTGGGTGCAGGTATTGTTGGGTATTTTTCCAGTCCACTGACAGAACCTCAGTTCCTACACCTCCTGAAAGATCTGATGAAAGCCACCGTGATCAGGCATACTGTGTTGACGCACAAGCCAATACAGAAAGTTGCTATCTGTGGTGGATCCGGGAGCTTCCTACTGGAAGACGCCCGGAAGGCAGGAGTCAATGCCCTGGTGACGGCTGATTTCAAATACCACAACTTCTTTGATGCCCAAGACGGTCTCCTCGTCTGTGATATAGGTCATTATGAGAGCGAACAATATACAATCAACCTGCTGCAGGAGCTTATTTCAGGGAATTTTAGTACTTTTGCCGCCCATTGCACAGGAATCAATACGAATCCAGTCCATTATTTTACCTGATTTTCATACAAACTTATGGCTAAAACAACCGAAATCAGTATTGAAGAAAAGCTGAGACAGCTCTTCTCTCTCCAGAAGATAGATACTAAAATAGACGAAATCGAAGTCCTAAAAGGTGAACTTCCGATCGAGGTAAGCGACCTTGAAGATGAAATCACTGGTCTCGAAACCAGGCTCAAAAACCTCAATGATACCGTCAAGGATATTGAGAAAGAAGGGCTGAAGTTTACGACCAAGATCAGCGAAGGGGAATCCCTCATCAAAAAATATACCAAGCAACTGGATGATGTCAAAAACAACCGTGAGTTTGACGCCCTCTCCAAAGAGCTTGAAATGCAGAAACTCGAGATCCAGCTAGCTGAGAAAAAAGCCCGCGAAATCAATGATAAAGCTGCTGCAAAAAATACGGTAATCAAGGAAGCTAAGGAAAAACTGAAAGCTAAAAAAACCAACCTCGACGTCAAGAAGGATGAGCTCAAATCTATCATCGCCAAGACAGAGAAAGAAGAAAAAGCACTTCGCAAAAACGCTTCTACTGCTGAAGGCCTTATTGATGAACGCCTCCTCAAAGCATATCACCGTATCCGCAACAACTATCGCAACGGGCTTGCGCTCGTAGCGATTGAAAGAGATGCCTGCGGCGGTTGTTTCAACCAAATCCCACCACAGATCCAACTCGAAGTATCACAGCGTAAAAAAATCATCGCCTGTGAACACTGCGGACGTATCCTGGTCGACAGCGAGATCGCCGGATATACAGTAGAAGTATAATCTCATCGAATTGAATTCGTGAATAAAATCATTCGGGCACAAATGAAGACTTTTGTTTGTGCCTGGATTTTTTTTTGGACTGGTACCCTTACCGCCACAGAGATGTATTGGACGCCAGAAGCAAAAAATGCCTACGCCCTGATCTCTGACCTGCGCATCGATGAAGCCATCACTATCATCCGGCTTCAATCCATAACCCATCCCGAAAATCATATCTGGCCATACCTCGAAGACTACGGCGAGTTTCTGCGGATATTTGTTCAGGAAGACTTACGGAAAATTCCTGCATTCATTTCAGCGTCTGTCATCCGGCTGGAAAGGATAGCGTCCGTCCCTGAAACCAATCCGCTTTCCCTCATGGCACAGGCACAGATCGGACTTCATCAGTGTGCGCTCCATTTGCAACAGGGACAATTTGTAGCTGCTGCAACAGATATCAACAAGTCATTTAAACTACTGCGAAAAAACCAGAAGCTTCATCCAGACGATGTGGCAAACCTAAGGTTATATGCTTCGCTGAAAGTTGCCTTTGGTGCAGTCCCAGATCAATACCGATGGCTGGTTTCAATCGTCACAAGCCTGAATGGTACGATAGAGGAAGGACTCGGAGAATTATATTCCATCCTGCGTACCCTTAAACCGGAGACCAATCTTTTTTATAGAGAGACTTTACTGTACACTGCATTAGCTGAAGGCAGGCTGAATAACAATCCAGCCAAAGCAATACAACTACTCAATACTTATCTGGGGAAAACACCCGACACAAAGACTGTTCAATATCTGATGGCCAATCTGATGATTGCAAACGGCAACAATGACGGTGCGATCAGCATTCTGAGTAAACCTGTTGGCGTCCCGGGAGCCATCCCCATACCATTTCTTGACTTTATGCTTGGGGAGTGCAAATTATTTCGCGGAGATACGGATGCGGATGTTCCAATTAAAAATTTCCTAGTCCAGCACAACGGAAAACATTTCATCAAAGAGGCTCATCAGAAACTTGCCTGGTTTGCATTGCTAAAAGGAGATCGCAGCGGGTATTTTAATCACATGCAACAGATCCTGATCAAAGGGGCAAATACTACCGATGAAGATCAGCAAGCCATGATTGAAGCAGAGACTCATGCTACCCCGCATCCGGTGTTGTTGAGAAGCAGATTGTACTATGATGGCGGGTACTATGATAAAGCACTGAGCCAGCTTTCGCAAACCCTATACGATTCGATGAATCGGCATGCTCATCGTCTGGAGTATCTCTACCGCAAAGGAAGGATTCTGCAAGCCCAGAAGTCCTATGCGGAGGCATTACATTATCTCATGCTAACCATCAGCACAGGGCAGTTCGAAAAATTTTATTTCGCCTGCAGCGCAGCATTACAATGCGGGGTCATTCATGAATCGATGGGGGCCATTGAAACGGCCAGGAAGTATTACCTGATGTGCCTGGATATCACCCCGGAAACCTATAGCTCCAGCCTCCATCAGAAAGCTCGAATCGGACTTAATCGTACCGATGAATAACAAACCGGTGAAAGGATGGTGAAATTATCTAATCCCACTTCGTCTGAAGGAGGTCCAAAGTTCACTAAACTAGCTAAATCTAAATTAGCGAAAGTGGCGTAAAGCAGGCTTAAATGGAAAGGCCAATAACCACAGTTTAGTTAAAGGCCCTGAAGATGTTGCGATCAAGCTTATTTGAGTAGCGTGAGGCGGGATTGAACCGCCGACCTTGCGATTATGAATCGCACGCTCTAACCATCTGAGCTACCACGCCAAAAAAGGAGTGCAAATATAAAAGTTTCTCCCCAAAACGTACGGGGTTACCCAAAATCTACTTTTATCCATGCTGTTTCCGAAAGCTCAAAGCCCCCTTTTAGTCCGGAATCCACGTTTTGCAAACCAAGTGGTTGATTTCCCAGATCTCTGATTATCAATCATCCGAGGCACATACTGGGGTTACTAATACAGAAAAACGGGCGACATCATGTCTCCAATTTCCCAGGCGCAGGGGTTTGATTTATGTCGACAGACCTTTCAATTAAGGCCCATTTAAACGAACCTATCTTTCCACTCCATCGGCGGCAACGGACAAGTATCAAAGCGCTTTCCATACCGATAACGCCTTTTGGCCACCCAACGATACATCGCATCCCTCCATGTCTTAGGTATCAGTCGACCTATAAAGCCAAGATTGTAAGGAAATCCAAGCGTTTGTAAAATCTTCAATGCAGCATCACTTCGTATAAACACCTCCCCTTCGTCATAAAACACAATCGTATCCTCGTGATTGTACCTAGGTATCAAAGGTGTCAGCATCTCCGCTGCCAGTTTGCCTTCAAGCGGTGAAAACCTAATTTCTATCTTCTTATCTGCACGGAGGATTCGCTTCACCCAGGAGTGACACATAGGACAGTTACCATCAAAAAATATTATTTTCATTCAGCTAAATGTGAGAGGGGTGAGCGGTGTGAGACAGTGAGAAGAGTGAGACATTGAGAGGCGCAAGACAGTGAGACAGTATGAGGTGTGAGACAGTGAGAGGTGTGAGACAGTGAGACGAGTGAGACATTGAAACGCTTACAATCTCCACTCACAACTCACAATTCACAACTCATGCTTCGACCTGCTAACGCTCAGCCTTGTGCTTAAGCTCAGCAACCGCAACTCACAACTCACATTATCCAAAAACCACTTCAAACAGTTCTCTCAACAATTTTACCTGGACAACAGTTGTATTTGATTTTGGTATTTCGAGTTGCCCGGATGGAGGGATATAGATTTTATTATACCCTAATCTGGTAGCTTCTGCAATCCGTTTATCCAATTGCTGCACCGGACGTATTTCTCCTGACAAGCCCACTTCACCTGCAAAGCAAATATCTCTGGGCACCGGGATATCCTGTAATGAAGAGACCAATGCTACGGCCAGAGCGAGATCGATTGCTGGTTCAGTGACTTTGAGTCCACCGGCTACATTGAGGAATACATCCTGGTTGCCAAAGAAAAACCCACATCGCTTTTCGAGCACGGCAAGCATGAGGTGGAGGCGTCTGACATCATATCCAGAGGTGGATCGTTGGGCTGTACCATAGACAGCAGTGCTGACCAACGCCTGTGTCTCTATCAGAAAAGGCCTGAAGCCTTCACATACTAGGGCAATACATGAGCCTGATGCTCTGTGATTGTGGTCCGCTGGTATAAGCCATTCGGATGGGTTCTCTACGGGAACAAGTCCCATGCCTTTCATTTCATAGATCCCGATCTCTCGTGTCGACCCAAATCGGTTTTTGACACATCGGAGGAGTCTGAAATTATATTGTCTGTCTCCTTCAAGATGTAAGACAACATCAACTATATGCTCCATTAATTTCGGTCCAGCGATATCTCCTTCCTTGGTGATATGTCCTACCAGTATGATGGTGATACCGGTCTGCTTACTGAGCTGTTGCAAACGGTAACTGCATTCCCGGATCTGACTTACGGAACCCGGAACCGATTCAAGATTTGGAGAGTATATGGTCTGGATGGAATCGATGATGACGATACCTGCCTGAATCTCTGTGATGGCATCGATGACCCTCGTGAGATCAGTCTCTGCAAGGATATGGCAATGCTCTCCTTTGATGCCCAGACGGTGGGCACGCATTTTAATCTGGGTGGCGCTTTCTTCTCCAGAAATGTACAACATCCTGAGACCGTGATTGGCAGCCATTTGAAGCAACAAGGTAGATTTCCCTGCGCCAGGTTCACCTGCCATGAGGATTACGGATCCGGGTACTACTCCTCCACCGAGGACCCTTTCAAGCTCCGGATCGCCTACCTGCACCCGCATCTCGGTTTCCATGCTTATCTCTGAAAGTAACGTCGGAATAGCTCTATCACCTGTGATGCGTTTTGATGCACCCGAACTATTCTTTCCGGATATAATCTCCTCTGTCATAGTGTCCCATGAATTACATTCAGGGCATTTACCCATCCAGCCTGAAGCCGTGGCACCACAGTTGGAACAGACATATCTGGTTTTAGCTTTGGACATATTATTTTGGTGTTTTCAAACCGGTTAACAAATTATTATTAGGTTTTTATGCCTTAAAAGTAAATATTAGTAAACTCTGTGTAAATTTAGAGTGTTATTGTTGTCATATTGCATTTGATGCAGACCTGACAAAATCCAATTTAAACGTAAACCTAAGGCCTGATAGAAAAATAATGTAGTATTATTTAAAGATATGTATGTTCGCTTCGTTATTACGTCCTCAATAGCGATAACTTCAGGTTTTCTTGGTTTGAAATGACACTAATAAACATAATCTGTTGAAACTTAGGTTTTGTGTCAAGTAGATAGGATCATATTTATCAAATGATAAAAAAACTTTTACCGCCTGAGTTACATAACGAATAGAATTTTCAAACGGCTTATCTTTATGCTTTGATTGAATAAAAAAATCTGTTTTTCTGACAGAAAAGATATAGTTTTCAATTGGTTTTTTGGGGTTTTTGGGGTGCCGAGTGCTAGCTCGGTGCCCCCTTTTTTTTGTAAGAGGGCGAGACGACTGGATTCGTTTAAAATTCACTGGTAGTAGGGGTTCAAAATTTTGAACCCCTACAACTGGATTCGTTTAAAATTCACTGGTAGTAGGGGTTCAAAATTTTGAACCCCTACAACTGGATTCGATCGATTCTTGCATATTGCATTTTGCCATTCAGCCTTTTAATCATTTGAGACATTTTACGCAGGGCTATAAACCCCACTCCTGTTTGAAATTTATATCTTGGTTCCCATGAATCCATGGTTTACTAACGATGCTGTTGTGTTCGGTATCCTTATCTGCACACTTGCCATTATTTTCTATACCTCCAATTCCGAGGCGCCCTTCTGGAAGAAGTTTTATACATATGTGCCCGCCTTGCTCTTATGCTATTTTATACCTGCCTTGATGAACTGGCCCCTTGGTCTTATTTCCGGGGAGGAAAGCAATTTGTATAAAATTGCTTCCCGCTATTTTTTACCAGCCAGTCTCATCCTGCTTTGCCTGAGTATTGACATGAAAGCCATTCTGGGATTGGGACCAAAGGCGTTGATCATGTTTTTTACCGCGACGATTGGTGTCATACTTGGTGGTCCAATTGCTCTGCTGGCTACCACCTGGTTATTCCCAGGCGTTATAGAAACTTCATCAGACGATTTGTGGAAAGGGCTAAGCTGTATTGCGGGAAGCTGGATAGGCGGAGGCGCCAACCAGGCCGCCATGAAAGAAATATTCAGTGTGCCTGACAGCCTTTTCGGAACTATGGTAGTAGTCGATGTCGTCGTGGCAAACATTTGGATGGCATTCCTGCTCTATGGCGCAAACACTACAGCAAAAATTGACAAATGGCTTAAAGCTGATACCAGTGCTATTGAAGGCCTTAAAAAGAAAATCAATGATTACCGCCTGAGTATTGAAAAAGTGCCATCAACGCTGGATATGTTCATCCTGATGGGTGTAGCTTTTGGTGGGGTGGCCATCTCGCACTGGGGTGCTGATCTGATCGTTCCTGCTTTACAATCCATTGAACCAGAATTAAAGGCATGGCGACTGGAGTCCATCATCAGTGGATTTTTCTGGATTGTTTTGATTGCTACTACCTATGGTCTCATGGTTTCTTTCACTCGTTTCCGCAAATTGGAAGGCGTAGGTGCATCTAAATGGGGAAGTATCTTTATCTACATCCTCGTCGCCACTATAGGCATGGGAATGAACCTGAAAGAAGTCTTTGACAACCTGGGATTGTTTGCTATTGGCATTATTTGGATGCTGGTCCATGCCACAACGATGATCATTGTGGCAAAACTGATCAAGGCTCCATTCTTTTTTATGGCTGTTGGTTCACAGGCCAATATAGGTGGAGCAGCTTCTGCACCTGTGATGGCTGCTGCCTTTAGTCCTTCCCTGGCGCCGGTCGGTGTATTGCTGGCGGTATTAGGTTATGCCCTGGGTACGTATGGAGGTATCATCTGTGCTTATCTCATGAAAGCAGTTCAAGGGGTGTAAGAGAGTAAGAAGGTGAGAAAGTTGGAGGGTGAGCGGTTTTAATTTTAAGACTGGAGGTTTCGACAAACTTATTAACCGGTGGTTCATGCCTTTAAGGCCTCGGAGAAGATTAATTTCCTCGTAAAAGGACCAGATAAACAGGTGACAACTATTTTTAAGGAACCTTGTTTCCTTAACTCGCCAAAATGTGGAGTTAAAAACCCTATTTTTGCGACCTCCAATGAGTGATCAGATCAAACATGAGTGCGGCATCGCACTGATCAGGCTTCTTCAACCGTTACAGCACTACCAGGAAAAGTATGGCACAGCTCTCCATGGACTGTATACCATGCAATTGCTCCTTCAAAAGATGCGCAATAGGGGACAGGACGGGGCAGGAGTAGCCACGATCAAACTTGATCCCTCTCCAGGGACCAGGTATATCAGCCGTAAACGAAGCAACAGTCCTCAATACCTCAAGGAAGTTTTCCAGGGCATTTTTCAGCATTTTGAAGATTGCACCCCGGAGCAACTCAAAGATGGTGCGTGGCTCAAGGAAAATAAACCCTACACCGGTGAAGTCCTCATGGGCCACCTCCGGTATGGCACCCATGGTGACAATTCGATCGAGACCTGCCACCCTTTTGTCCGGCTTAATAACTGGATCACACGAAATCTTGTCCTGGCAGGTAATTTTAACCTGACCAATGTCGACGAACTTTTTAATGAACTGGTACGCCTGGGCCAATACCCGAAAGAAAGATCAGACACGGTCACCGTGCTTGAAAAAATAGGTCACTTTGTGGATAGTGAGGTGGAGCGATTGTTCAAGTGGTACAAACAGGATGGCATCGAAAATGAAATGATCACCCCACTGATCATGGAGAATATGGATGTACAGCGCATCCTGAAAAACTCCTGCCGCAAATTTGACGGCGGATATGTCATGGCTGGCATGATCGGACACGGAGACGCCTTTATCTTCCGCGATCCAAACGGTATACGCCCTTGCTTCTATTATGCGGATGATGAAATCATCGCAGCCGCTTCTGAACGACCAGCCTTACAAACCACGCTCAATATCAGTGCCCGCTTTGTCGAAGAACTCGAACCCGGCCATGCCCTGATCATCAAGAAAGCAGGCGGACACGAGGTCGTCCCCTTTATCGAAAAACGCGAAAAAAAAAGCTGCTCATTCGAGCGTATTTATTTTAGCCGCGGTTCGGATAAGGATATCTATGTCGAACGTAAGAACCTGGGCAAAAACCTGGTCGAACGCATCCTGCAGGCGGTTGATTACAAATTTGAGGATACCGTATTTACCTATGTCCCCAATACAGCTGAAGCTGCTTTCTATGGCCTCATGGAAGGACTGCACGATGCCTATAGTAAAGTAAAAGCAGATCAGATAGTCGCAGCAGGAGGAAAAATGAGTGCTGAAGAAATCAGGACCCTGCTGGCCAAACAACCCCGCATAGAAAAGCTTGCCAACAAAGATGAAAAACTGAGGACGTTTATCGCCAACATCGATACCCGTCATGAAATGGTATCGCATGTGTATGATGTTACATACGGTATCATTCGTAATGATCTCGACACCCTTGTCTTGCTTGACGATTCTATAGTCCGGGGAACAACCCTAAGAGATTCAATCATCAGGATGGTAGCCCTCCGGCTGAAACCAAAGCGTATCATTGTCGTAAGCAGTGCACCGCAAATCCGCTATCCGGATTGTTATGGTATCGACATGTCCAAGATGGGAGACTTCGTTGCATTTAAGGCCTTGGTGGATATCCTGCGCGAAGAAGGAAAAGAATCTCTGTTGCAGGATTGTTACCAGCGATGCAAGGCCCAATTGGCTCTTCCTATAGATCAGATCACTAACCAGGTACAAAGCCTGTATGATCATGTATCTGAAGAAAGGATCTCAAAACAAATAGCACAAATTGTTTCACCAACGGATATTGATGTGAATGTTGATGTGATCTACCAGACGATTGATGGATTACATGAAGCATGTCCAGACCATACCGGAGACTGGTATTTTTCAGGAAACTATCCTACTCCGGGTGGAAATAAAGTGGTCAACAAAGCCTTTATCAATTATATGGAAGGCAGGGATGAAAGATCATATTGATCAATATCCATGCAGGAATATTACATCGCCAAGCGTTTATAAAACCTTTGAATTTTCACTATGCCGGATATCATTAGGCTTCTTCCCGATTCGATAGCTAACCAGATCGCTGCCGGTGAGGTTATACAACGTCCTGCATCCGTGATCAAGGAATTGCTTGACAATGCCGTTGATGCACAGGCAACAGAGATCAACGTCATCATCAAAGATGCCGGAAAGACTGTCATACATATCCAGGACAATGGAAGTGGCATGTCCCCGACGGATGCGAGAATGAGCCTGGAACGTCATGCCACCTCTAAACTGAGGAAAGCAGAAGATCTGTTTGACATCCGCACCATGGGTTTCAGGGGAGAGGCCCTTGCCTCCATTGCTGCCATCGCGCACCTGGAGATCAAGACCCGAAGAGCTGAGGATCAGATAGGCACCAGGATTCTTGTCGAAGCTTCAGTGGTAACTGTGCAGGAAGGTTGTCAATGCCCAGTGGGCACTTCTGTCATCGTCCGCAATCTATTCTACAATGTTCCGGCCAGAAGAAAATTTCTGAAAAGTGATCCGGTCGAGATGCGTCACATCCTGGATGAATTTCATCATCTCGCTCTAGCTTTTGAACAAATCCAGTTTAAGCTATATCATCATGAGCAGGAGATCTACAATCTGCCTGCCGGCTCTCTGCGCAACAGGATCATTAATATCTTCGGCAAGAAGATCAATGAACATCTCGTTCCTGTGGAAGAGGAAACCAATTATGTAAACTTTAGCGGCTACATAGGAAAACCCAAGCTTGGGAAAAAATCAAGAGGGGAGCAATTCCTTTTTGTCAACCGCAGGTTCATCCGGAGTTCTTATCTACAGCATGCGGTCAAGTCGGCCTATGAAGATATTTTACCCCCAGATCAATATCCATTCTACATTCTTTTTCTTGATATCAATGCAGATAAAATTGATATCAATGTCCATCCGACCAAACAGGAAATAAAGTTTGAAGATGAACGTATCATCTACAATTACCTTCGTGCAGCCTGCCGGCACGCACTTGGGAAATATAGCATTACTCCATCCATTGATTTCGAACAGGAAGTCGGGATCAACCGCTCCACCGGAGATGCTCCTGCCAGAACTGTCTTTAATTCTGGTATGAGTGGAATGGAGCGCGATCGTCACCAAGAAAAAGAAAATATCAAAAAATGGGGCACATTGCTTCAATCTATTGAAGGTTTTTCAATTGAAAAAAGTGAAGACCCTGCAGATACTGCCCATACTCCTGCATCCGTATTCAGTACCGACACAAATGACACGGATTTAACAGACCTTGCCGTGCCGGTGCAACTTTGGCAACGATATATCGTAGTGACCGGCCTTGCCAACATGCTGGTGATCGATCAGCGTGCTGCCCATGAACGGATTTTATTTGAGTCTATGATGAAGGACCTGGCCTTGCACAATGTGGCAACGCAGAAATTACTTTGGCCGGAAACTATACAGAGCAGTACTGCCGATGCAGCAGTCCTGAGAGAATTAGTTCCGCATCTGCAATCCCTTGGTTTTGATGTTGCTGAATTTGGTCATGATACGTTTATCATCCATGGTATACCAGCCATCATGACAGATCTTATTTCCCCTCAGCAGGCCATTGAAGATATCCTTGACCGGTTTAAAGAAGGACACCAGATGATGGAGATGAAACCGGTTGAAAAGATCGCCTTTGTCATGGCTTCAAACTTGAGCAGACGCCGGGGTGAAATCATGACAACTGAAGAAATGCAAAGCCTGATCGAACAACTCATGGCCTCTGACAATCCCTATACAAGCCCTTCCGGAAGAAAGACCTTTATTACTTTCGGCAAAGAAGAGATACTCAAACGATTTCAATCCTAAAGCTCACGTGATCCTCTATCCCTATGATGCCACTGACCGGTATAGTAAAACATCTGTTGATCATCAATGTCATCGTTTTTGTTGCAGTACAGTTATTACCCCCTGAATGGGGCAATATGCTTCCTTTTTACTCTCCGGCCACCGGGTTGTTTCAGCCATTCCAGATCATCACCTACATGTTTATGCATGCGGACATCTCCCATATTTTATTCAATATGTTGAGCCTTTATTTTATGGGTCCGATGGTTGAAATGACGCTGGGACCCAAGCGATTTCTGGCGCTGTATATGATTTCAGGACTTACCGGCCTGGCAGCTCACTTTATTGTTGGTTATCTGCCTTATTACCTGGGGTGGACATTTGCCGCTCCCGAATTTGCAGTCCTTGGAGCATCTGGAGCTGTTTTCGGGGTGACTATTGCTTTTGCTACCTTATATCCGGATCGCGAATTGATGTTACTTTTTCCGCCTATCCCTATAAAAGCCTGGGTCATGGCTTTGATACTTATTGGTATTGGTCTGTATTCAGGCCTCACCGGCTCAGGAGGCAATGTGGCTCATTTTGCGCACTTGGGTGGGGCGCTGGCAGGATTTATCCTTGCACGTCATTGGAAATATGGGGGAAACTTCCTGAGATAGGGACAAGAGGGACAATAGGCACAAGAGGCACAAGAGGCGGAAGAGGCGGAAAAGGCAGAAGAGGCAATGTAAATCTTGACTTCTTTGAAATCGTATTTCTACGAAATATATTTCGCCGAAATAAGTGTCAGATGGCAATGCTAAGCTCTTCAACCCTACGGCTCGCTTATCCCAAGAAGCTTAAAGCGGTCTTCAGCCCCGAAAGGCCTTTTCCGCCCCTTCAGCCTTTCTGCCTCTTCAACCTCTTCAACCTCTTCAGCCACTTTCACCATTTACCAACTTTATTCTCCTTTCATTCGTTTTCTTCGATATCACTTACATTTGATATTGTGTTCCGCTCGATAATAAACGACATACGATACCAGTTCCAGTCCGGCAATACGATCACCAGGTTGATCATTGTCAATGTGGCTCTATTTCTGGCCATAACGCTGTTTCAGCTGGTTCTTATCGTGAGTTCAGGCTTTAATCCTCAGCATGGGTTGTTCGGGGAAGTAACAAATTACCTTTTCCTTTCCGATGACCTCGTGTGGGATGCCATGCATCCATGGACAATCCTAACCCATATGTTTACCCACGTAGGGTTTTTCCATATTTTATTTAATATGATGATCCTCTATTGGTTTGGCAGGATCGCCGGGGACCTGCTGGGTGATCACCGGATGTTACCGCTATACCTTTATTCCGGATTGGCAGGGGCCCTAATCTATCTGCTTACTGCTCCACTCATCTATGATGGGGGCAGTAATCTGCATGGAGCATCTGCAGCGATCATGGGCATCGTAGCTGCTGCAGGTATTACTGCTCCTGATTATCAGATGCGATTATTGTTCCTTGGAGATGTAAGACTGAAATATATAGTTGCCGGACTTTTGGCCATTTATGTCATTGGTATCGCCAATATGGAAAATGTAGGAGGACATATGGCTCATTTAGGCGGTGCAGCTTTTGGCTTTTTTTATGTCCATATGCTACGCCAGGGCGTTGACCTCACACGTGGCTTCAGACGCCTAATTTCTTTATTTAAAAAACCTGTTCGCACCCCTTCAAAACCAGTCAAGCGAAAAGTCACCATGGAAGTGCGACATCGTGCGGCCAATCAGAAATCAGACAGCCCAACTACGGTCGAACATGTGATTGATGGGGACCAAGAACGCCTTGACTCCATCCTGGATAAAATCAAGCAGTCAGGCTTCGAGAATCTCAGTGAGGAGGATAAAAAATTTCTGCATGACGCGAGCCAAAAGTAACCCGAAGATAGGTTTGCTGAAAAAGTGGATCCTCGGGATCAATGGCTGTTTCATCTTGCTGCTGATACTCACCTATATAACCCCTTACGTCTCCGTTGAAAAATGGGGATGGCTTTCGCTGCTGGCGCTCACATATCCCTTTATCATGCTGGTCAACGGCCTCTTTGCAACAGGCTGGATTTTTTTCAGAAGCTGGTATGCCTCTTTTTCAATTGTAGCTATTCTTGCCGGTTTCACAAATCATACCAGCTACGTAAAACTCTTTTCCACCGGGTCAGGGAAAGCGCCTTGCGAAGAATCCATCCGGCTGATGTCCTATAACATGCGTGGCCTTTCAATGATACCAGTAAAAAAAGGTACCGGTATAGAAGGAAAAATAGATTCCCTTTACAACGCCCTGAATAGTCTTGTAGAATTCCCGGACATCCTCTGTCTGCAGGAAGCCGCCAAAGGAGAACTTATAGCCAAAAGGTTTGGAATGAATCATAGCCTTCATGCTCCAAAATCTTCACTTTGGATATTATCCCGATATCCTATCCTGAAGCATGGCGAACTGGAGGGCGAGGAGACCAGCCCAAGCTGCATGTGGGCAGACCTCAAGACCCCTCAGGGCACCCTCAGAGTATACAATATGCATCTGGTATCGAACAGGGTCACCAATACGACTGAGGAGCTCATCCAGGATATGGATCTCAAAAATGAAAACACCTGGCAGAATATCCGCTTTATCGTAAGCCGGTATAAACAAACCACAAAATTGAGAGCTATAGAAGCTCTAACCATCAGGGACCATCTTCGTAAATCACCCTACCCTTCAGTTATTGCCGGAGACGTCAATGACACCCCATTGTCCCATACGTATCATATATTGGCTGATGACCTCAGAGATAGTTTTAAGGAACGTGGATCCGGACTGAGCACAACCTATGAAAGTAAGCTGCCGCTGCTGAGGATCGATTACCTGCTTGGCACCCCCTCCATTTACTTCAAGGATCACTATACGCACCATATCCGGTATAGCGACCATTACCCTGTGAGCACAGGAATTTGCCTCAATACCCGGACAGGGTCCTGATCTCCTCGCTTCAATAGCTTATTTTTGCGGCCATGAACCTGAAAATCTATAACAGCATCAGCGGCACAAAAGAGACTTTCCGTTCCATCATCGAGGGCCGGGTAGGAATGTATGTCTGTGGTCCAACCGTTTATAACGATGTCCATATCGGAAACTGCCGCACGTTTGTGAGTTTTGATGTCATCTACCGGCACCTCATGTACCTGGGGTATAAAGTGCGCTATGTCCGTAATATAACAGATGTAGGCCACCTGGAGGGTGATGTAGATTCCAACGCCGAAGATAAAATCAGTAAAAAAGCAAGGCTAGAGCAACTGGAACCAATGGAAATCGTCCAGAAATATACCAATGGCTTCCATGAGATCATGCGTCGGTTTAACACTCTCGAACCAAGCATAGAGCCGAGGGCAACAGGCCATATTCTGGAACAGATAGAGATGGTAGAAGAGATCATCAAGAGAGGATATGCCTATGAAGCCAATGGCAGCGTTTATTTTGATACCAACAAATTGCTCCGTGAGGCTGATGTGTATGGAAAATTATCAGGAAGGAAAGTAGAAGACCTGCTGGTGGAAACCAGAGACCTGAAAAACCAGGATGAAAAAAGACATCCATCAGATTTCGCTATCTGGATAAAAGCGGATGAGCGGCATTTGTTACGATGGAACGCGCCTTGGTCTGTTGGATTTCCGGGATGGCATCTTGAATGCTCCGTGATGAGTACTAAATACCTTGGCGAACGATTTGATATCCATGGCGGTGGAAATGATCTTAAATTTCCGCATCATGAAAATGAAATAGCCCAGAGTTTTGGCGCTTGCGGAAATACACCTGCCAACTATTGGATCCACAGCAACATGCTCCTTCTTAATGGCAAGAAGATGTCGAAAAGCGAGGGCAACAATATCACACCCGTACAAATATTTACCGGCAATAGCCCACATATCAGTAAGGCATACTCTCCGATGACGCTTCGCTTTTTCTTTCTACAGGCACATTATGCAAGCACGCTTGATCTCAATGACGCATCATTGAGTGGTGCCGAAAAAGGTTATAGAAGATTGATTGAGACCTATCATACACTGAAAGGACTCACCACTGATGTCAAAAAAAGAGATAGTTCACTGGCAGCAGAAATACACCAGGGCATACGTGATGCGTTTGATGAAATGAATGATGATTTCAACGCACCTAAGGCACTGGCGAGGTTGTTTGAACTCTGCACCATTATCAACAAACTTTCCGATGGACAGCTCCAGACGGATGATACTGGCCAGGAAGCATTGGATGCACTCAAAAAATGCTTTAGTGATTTGTTGTTCGTTATTTTCGGACTCAACGATGAATCCGCCTCGGGTGCAGATGATCATATGGTTCAATTACAGGGCTTGATGCAACTGGTGATTGATATGCGTCAGCAGGCACGCGAGAACAAAGACTGGTCTACTTCAGATAAAATTCGAGATACGCTCAATGCTATACATATTGACTTGAAGGATGGAAAGGAAGGAACATCGTGGAAGATAAGTTAGAAGTGAAAAATGAAAAATGAAAAGCGATGTGCTGAGTGGAGCCGAAGCATGATGGTACGACGACGCTCACCAACCGAAATGGTTCGACTATGCTCACCAACCGATAATTAAAAATGAAAATCGAAGCACAGTGTACCTGGAGAATTGAACGAACAGGCAGACTCTAAGCTACAAGAACTAAACTATCTAAACTACAAGCCGAAGGTGCATTAACTCCACTTTCTAAAGACTGTAACCAATTAAAAATCTGTCGACCCGCAATAAACTTATCAACACATCAACTTATCAACACATCAACTTATCAACACATCAACTTATCAACACATCAACTTATCAACAACAACCTTCCCATACTTGATACGCCCATGAAATACATATTCTTTCTTCTTTTCCTCTCCCTTATTATTTCCTGCAAACAGGATCCCGTCCCTACGACTCCAGCAGAGGATACAACAAAGCCAACAACACCGGTCAAGGTACCTGTATTTTCAAAAGACTCTGCCTATGCTTTTATTGCAAAGCAGGTAGCCTTCGGGCCCAGAGTGCCCGGTAGTGAAGGACACAAAGCTGCGCGCCAATGGATGGTCAGTAAGCTGAAAGGTTATGGTGCTAAAGTCACGGAGCAGACCTTCAATGCAAAAACAGCAACAATAGGTGAAGTCAGAGCTGCCAATATCATAGCTTCTTTTAACCCCACGTATGCAAGGCGGGTATTGCTCGCGGCCCATTGGGACACCCGATATGCTGCAGATGAAGATGATGAACGTGCTGACAAGCCGATCGATGGTGCAGATGATGGTGGCAGCGGTGTGGGCGTCTTACTTGAAATGGCAAGACTCCTCAAAGAAAATCCGCTTCCGATAGGTGTTGATATCATCCTGTTTGATGCCGAAGATCAGGGTGCAACAAATGGCGGTGCAGAAACATGGTGTCTCGGAGCTCAACATTGGGCGCGAAACCCGCATATACAGGGCTATCGTGCTGAATTTGGAATATTGGTTGATATGGTGGGTGCCAAAGGAGCCACATTTCAGAAGGAAGATGTTACAGGCGTTTTCACACCCCAAAAGGTGAGCAGGATCCATAGTCACTATGAAAAGGTATGGTCACTGGCTAAGGGGATGGGTAAGTCTGCTAATTTCATAGATGTAAAGAGCAGACCCATAACAGACGATCATTACTTTGTCAATCTCTACACCGAAATCCCGATGATTGATATCATCAACAAATCACTGGATACCAGCAGGGGCTTTGGAGCGCACTGGCATACCCACGATGATAACTTAAACGTAATTGACCCCAATGTCCTCGGCACGGTCGGTCAGGTAGTAACAGCTTATCTTTATAATTCATCGAAGACACAGCTATAACTCCATCATTAGCCTTCAACATCACAACATGCTTGCCTTCAATCGTAACCTCATGAAATTCGAAACACTTGCTATCCGGTTACAAATAGCCCAGACGGGCGAAAAGGAACATAGCACACCTTTGTTTCCTACATCCAGTTTCGTTTTTGATGATGCCGAGCAGATGCGGGCTGTATTTGCTGATGAGGAACAAGGTAATATCTACAGCCGCTTTACCAATCCCAACTGCAAAGAACTCGAAGATAAAATAGCTGCCCTGGAAGGCGCCGAGGATGCAGTCACTACTGCGAGCGGAATGGCTGCCATCTTTGCCTCCTTTATGGCACTCCTCAAGTCAGGTGATCATCTGATTGCATCAAGGGCAGTGTTTGGTTCCACCCATACCATTCTTCATCAATATCTTCCTAAGTGGGGCATTGAAGTCACACTTGTTGATCCTGTGGACCAACAAACCTGGAATGAAGCCGTCAAGGATTCTACTAAAATGTTTTTTATCGAAACTCCATCCAATCCGGGTCTTGATATTATAGACCTTGAAGCTGCAAAATCATTCTGTGTCAAAAACAACCTCATCCTGAATGTAGATAACTGCTTTGCAACGCCCTACCTGCAGCAACCGGTGCATTGGGGTGCTGATCTTATTACACACAGTGCGACAAAATATATTGACGGTCAAGGCAGGGTGGTCGGAGGCATAGTAGCTGGAAGAAAAGAACTGATCACAGAGATCAAAAAACTTTGCAGGAGTACAGGTCCAGCCCTCTCTCCGTTTAACGCATGGGTGTTGTCAAAAAGCCTTGAGACACTTGCCGTAAGAATGGACAGACATTGTGATAATGCGGAACGTCTCGCACACTTTTTAGCCCAACATCCCCAATGCCAAAATGTACGGTATCCATTTCTGGACAGTCACCCCGGTGCCGCTATCGCCAGAAAACAAATGAAGCGAGGAGGTGGCCTGGTTACCTTCGAAATAGCCGGAGGGTTCGTGCAAGGGAAACGATTCCTGGATGGATTGAAGATGTTATCGCTGACGGCCAATCTTGGCGACACACGCAGTATTGCAACTCATCCAGCATCTACCACCCACGCCAGACTCACCCCTGAGGCCAGGGCCGAAGCAGGGATCACAGATGGCCTCCTACGAATCTCCACAGGGCTCGAACATATCGATGATATCATCCTCGATATAGGACAGGCTTTAATCATGAGTGAACAATGACCAAAGTTACTGATTATGCCTTGCCCGTTGAAATCCCTGGCATCAGCTACTTCCGCGATTCCTCCCCATTCTCCCTCGAGCTAGGATATACTTTTGCGGATGGAATCACCATTGCCTACCATACCTATGGGAAACTCAATGCAGCAAAAAATAATGTCATCTGGGTATGCCATGCGCTGACGGCCAACAGTCGTGTTGATGACTGGTGGAGTGGCCTATTTGGTGAAGGCAAAACACTCGATCCAACAAAATATTTTATCGTCTGCGCCAATGTACTTGGCTCCTGTTATGGATCTACCGGAGCCCGAAGTATCAACCCTGCTTCTAGTCAACCATATGGAATGAACTGGCCATTGGTGACCGTGAGAGACTGGGTCAATGCGCATGACAGATTGAGGGTGCACCTGGGTATTGATGAGATCCGGTTTTGTATAGGCGGATCATGTGGTGGTCACCAGGTACTTGAGTTTGCATATCTGATCCCTGACAAAATAAAACACCTGGGGCTCCTCGCCACCAGCGCAAGGGAATCTGCCTGGGCTATAGCAGGCCATGAGGCCCAACGACAGGCCATGCTCGCTGACCATACATTGAGCGAAAACAATCATGAATCAGGTGCAATAGGCATGCGTGCTGCAAGGGGAATAGCCCTACTCGGGTACAGAACGATTGAAGCCTACATTGAAACACAAACAGACCAGGATGACGTCATGCGGAATCATCGTGCATCATCCTATATCCGTCATCAAGGAGAAAAACTGGTGAACCGTTTTTATGCGCATTGCTATTGGCATCTAATCAATTCACTGGATACACATCATCTGGGAAGAGGACGCGGTGGAACAGACATTGCACTTCAGCGACTAACCATGAAGGCCACCATCATCGGTATTGATTCCGACCGCTTGATTCCGGTGCCTCAACAGATATTTCTTGCAGAACTCATGCCAGACGTTACACTTCATATCCTGCAGTCCCCTTATGGACATGATGGTTTCCTGATCGAAACAGATCAGATCAACAGCATCTTTGTGTAGATTCCTTATTCTAGTTTTATACGGACAGTAACCCCTCCTTCGACGTTAACGACGAGATAAGAATTACTGACGTAAGGTTGCTGGCGTCTATAGTCAACAAAAAACCTGAGGCTGACATTCTTATTGACGTCATAGCTGATCGCAGGCGATATCGTGATATCCTTAGATCCTCTGGTTGGCCTTGCCCCTGCTTCCTGATCGAGCAGGTGATTGAATGTGATATTATCGGAGAAGGACAAGTCAAAGAGGATGCTGAGGTCATTACCCAGCTTTGGGGTTCCACCACCACCACCTGGTTTCGGTGTACTTGATTTCTTTTTATTAGCTGCACTGTTGAATCCGGGAAGGAATCCTATGCGTACATCCTTCAGTTTCCAGTCAAATCCAAAATCTACGGTGGTAGATCTGGTCTCTGCCAATTCGTACGAAATAAAGCCCATGGACAATCCGCGACGCTTGGTGTAGCTGAAGCTGAAATTCATATCGTTTTTCATCTTGACATCAAGTCCGATCAATGGGGCAAACGACTCTTCAATGATGATAGACGGAAGCAGGAACTGGGAATAATAATTTTTACTGATGGAGTCGAGGTTAAATGAATTACGCTGACCGAGTTCCTGACCAGTGGTCTCATCAAAATCATCATAGCTAAGGTCAGTCTCAAAGGTATTGATGGAGAGTGTTGACTTGTAGCCATGCGTAAGGCGCACATTGCTGAACACATTTTTAAACATAGCGAGTTTACTCAATCCGCTGTAATTGAGCGTCCAGTTTGGCTTGGGAATCCAGTTAAACATATCAGTGAAATTAAAATTCACCGGATCCTTGTCGGTATAGGCAGCTAAAAAGGCCGGTACAAGAATATCCTGCTGTTTACGTCCGAAACCTTCCGCATATCCTGTTCCATCGATGGCATGTTCGCCAATACCACGCTCTTTGGAAATAATCGCCCTGTTCGTTTCAAATTTATCAAAGAGTTGATTAACTCTGAGCGAGTCGCCCATAAAGAGGGTTGGAATGGTTAGGTAAGAAATGGTGAAATTGCCGATTTCGCGCGGAGATCTGCGGCCGATGTCTTCAATGGTATTACCTGACTTATTATAGGTCTTGAAGAAGACGGAATAATTTGTTGTCAGGTTGCGTGTGAAATCAAAATCAATTTTGAAATCCGTAAATGGTTCGATAGACAGACGACTGTCAAGCGCCTTGGTCCGGAACTGGAGGACAGGTGCATTTTGAAATGCATTGGTGGTGATCCATCCGTTATCTCTTGCATCTGCCAGGTAATCGCCATCGTCTTGATATGCTTTCTTGTTGATCTTAGGTTGTATACCACTGATAAAACTCCAGCCCGGTGCGCCGAATCCACTACTCATTCCGAGAATCTCTGACTGTGGAGTAAAGCCGGGAATGGTTGTCCCATTGGTTTCACCATAATTGATCCTGAATTTACGCACAGCCATCAACATCCGCAAAGCGATTTTTAAGGGAGGACTTATCTCCTGAGGTTTCTTCTTATCGTCTTTCGCTTTGTTAGGGTCAGATTTGTTTGGATCATCCTTTTTCAGATCTGCTAATGGCTTAGGGGGCTGATTGGCCGGCGTACGTCCACCCTTATTCGCAGCAGTACCCGCCGGTTTATTCACCTTCGCCAGGTACTTTGATTTGTTATACAGCTTAGTAAAGTCAAGCTCAGTGGATATCTGCCCTTTCTGTCCATTCTGGATGACATTGCCTAGTGAATCTGTGTTGATAGAGGCTGCTTTCCAGCTGTAGGATGCATCATAGCTAAGGTCCAACTTGACCCAGTCGACTAATGGAATAGATTTCAGAGGCACTGCGAAGGTGGCACGCATCTGATGATTATAATCCTTGTTACGTCCTCCGTCTCTGATGTTATTCCAGATCGAATCTTTTCTGACCTTTGGGTCTATGAGTTGGAGCGCCTGACGATTGGTGTATTCATCTGGTTCATCTATAACTGATACGTTGGCCGCATTGAAATTGAATTTGATCGATCTCGAAAGGTCCCATCGGAGACTATAGGTACGAACCCAGGTAAAACGTTTTTCAAACCAGGTCTCATAGATCGGATCCGAAAAGCGATAGGTGCGTTCTCCAAACTTTCGATCCATCACTGTACCAAAGCTGAAGCTGCTGGGTATCGGATTGAGATTGAGTTCGGTCAACCATTTCAACCAAACACTTTTAGACAGGTTTTTAAATGGCTCTATTGGTTTGGATTGAATGCCATAGACATAATCCAGTGATGCTCGGTGTTGATCAAGCTGATCTTTTTCCACAACTTCATTTCGGACATACGCCCTGGAGTATGCATAACTCGCTGAGAGGTTAGAAACATCCCAGGGCATAGGCTTACCACCACCGCTACCGACGACACGTAGGTTGGTGACACTGACTTGCTTGAGCGATGCGAAATCCTGTGACTGCTCGCGTACACTATCACGTACTACCGGATCAGCAATACTCCTGAGTTTTTCATCCAAAGGTAGATCGAGATCGAGCGCGTCAAATTGAGGCTTGCGTACTGTTTCACTGTATTGGTAATAGAACGGAATCTGAACTTTCGAATTCGCGCCAAAAAATTTACCGAGCTGGAGGTTAGTGGAAAAATCAACCTGTGTAACACTTTCTTTTGCACGATCATCGAGTTTCTGGTCCAGGGCACCCCATCCGATACTTGAATATGTGCCTGAAAGACCTACACTGCCTAAATCGGCGAGATCAGCATCCAGTCGCGCGAGACCGGCAACCCCTCCTCTTTCTTCAAGCCCAACCATCCGAAGCTCATTGACCCACACCTCCCCATAATAGGGACTCATGAATTCATCTCCCGCTTCATTACGCAAGCCGATAAGTACATTTCGCACATATCCGAGTGTTGGATTTCCTATGATGCTAAATTTTCTTTCAACACTTACGCCACCAATAATCTGGGTTATAATTTCTGAATACAATTCAGTCGGTGGATTCCCCGTTTCATTTCTTGCGATCTTGAGATTAGTGAGTTCCTCCAATGCAAACTGGACATTATTTTCCACGCGCCAGAGTTCTTCTTTATATTCTTCATTGGACAGGTCCGGATTCCTGGAAAGAACGAGCGGGACTTCAAACTCATAGTAGTTGGTCTTGAAATCGGATCCAAGCCGGATGAACAACTTTACTGCATTATCCGGAATCTGCAGAGATGGATCATTTCTGTCTCTCGCTTCCGCATGCACAAACATCTCAATGTTTTTAAATACCCTGAGATCTAGATCGAGGTTTTTAAAAACCTGGCGCTCGCATCCGTCATCCAGATGATCAAACTTTAACGAAAGGGATTGCTCATTCTGGTATACATCCTGATAGGTACTGCTGGTGATCTGTTCACGTTGAATACCCAAAGGAATATCATATCTGAAAGGCGTACGGTTTGAATGCTCTTCAATATTGACGGCATCAATAAACAGCTCAGCCTGGTTTCCGCCATCTCCACAACCAAGGTCGCGTGTAACCCGTCTCCATTGGTTCCTGACGAGATCCAGGGTAGCAAAACGGATGGTTGTCCTCTCCGTAAACTGGGTAAGAAACAAACGCATAAAACGAATGGACCTGAAATCGCTGATACCTCCGACTGCCCTGTCGTATTCATCAAGTGAGATTCTAAACCTGTACCAGGAACCAAAAGGGGTGGTCACGATATCCGTGATCTTCGGATCATTCGGATTGAGGTTGCCGTCCGCATCATTTCCATTCGGATCTTTCACAAGATCGATGACATATTCATAATACGATTCGTTTTCACTCATCGTGTTATCATTGTTGATATCCTCACTATCCGGTATGTTGGTGGCAGCGTTTACATTGTTATCACCCTCTTTAGGTGGAGGTGAATTTCCTTGTGTTCCATTAAACTTTTTATAACGGTCATAGACATTGGTTCCATCCGGATAGGCATCTTCGTCGAGGAAGTAGACGAAGTTATCATTCGCCGGATCCATCTGCACTTTACTGATACATTCCGGACTTGCTGTGGTCTGAATGATCTCAACATATTGACGGAACCAATCACTCTCCTCGTTATCGTTGAGCCCGTCCAATCCCACGTCTTGCTTTGCCCTGGCATCCGGATTATTGGAAAAAGCATTGACTGTAGCGGGTATACGTGGTATTTTACCCCAATTAGTTGTATCTGTTGGTCCGTCGCTCGGAGATAATGGAAGACCATGTTCAAAAATTTTTCGGCTGTCACGCAGTATATCTTCAGAGATATTCCCTAGTTGAAATACAATTTTACCATGCTCTCCCCCCATCGTGTCATTGAGGAATGGGTCAAGCATCCAAAATTCAATGTACTCGATATTGGCTTGTTCAAAGTTGACCTGATTGAGGCTGCGCATGATACCGCCCCATCTGCTTTCAGGCACCAGGAGTTCGCATGTAGATGGATCAATTCCAAACGATCTCGGGGTACCTCCCGGGACATCAAAATTATAAGGACCTCTTTCAAATGGAAGGTAGGTCAAGTCAAAAGTTCTGAAATCATTGAGTCCAAAAGTCGGAGTTTGATTCTGAAAAATTTCCTGCTGAGAGACGAGCCTTGTATATGGATTACTACCGTCACTACTGCTGCTGTTGCGGGCACCCTGATCAATCCTGTACCAGTTGATGTGTGCCCGATTGACACCATACAGGAGACTATCAATTTCCTTTGACTCCTCGAAAGCCGGTTGGCCATCAATCATAGCCTCCTGCGGTGTTGAGGCCAGAAACCATGCCGTGGTAGGTGTTCTTAAGTCAAAATTACTGGTAGTACCTTCGAAGTCATCGAGGTACACTACCCCCTCAGAATCATTTCTATTGGCGTCAATAGCTCTGGAGTGGCTAGGTTTCAATGCCGCCATTTCCGCTTCAAACGTCAGGTTGGATGGTGCATTCGTATTGATCAATGGTATTTTGTCCACAAGCTTTGTCAGCCATGGTGCTTCATTGCTGTAATTCAGGTCGAGACCATAGATCCTATTGTTGATCGGATCATCACCGATATTGACCTTTTGCGTAAAAGGTCGCTCATACATATGCATATAGGTACCGCCGATGCTGAAATGTTCATTGATTTCATAATCTGCCCGAAGACCAAGCATGGTCTTCTTGTTGAAACTGAAGAGTGCATTATCTTCAAAGGATACATTGATCGGGGTACTTGGTTGCAGAAAGGCCTGGTTTAATATTTTGATCCGGCCGATGTTGTAGTCAATGGTATAGTCCTCGTTCTCTTTAAGTAATTGCCCCCCGGCAGTAACCCGCACTGAACCGGGCGGAATATTAAATGCGCCGAGCGATATATCCGAGGAGGTGCTTGTTTTTGCCTTGCCTTTAAGGGTGTACCTGTTGAGTTCCGGGAATTCACGTGCCTTTACAATCGTACTGTCATAGAGTTGCTGATATACAAAAGGGGTATCAATACCCATGGCGGCAGCAATAGCATCTTTCAATGTTTTACCAAAGGGTTCCAGGACGGGAAACATAATAATACCTAATGGTGGATTGATCGTGATCCCTGGAATAAAATCAAATTTTCCATCGGGCTGTGGATCACCGGTTCGATTCAATTTATCCAGATTGAAAATGGTGATCAGCGGGATATTATCCATATTGGCAGGCGCCGGGAGAAATCTCTTAAATCCTTTTCCCGGATCTTCAAAAAATACATCCAACTCAAATTCTTCTGCATTCAGATCTCCACCCCCGATGCGATAGACGTTTTTCATCATTAGGTCCCAGAGAGGTAGATCAACGCGTTGATTAGTTCCCTTCAGCAATTTTACAAACAGGACTTTCTGATTGCCGGTGGTATCGGTATTCTCAATATCCTGTGACAACTCACCCACCTGGTAAACCTTTCCATTATAGGTATACTCATAGGCTACCCCAAGTACTTCATCCTGTTCGAGACGGATATTGAGCGAGATAAAACCAAGGTCTGGATTAAAGCGGTATTCTGTCGAATTGAGTTTTCTTCCCTGGATTTTTTCAAAATCTCTGGGCGAATTGAAATTGAAGGGTGGTGCTGTCAATGCCTTGACGACATTATTGATGTCCCTTATGCTCGGATCCGAACGAAGAGTCCGCATGATAAAGTTTGTATTGTTGTCCGGGAGGATATCCTTCATGCAGATATCCTTGTAAGAGTTGGTATCGGGATTACGCCATTTGTCTGGTTCACTATTGGTCATGTACCGCCATTCCCCAAGGTCTGCGATGCCCACGATATCGCGCACATCGGTGGTCTGGTTACGTTCATTGGTCACCCAGACTTCCATGCGGGTGATCCTGAAGAGACTGTTGATCTGTGGAAGATTAGCTAAAGTCGCTTCAAAACCATCTCTGTTGAAATGGGAAAGAAAGAAGTGACGGTTTTCATCATATTGATCCGAATACACCGAAAATTCCTGTAATACACTACCACCCTGTATCTGGATATCATTCTGCTTGGAGTTTTGCTGCGATGCTATCGCCGTAAGCCGAAGATGCCCAAACTGCAATTCTGTTTTGATACCGAAAAGACTCTGACTTCCCTTGATCAGTGTTGATTTGAGTGGAAGACTTACATCACCTGCTTCAATGGATTTCAGGATTTCATCTTCGCTGAAGAGATCTGAGTTATAATCCAGTTTTAATTTATTCTGGAAATCAAAGGTCCTGGATGTATTGTAATTGAAACTGGTATTCAGTTTTTCACCGATCTGTCCGTTAACATCCACCTGGATGTCCATATCAAAATCAAACTGAGGGCCACGTCGCTGCTGTCGTACTGGAAGGATCGGATTGTCCTGGCGGTAATAATCGAGGCCAAAGGTTAGATCCACATTTCCTTGTGGGCGGATATCCACTGTCGTACCACCAAAGAGGCGGTCGATAATATCATCCGACACATCAACTTCTGCTACGGGATCAAGGTTGCCGCTCTTACTTCGATCCCCTTGAGCTGCCCCGGCCAGTTTTTTAAAATAATCTCCTTCTTCCTCCAGTGCGTTCCATTCAAGGTATTCCTCAAAGGTCATACTGGTTGGGGCCCGATAGTTTTCCCCGCCAATAGTTTCGGTCAGGATATAGGTATTGGTGACAGGATCATATTCAACATTCCTGACAAGGTCTTCCGGATCGAGCAGGTCAAATGGGTTTTCTTTAGGATCTTCAATCCAGTTGCCATAACGATCTTCGAGAGGTATAGTATCATTCGTGATCTGGGGGACATTTTCTGAATTCCATTCGTAAGGGACAGGCAGGTTATAGGAAGCAATAGCCTTTCCGTAGGAGAACAGGATTGAGACCAAAGCAAGGGATGCTCCTAAAAAAAACGACGCGAGTCTACTCATGTAATTGTTATGCCTTCTATATGCTATTGAGGGTTCATTTAGACCCCTTTTTTTACCCCTAGGAGGGGTCACCTTTTGTGTTAACAAGTTGTATAACGATACAATCCTGTTTGAATTATGTCAGATTATGCAGATAACATGCGCAATGCCATTCTGACCAGCGTTTCGGTAGGCAGATCTCTATTTTCGTCCCTGATAATCTGGCTGACAACTTTTTCAGCCTGGCCTTTTACAAAGCCCAGCGTGATCAAAGCTGCCATAGCTTCTTCAACAGACTGGTTCTTATGGCTACCGGCTTTAACATGGAGTGGGTCGCCGACTGTCTTGAGCATTTTATCCTTCAATTCCATCATCACCCGCTTCGCGGTCTTAGGGCCTACTCCCCTTACCTGCCTGAAAGCCAACTCATTGTCAGTAAGTATAGCCTGCCTGCACTCTTCCGGGGTCATCCCTGATAAGATCAGCCTAGCCGTATTAGGCCCGATGCCGGAGACACTCACCAGGTGCAAAAAGACATCGCGCTCTGCCGGTTCTTTAAATCCCCACAACCGATGGGCATCTTCCTGAACCTGAAGCCAAACATATACTTTTTGCTCTTTGCCTTCCTCTATCAGATCGTAACTGTTGAGGGTGATATTGAGCAGATAACCAATGCCTCCGGCCTCCACCACTACATGTGTGGGTTGCCTGGTCACCACTTTTCCCTGGATATAGTCGAACATATTATAAAAGTTGCAAATATAAGGAAAGTGAGCCTAATAAGACTTATAGGATACACTGATTATTAAGCAGAACAAATGGCTATAGAAAACATGGCCTCTTTCGTAAACTTTACCCATATCTTTGAATTCTTCTTTTTACAAAACACAATATGGACGAAGTTATTTTCATGGTTAAGGAATCCGACGAAGGCGGTTATGAGGCATCTGCGCTTGGTCATGCTATTTTTACTGAAGCAGATAGCTGGGATGAACTAAAAGAAAATGTCAAAGATGCAGTAGTGTGCCATTTTGATGAACAATCCGGATTGATCATACGACTTCATTTTGTCAAAGATGAAGTCGTCCTTGTATGAAGATGCCCAGGGATGAATCTGCTGAGCGTCTAATAAAAAATTGGCTGGGTTTGGTTATGTTAAAACACGTCAGACCGGGAGCCATATTCGAATATCCAGACAATCTCAAGAAAAAACCGACCACCTGACTATTCCGAATCATAATCCTATCAGAATCTGAACGCTCTCTGATATTCTTAAAGAAGCTGCAAAACAACTTGAAATATCAAAAGAAGAGTTAATCAACAAACTCTTCCATTAAAGTAAATCAAACTATGAACATACTCATCATTGGTGGCGGAGGCCGTGAACACGCCCTGGCAGACAAAATAGCATCAAGTCCCATCTGCACCGGGCTCTTTATCGCCCCGGGCAATGCAGGCACTGCTCTACTTGGAAAAAATATCAATATCAATCCAACTGACTTTGAGGCCATTAAGGCTTTAGTTCTGGCGGAGTCAATTGAATTGGTCCTGGTGGGACCTGAAGCGCCTTTGGTGGCAGGGATTTCAGATTATTTCTCGGAGGATGAAACATTGAAATCCATCGCGATCATTGGTCCTTCTGCAGCAGGAGCGCAATTGGAAGGCAGCAAAGCCTTCGCAAAAGAATTTATGGGCCGCCACGGAATCCCCACAGCACCTTACAAATCCTTCTCAAAAGAGAAAATCGATGAGGCATTGGCTTACCTCAACCAACATACATTACCTGTGGTACTCAAAGCCGATGGCCTTGCTGCAGGCAAAGGTGTGCTGATCTGTACTACCCTAGAAGAAACATTCCGTGAAGCCAGGGAGATGTTGTCAGGAAAATTTGGTGACGCGAGCTCAACAATTGTTATCGAGCAATATTTATCAGGCATTGAATTTTCTGCATTTGTATTGACAGATGGCAATCAATATGTCTTATTACCAGAAGCAAAAGATTACAAACGTATCGGGGAAGGTGATACAGGCCTTAATACCGGTGGCATGGGTGCCGTTTCCCCTGTTTCTTTTGTGGATGAAACATTGCATCAAAAAGTACTGACCCAAATCATCGAGCCTACCATCAAGGGGCTCCGTGAAGAGAAAATTAAGTACAAAGGCTTCATTTTCTTTGGCCTCATCGTCGTCGATAATGAACCATTTGTCATTGAATACAACTGCAGATTGGGTGATCCTGAAACGGAAGTGATCATTCCCCGATTGCAGTCTGATCTTGTTGAGTTATTACTTGCCGCCTGGCAGGGCACTCTGTCAGTTTCGACCATCCATATTGATAGCAGATCAGCATTGACTATCGTGCTGGCTTCAGGTGGTTATCCGGGTGCTTTTGAAAAAGGAAAAACCATCAAAGGACTCGACCATGTGGATGGCAGCAGGATCTATCATGCCGGAACAAGTATATATGATAAATCTGTGATCACTTCAGGTGGTCGTGTGTTAGCTGTGACCAGCATGGGCAGCACCTTGACAAGAGCACTTGAGAAAAGTCTGATCAACGCAGATACTATTCAGTTTGAAGGAAAATATTTCAGGAGAGATATAGGAAGAGATCTGATAAGGTAGTGAGCAGTTAAAAAATGTCATTAAAGAAGCAGAGACGCGATTCTTCGCGTCTCTACTTCTTTAATAGCGCCTTGTTTTCTCACAACTCACAACTCATGCTTCGACTTGCTCTCGCGCAATCATGTGCTTAAGTTCAGCAACCATTACTCACTACAAGTGCCACAGATCTTCTAAAAGAAAATAAGTGAGCGCGGTGATCAAGAGGATTGAGATCACATTCATGATAAACCCGGTCCTGATCATATCCCATATCCTGAGATACCCTGAACCAAAGGCAATCGCATTTGGCGGAGTGCCTGCGGGCATCATAAATCCACAGGAGGCAGCCATGGTAGCTGCGACCATCAGCATGAAAGGATGAATACCGACTGCAACAGCGATAGGCGCAAGTACAGGTAGTATCATCGTGACTGTAGCGAGATTGGAAGTAAACTCAGTCAGAAAATTTACGATGGCCACAACGAGGAGGATCACCAGAAAAACACCGAGTACCGAAAATGCTGTCATTTGCCCTCCGATCCATACTGCAAGACCGCTGCTCTCAAAAGCATCAGCCAGTGCCATACCTCCACCAAAGAGCAAGATGATTCCCCAGGGCAGTTTGATGGCATCTTCCCATACCAATATGCCTCTCTTCCTGTCCTTACCTGACGGAAGCATAAAGAGAATGATCCCCGCAGCCATAGCGATGATGGTATCATCAATGCCCGGGATAAACTTTTGCAATATAAATGATCTGCATATCCAGGCGATGGCCACCGCAACGAAAACAACGGTCACACTTTTCTCTGCCCAGGACATGTTACCCAGACTGGCATATCTCCGGTTCATTTCCTCTTGACCTCCGTGAAGAACTTCCTGGCCTAACGGAAAACCAATCCTTGTGAGATAAAACCAGCAGAGCAACAGTAATACTACTGCCAAAGGAAATCCGATCATGAACCACTGAAGAAAAGAAATTTCGGTTTGATACATATCTCTGATCACACCTGCCAGCACGAGATTAGGGGGTGTCCCTATGAGTGTGGCTACACCACCGATAGAAGCAGCATATGCTATGGCAAGCATCAGTGCTTTATTAAATCGTGTGGTGGATTCACCTTCTCTGCCTGAAGCCACTTTGATAATGGCCAATCCTATAGGTAACATCATCACTGCCGTAGCCGTATTAGAAATCCACATGGACAGGAAGCCGGTGGAAATCATAAATCCCAGTATGATCATATTGAGTTTTACACCCATGCTACGAATGATGCTAATCGCAATCCGATGATGCAATCCTGTCTTTTCAATGGCAATGGCTAAAAGAAATCCTCCGATATAAAGGAACACCAATGGATGCCCATAAGCTGAGGTGGTATCCCCGATTGTTGAAACTTTTAGGAGCGGAAAGAGGATAATAGGTAAAAGCGATGTCACCGGCAAAGGAACAGATTCAGATATCCACCAGAGCGAGATCCATACAGTCACTGCCATGACCGATATAGCTTCTTGGCTCATCCCTTCCGGATGCACGCCCAGCCAAAGAAAAAGAAATAATGAGGGCCCTGCCCAAAATCCAACTCTGCTCAGCACAGCACCCTGATATCCCTGGTTTTGTGGTTGCTTATGTTCCAATGCTGCCATATTCGGGCCTAAACTACTACAGTCAATGACATCTCAGGCACATGATGCATTAAACTTTATACGTTACAGTAAGTTCAGGACGGTTTGCGGTACTGAATGATTAACCCGATCTTTATTACATGGAAAAGAAATTGTTTGCCTTCGCCACAGTGCTCGCCGGCTTTGTCAGCCTGTTGATCTTTAGTTCCTTCAATGAAACGGAGACCAATAACCCTGATACCACAAATGTTTCAGGTGGATTGCAGCAGCACATATCCAGTTTTGATCTATCCAAACCTTTCTCCTTTGCAGATGAATTGATTCCCGCCGGCAATTTTGATGCCCTCGAACGACTTGACAGGGAACTGATCATTAATTCTTACCTGCACGCATCTTTGCTGCTGAATATTAAATTGGCCAACAGGTATTTTTCAGTGATCGAACCCATTCTTCAACGCTATGCTATACCAGATGATTTCAAATACTTATGTGTTGCTGAAAGCAACCTTCGTATGGCTACCTCTCCTGCAGGTGCAAAAGGACTTTGGCAGTTTATGGAAGTAGCCGGCAAAGCATACGGTCTCGAGATCAACGCTGAAGTGGATGAACGATATCATGTAGAAAAATCAACCGAAGCAGCATGCCAATTTATCCTTCACCTCAAAAAACGATTCGGCACCTGGACCATGGCAGCCGCAGCGTATAATATGGGTGAAACGATCCTGAGCAAACGTATCGCTGATCAAAGAGCCAACACCTACTATGATCTCAATCTCAATGAAGAAACCTCAAGGTATGTCTTCCGAATAATCTCCATCAAAGAGATCATGAACGATCCTGAGAAGTTTGGTTTCTTTGTCGATGATGATCATCTGTACCCCCCTTTCAATGAGTACTATACCATACATGTCGAAGCACCGGTTCCTAACCTTGCCGATCTTGCGGTAAAGCATGGCACGAGTTACAGGATGCTGAAGGTGCACAACCCATGGCTGATCGGTTCATTGCTGACTAATAAGGGTGGCAAACGATACGAGATCAGGATTCCGAAAAAATAAAAATAGGAGGCAGGAGTTAGGAACTAGGAGATAGGAACTAGGAACTAGGAAATAAGAAGCAGGAGGCAGTAGGCAGTCTCTTGCCACCCTTTCCTATTTCCTATTTCCTAGTTCCTAGTTCCTTCCTCCTAGTTCCTATCTCCTAGTTCCTAGTTCCTGCCTCCTAGTTCCTAGTTCCTGCTTCCTAGTTCCTATCTCCTAGTTCCTATCTCCTGCTTCCTAGTTCCTAGTTCCTAGTTCCTATCTCCTGCTTCCTAGTTCCTAGTTCCTATCTCCTGCTTCCTGTCTCCTGCTTCCTTATTAAACAAATGGTTCCATCAACTCTGGATAAGCGGCTATAGCGGCACCTATGATCCCGGCATCATTGTAGGCAGTAGCATTGACTACCGGAGTACGCAGATGATTGAAGTGGTGTGCAAATTCGTCAAACCTGAAACTGATGCCACCCCCCAAAACGATCAGTCTTGGAGACAATAGCAGGATCATATAATCCAGAAATTCTGCGAGCTCCTTCGCCCAGGTACCATAGTCCAGGCTCCGCTCTTTGCGTGCCCGGTTGCTGACCCAGTTTTCAGCAATGTCACCTTTATATTGAATGTGGCCAAACTCAGTATTCGGAACGAGTATCCCATCATAAAACAAAGCTGAACCTATACCTGTACCTAATGTGAGTAAGAGAACTGTTCCTTTAATATGATTGATCCTACCATACATCCGTTCTGCAACACCTGCCGCATCCGCATCATTGATGACGTAATACTTATGACCTGTATACCTATGCAGCAACTCTTCCACATTGGTGCCGATCCAGGCCTTGTCAATATTTGCAGCAGATAAGGATACACCATCTACGATGATCGCCGGGAAGCCAACGCCAATTTTATCACCTTTCCAGTTGAGTGCTGTGATAGCATCACGTATAGCCGCAGCTACATTATCTGGTGTAGAAGGTCGGGGCGTATCTATCTTGATACGATCGCTGATCATTTCACCTTTTTCAATATCAATCAATCCGAATTTAATACCTGATCCACCGATATCAATCCCAAGTGCGGGAGCCTTCACAGACATTACCGGATTACCTTTACGGTCATCTTAATATCTTCCTTTGGCCTGTCACGAGCATCTTTTGGTGCTTTCGCTATCTGATCAAGGACTTCAAAGCCGGATATCACCCTTCCATAAACTGAATAGTCCCTGTCAAGGAATGGTGTGCCACCCTGCTCTAGATAAGCGGCGCGCTGCTCCTCTGAATATTTAAATCCTTTTCTTTTTTCCAGCATGTCCAGCATACTTGCATCCACCTCAGTGCCCTGCACAATATAAAATTGGGAACCAGATGATTTACGCTCAGGATTGACACCATCACTAGTCCTGGCAGCTGCGATTGCCCCTCTGATGTGCACAAGACTATCGACAAATTCGCCGGGTACCTGGTATCCGGGACCACCGGATCCTAAGGCTACTCCAGCTGCTGCATTGCGCGAGTTCGGATCACCTCCCTGAATCATAAATCCGTCAATAACCCTATGGAACAATAGTCCATCATAAAAGCCTTCTCCGGCCAGCTTGAGAAAATTATCCCTGTGCTGTGGAGTTGCATCATATAACTCCGCCATCATGACCCCAAAATCAGTTGTGATTTCAATGAGGCATTTGGTTGGAGGATCTATCACTATGGATTGTGTCATCGTGTTGGTTTTTTTTCCTTTGATTGCTTTAAGTGTTACATCATATTTTCCTGCATGGGTATACCGGTGAGTGGTAGTGGTGTCCGCAGACTGCATACCGTCTCCGAAATCCCATACATACGCATCAGCACCTTCAGAGGTGTTGGTAAAATCAACGAAGGCCGGTGCTTCTGCATGTTGGGCACTCATCGTGAATCTGGCCAATGGATTCATGCAGGCCGTAAATCCTGCAAAAGAGAAGGTGAGTAGAAATAAAGTAAGTGGTTTCATTATTTAAGTTTTATAGTCATGCGGACATCCTGTACCGGACGGTCCCTTTGATCCTTTTCAAGTTTACTGATTTTATCAGCAACCTCCATACCAGAGAGGACCTCTCCAAAGACCGTGTATTCCATATCCAGGTTTGGATAACCCCCATGGTCCAGGTAAAGTTGCTTCTGAACATCATTGTATTTTATTTTCTTGGAGAGTTCAACCGTCAATAGATCCTGAACAGCAACCGATTTACCGGTTACAATGTAAAACTGACTGCCAGAGGATTTTTTTAGTTTATTAGGTGTTCTGGCAGCGGCAAGTGCACCTCTCAGATGAGGTGCTCCGATTTCCGGATCTATTTCATAGCCAACCGTTCCCGCACCAAGCTTAGTACCGGCAGGAGCATTTTTAGATTCCGAATCGCCGCCCTGGATCATAAAACTTTCGATGACCCTGTGAAACAAGAGATCATTGTAAAATCCCTCCTTCACCAACTTGACAAAATTATCCCTGTGTTTGGGTGTGCTGTTATAGAGCAGGATCGTCATATCCCCGTATTCGGTGGAAATAACTGCCTGGTATTCCTTCTCTTTGCAGCCGGGTGTCAACAGGCTGATGCACACTAACCCGGTGATAAAGAAGGATTTAAGCTGCTGAAACATGATCAGTTATTTTCTGGATTGGACAACAAAGGTGCAAAATATGCGATTACTTTTTGCTGCAGCAATTGCTCCTGCGCATGAAGTCCTTTAATATCTATCGGTTGCAAAGGCTTCCAGTGCGGCCATCCATCCGCGTCAATGCCCTCAAACTCAAAAAACCCATCCTCTGACAGCAGATGACAGATAGCGAGATGCATGAGATCCTGTTTTTCTTCTTTTGTAAACTTTTCCTGCTTTTTCCCCAACTCCTGGATACCTATCAGGTACAGCACAGCATTGAGATCAGGAAGTTCCTTTCTTCCGAACCGGTCCTTTACCCAATGGCGAACCCTCAGCCATTCAAATTCCTGTTGCCAGCCTTCCATAGCTGACAAAGATACGTGTTGCTTTTTAACACCAACGAAAGGCTTTCAAGTGCTGAGATGAATACCCAAAAGATCCCTGATCCAAAATCACCTGAAAGGATGAACCGGGATCCGTGGTCATTGCTGAGCTTTAGGTTTGCTAAACCGGCTTGCCTTTACCTATTTCAAATAAAAGAAGAAAATGGTCAATTGTCATAAGACGCTTAATTTAGAAGAAAATACGATAACGGTATGCGTCTGATTCTAATCATGGTACCCCTGCTCTGGCTGATGAGTTTTGCTAAAATCAGCGGTCAAAATATTGATTCACTTCGACAGCGATATGCCATAGCTAGAGATCCCGCTGACATTGCCTCTCTGTGCCTTTCTTTAGCGAAGGCCTACATCTATAAAAACCAGGATAGTGCTGCTTATTATTTTACTACAGGCAAATCTGCATTGCCCGCAGTTGGTTATGATAGTCTTTACATCAGGTTGTATGAACGCAGCAGTGCCCTGGAAGAATTCAGAGGGAACAATCCCGAAGCGCTGAAACTTGCTCACCTAGCTCTGGCAAGGTCTATCCAATCCGGCCACCAGGAGGGAACCAACAAATTGTTTAGTCTTTTGGGCAGATATCACATGCGCTCTACCAACTATGATTCGGCCACCTATTATTGGAACCTCTTGTTGAAAAAATATGAAGATGCTAATGACCTGTATAGTATGTGGATACCCTATCATCTGCTCGCGGAGATGCATAAAAGCCTGGGTGAGTGGCCAAAATCAAGAGACTATTTCAACAAATCACTCGAATGCGTCCGGATAGAAAAAAATCCAAAGGATTATTTGTTTCTGCTGTATAACTACATCACAGCCTGTGAGGTTGAAGGCGAACTGGACTTGTACTCCCGACTTAAAAATGAATACCTGTCCTTCAAGCATGAACAAGGTCTGGATATCCTGAGCAGTGAGCACAGTACCATGAACAGATTAAATGAATCGCCGGAGGAACGTCGGATCCGCTTGTTAACCTTCCTTCCCTATCATCTAAAGAATAAAAGTCAATTCAGCGCCTGCGATTCTTACTACCATCTTGGCAAAATCTACATGGAGGAAAAAAAATATAATGAGGCTATTCTTTCCTTTACCAATATGCTTTCGTCTATTGATACCCTTGATCTGCTGTCTTTAAAATATGCAGGTCATGGTGCTCTTTCCACGGCGTATGCTGCTAAAAACGATTTCAAAAACGCGCTGAATCACTATCAGATAAAATATGCCTTGCATGATTCTCTCATGCATATGGAGAAACTCAGTCAAATGAATGAACTCAACATCAAGTATGAGACGATAGAAAAAGAAAAAGAACTTGCAGAAACCACCCTCCATCTTGAAACTGCCAGGAAAAACCAACAATTTATGAGTCTGGGTTTGCTGGGTGCTCTTATCATTTCTGGAATAAGTTTTTATGCCTTTCGTACCAAAATCAAATCCAATAAACAACTCGAAGCGAAAAACAGCCTTATCTCCAAAGCCCTGCAAGAAAAAGATATACTCCTTCGTGAAATTCACCATCGCGTGAAAAACAATCTGCAGATGATTTCTGCATTACTCTATCTGCATGGAAAGTCACTTGATGATACTCCAGCCCAGGCGGCTTTGATGGAAAGCCAGAATCGGGTGCAATCAATGGCGATGATTCATCAGAATCTTTATCAGCAGGAAAACCTTCTGGGCGTGGGCGTCAAAGAATATCTTGACAAACTTATCCATCATCTGATCGACTCCTATAACATAGAAAAAGATAGGATCGAAATTCATAAAAGAATTGAAGTTCAGTATCTCGATGTGGATACCGTCATTCCGCTCGCCCTTATCATCAATGAACTGATTAGTAATGCCCTGAAGTATGCATTCAGGGATGGGCGAAAAGGGATCATCAATGTCACTATTGACTTAGTAGATGGTCTTATTCATCTGGAAGTAAGGGACAATGGCATGGGATTTCCTGAAATGCATCCTGACGGCGGTAATTTCGGTTTCAAGCTCATCCAAATTTTAGCTGAAAGACTCGGAGCTACCTTAAATATCAGTTCGGCAAAAGGCACTTCCGTGACTGTGTTGGTACCTCAAACAAAAGCTGCCTGATAAATCTATACTGATCATGCACAACTATCTTAAGAGGCAAAGGATAAATCAACTCGTACTTATCGCTTATTTGCCATTCCTATTTCCGGCGCCTATTAAAGCTCAATATGACCAAACGCTTGACTCACTTCAAAACCTCATTCGTAAAGAAGTAACGGAAGGAACCAATACTTTTCTGTCTGTTGCACTCACCTATGATTCCATTGCCATTCTTTCAGGAGACACATTGAAAATGGGTAAAGGAAAAAATTTTAAAGGCATGTATCATTACTACAATGGAAGTCACCATCAAGCCATTGCCTATTACCTGCAGGCCCTGCCCTATTTTACAGCCATACAAGACACGTATTATATAGCCATGATGAACAACAATATAGGGGCTGCTTATGAATACCGGCAAGAGCCGGAAAATTCTATCCACTATTATCAAACAGCTCTTCGATATTTTACAATGTTACAGGATACGCTATGGATGGCCAATGTGCTCAATAACATTGGTATACAATTGAACATAGCTAGCCGGAATACAGAATCTCTTGAAAGCCTTCAAAAAGCTCGTCTGCTCTATGTATCCCTCCGGGATTCATCCATGCTCGCCGTCATCAACACAAACATGTCTGAATGCTATCGACTGATGGGCGATTATCAAAAAGCTAAGGCATTGAACCTTGAATATCTCTCCTCGTATAAAAAATTCCATACGACAGATGTGGTTGGAAATGTACATAGTTCACTCGCCTCGACCTACCTGGCTCTTGGCCAAATTGCTGAAGCAAAAGCACATAATCAATTGGCCATACAGATCAGAACAGAAAATAATTTTCGCTTTAATCTGCCGAACAACTACCAAACTGAAAGTTTAATTTTCGAAAAAGAAGGTGAATACAAAAAAGCACTTCTAGCGTACAAAAATTTTAAAACTACTCAGGATTCCATGTTCAATAAAGAAAAAGATGAGCGGATCACCCAATTGATCACAGAATATGATGTTAAAGAAAAAGACCAGGCCATATCTATCCTTGAAACACAAAATGAACTAAAAACATTGCGCATTGAAAAATCAAACCGGCAAAAAGTAGTTTTTGGATTAGGCGCTTTGGGGCTGCTCGTATTCGCGGGAGGATTGTATTATCTACTTCGTTTGAAATCGAGGAATAATACTGAACTTGAAAATAAAAACAAACTCATTTCCAAAGCTCTTGCAGAAAAAGACATTCTGCTGCGCGAAATACATCACCGAGTTAAAAACAATCTGCAGATGATCTCTGCCTTGCTCTACCTCCATGGGAAATCAGTCGACGACACCATGGCACAAGAAGCACTCATGGAAAGTCAGAACAGAGTACAATCCATGGCGATGATCCATCAAAACTTATACCAGGATGAAAATTTATTGGGCGTGAGCATCAAGGACTACCTTGACAAACTACTCCAACATCTGATCAGCTCTTATAATATTGAGAAAAACAGAATCACGATTATAAAAAATATTGAAGTTCCTCAACTGGATATCGATACTGTAATTCCCCTGGCGCTCATCATCAATGAACTGATCAGCAATGCTCTCAAATATGCCTTCCGAGATGGCCGGCAGGGTGAAATAAAAGTATCTCTTGAACAAACTGAAGGTTTGATACATCTAGAAGTCAGTGATAACGGAATGGGTTTACCAGACCATTTTTCTGTAGAATCATCCTCAAATTTTGGACTTAAACTGATCAATATCCTTTGTGACCGACTGGGAGCAACCTGGTCAACGCATTCCGGAAAGGGGACACGTATTGACATCCATATTCCTCAGAAAATAGCCGCCTGAAAACCATGAACCAGATAAACATACTGATCGTAGAAGACGAAGCTCTAGTAGCTGCCATGATAAAAGAGGCCTTGTCCGGAACAAAGTATAATGTTCGCGCAGTTGCCTTTACAAAGGCATCCGCTGAAAAATATCTCAGTACAGAGCCCATTGATGCGGCATTGCTTGACATCAACCTTGACGGTCACTTTGAGGGAATCGAAATCGGACGTCTCATCAGAGACCAGCACCATATTCCATTCCTGTACATCACCGCCCATGCGGATGACCAGACACTGCACAATGCCAAATTGACACAACCATCAGGCTACATCATCAAACCATTTACGGAGCGAGATCTGCTCGCTGGGCTGGAAATTGCTATTTATAATTTTCACCAGAAGCATTTTTCCTTCCGGGAACTCAATTCAATCAATCAACGTCTGAAGGAACCCCTTTCAGCGCGGGAACTTGATGTGCTCAGGTTGATTTTTGACGGGCGTACAAACCAACAGATGTCAGAAGAATTATTCATTTCTATCAATACGATCAAAACTCATCTATCCAGGCTTTTTACCAAACTGAATGCCGGATCCCGAACCGAGGCCATTGCAAGAACCAGAGAACTTATGTAGCCATGCTAGATGCCAGGTCTAATGTATGTGGACACCACCCAATCAATTTTATACCTTTGCGGGACACAACAAGCAAATAGCAAATGAAATTTGGCGTCGTAGTATTTCCTGGTTCCAACTGTGATGACGATATGATACACGTTCTGGGCACTGTCCTGGGAGCAGAAGTGCATAAATTATGGCATAAAGACACTTCGCTGGCAGGCTTTTCTTCCGAGGACTGTATAATATTGCCGGGTGGCTTTTCTTATGGTGACTACCTCAGGGCCGGAGCTATTGCCCGGTATTCTCCGATCATGCAATCTGTTATTTCCTTTGCAAACAGCGGCGGGAAGGTATGGGGCATATGCAACGGCTTCCAGATTCTTTGTGAGTCCGGGTTGTTGCCGGGCGCCCTCGTACGCAACAGGGACCAGAAGTTTATTTCGAAAAATGTCCATCTCCGCGTTGAGACCACGGATTCCTTGATTACCAATAAGTGCAGCCAGGGCCAGGTCCTAAAGATGCCTATTGCACACGCTGAAGGACGATACATTACAGATAATCAGGGACTTGCAGAACTTCAAGCCAATGACCAGATCCTTTTCCGTTATTGCAATCCTCATGGCGAACTGTTTAGTGATAACGGCGCCACTGATCATATAGCCGGAATCTGTAATAAAGGCAGAAATGTTTTTGGCATGATGCCACATCCTGAACGGGCCTCTGAAGCAATCCTTGGAAATACAGATGGACTTGTCCTCTTTCAATCAATATATGCCTCTGCACTTCAGTCTGTCTGACCCTTAATTAACTATAATTTATGACAGTAATCTATCTGAAATGCGGCCATTACGGGCTTGTTTGATCAGGTCAGTTAAGGATTTATTAAACTCCCCCCACTGAACCCTTTATATCCTATTTTTGTATCGCCTTTTGAAAAACATGTTGGGTTTCCAGTTGACTACCAGCCTTTTTAGCCAGGTTGTTAAATAAAACGATAAGTGTATGCGTGCTACTCTGCTTCTTTTAATTTCCCTTATAACCCTCCAGGTTTCAGCGCAGATATACAACCCTGTCAAATGGGCTATAACCTTAACGCCTGCCGGAAACGGCGATTTTAATTTTATAGCAAAGGCCACTATAGATGATGGTTGGTGGGTTTATTCCCAGTTTCTGGAAAATGAAGACGGCCCGATTGCCACGACTGTCAATTTTGATGCCGGAATACACTATAAACTGGAGGGTAAGAGCAAAGAATCTGAAAACGCCAAGAAGATCTTTGACCAGGTGTTTGAGATGGAGGTCGTTAAGTTTCAGAAGTATTATACCATTCAGCAAAAAATAAAAGTCACTGATCCTTCAAAACCGATTTCAGGCTATATCAACTTTATGACCTGTAATGATGTGCGCTGCCTGGCTCCGACAGATGCCGAATTTGAACTCTTTGCAACGGGGGGCTCCACCGGTGATGCCGGCAAGGGCACAACGGATAAAATAACAACTGCCTCCAACAGTAAATCATCCGAAAATGTAAAGTCCGGAAGTGATGCTTCCGTGGAAAAAAAAAAGATAACGGAGGTAGCCTCCGGTGATGAAGCCAAGGCCTCTCCTTCGATATTTTCCAACACCAATAACGATGAGACTCCATCAGTATCAAAACCATCCGGAGTCCTGAATCCTGTTAAGTGGATATTTCGCTCAGAAAAAACCACTGATGATGCTTACGTCCTCATAGCCGAAGCGAAAATTGATGAAGGTTGGCATATATATGGGCAGGGTGTTTTCATCGAAGGAGGGCCTGTACCAACTTCTTTCATGATCACTCCTGGTGAAACTGTAGCAGTCGAAGGGCCGATTGGAGAACAAAGCAGCAATCGGACAGAAGGCCTGGACAAGTATTTTGATATGCGGGTAGTCAAATTCAAACATGACCTTAAACTCACCCAATCTATAAAAACGAAGGATGCTGCCACGGTAAGCGGATCACTTGAATTTATGGCCTGTGATCAATCGCGTTGTCTCGCACCGGAGTTTATTGAATTCAATATTGATCTTGCCACTGGACAGGAAATAAAAGAAAGCACCGATCTGACGGGTCCAAAAGTTGACAACAACGGTTATATAGATCATCGCATTGCTTCATTGAAGTCTACTTACGTTGCTCCATTAAGCGATTGCGGAGAAAAACCTAAAGAGGAAAAAGGAAATTTACTCTGGATGTTCATCTTTGGTATTCTCAATGGATTTGTAGCGCTCCTGACCCCGTGTGTATTTCCGATGATCCCGTTGACCGTGAGTTTTTTTACAAAAGATACGAAGCGCAAAGGATGGGAAAACGGCCTTTGGTATGGGGCTTCGATCATTGCGATTTATGTTGTACTGGGGCTTATCATCACGATATTGTTTGGGGCCGGGTCTTTAAATGAGCTTTCCACCAATCCCATCGCCAATACGATTTTCTTTCTGATCTTCATTCTATTTGCATTCTCCTTCTTTGGATTTTATGAAATTACATTGCCGAGCAGCTGGAGTAATAAAAGTGATGCCATGGCAGATAAGGGTGGGATGATCGGCATATTTTTCATGGCCGCCACACTGGCTATCGTTTCCTTTTCCTGTACAGGACCGCTGATAGGTACTGCACTTGTTGAAGCTTCATCTGAAGGATTTCTTGGGCCGCTGGTGGTGATGGGTGGATTTTCACTTGCCCTTGCCATTCCATTCAGTTTGTTTGCCGCCTTCCCCGCATGGCTCAATTCTCTACCAAAATCCGGAAGTTGGATGAATAGTGTCAAGGTGATCCTGGGATTTGCTGAGTTAGCATTGGCTTTAAAATTTCTTTCCATCGCGGACATGACCGCGCATTGGGGTTTCCTAAGGTATGAACTGTTTATGGGACTTTGGGTGATCATTGCTTTAGCTATGGCCGCATATATGTTCGGGTTGATCAGGTTCCCACATGACAGTCCAAACAGGAGAGTTATGCCGATACCTGCCTTGTTAGGCCTGGCTTTTGCAGGACTAGGATTGTATCTCGCGACTGGTCTGTTCGGAAGTGAAAAAACAGGGACATATAATTCTCTAAATCTGATGAGTGGATTGGCACCTCCTGCACATTACAATTTCTTCAAACCACTTGGTGAAGTAGATCAAGAAATCACTGGTCAATATGTTTCGCTCTCCAAATGCGCCAATAACTTTAATTGCTTTCATGACTACTATGAAGGGCTGGCCTATGCACGTGAAAAGAACAAACCAATCCTGCTGGATTTTACAGGATATGGATGTGTTAACTGCCGTAAAACCGAAGAGCACATCTGGTCAAAAGAGATGATCCGGCAAAAAATCAGTGAAGACTTTGTGCTGGTATCCCTCTATGTGGATGATAAACTTGCAATGGACACGATTGTAAAGTCCATGGTGACGGGACAGAAGATCAGGACAGTGGGGCAGAAATGGACTGATTTTCAGATTGCCAATTTCGATCAGAATTCGCAGCCGCTGTATGTGATCCTAAGTCCGGATGAAAAAGTACTGACCACTCCCCGGGGATATGATCCTGATGTCAAAGGCTATCAGTCTTTCCTGGAGTGCGGTTTAAACACGTTTAAAGAAATCAACAGCCCGGCTATTGGCATTGCTAATTAAGCCTGCCGGCAAATTGTGATAAAGAAAAAGTCCTGCTGATATCATTTTCAGCAGGACTTTTTCTTTGCACCTAGATATGAAAGATTAATTTTCGATCGAATAGTATCGGATCATCGACTGTATATCCCGGTCGGCTTTTCCTTTAGGTGCCATTTTGAAAAATATGTTGTGTGAATCAAAATCCTCAGGAAGGATCTCATCAAGGCATTCGATAGCTTCCTTTTTCTGGCCGAGGCGGTATAGACATGCAGCCTTACAATACGAAAGTCTTGCACCTACGGTATGCTCATCAGCCTCTTCAAGAACATCAAGGGCTTTTTCGAATTTATTACGGCGTATCAGAAATTTGACATGGGCCAGCCAGTATGTTTCTTCTTCAGGTCCAGTTTCGGTAGACTTATTATAATAGAAATCCGCCTTGCCGTATTGCTTTGTCTTCTCATAGCAATAAGCCAGTTCGGCATAATATTCTTCACGCCGATCATCTAGTCTGATCGCCTTGATCAGTGAACTGATGGCATTTGAATAATTACCTTCCCGGGCATAACAAATACCAAGAAGGTAATAGACATCGTCAATGTACTGGTCCATTTTAAGTGCTTCGATAAGACACTCTTTAGCCAGTGCATATTTCCTGAGCTTGAGCATACATTCAGCTGCAGGGACAAGATATTCCTGCTGATGGCCAAAACGCTGCAGCAGATCCTGGTAAATGCCAAGGGCTTTCTTGTAATCTTTGATCTGGCAGCAAAGTTCAGCACAATCGAGGTATCCGTTCTTGAATTCAGGATTGACGATATAGCTATACTCTAGTGAACGGATTGCATTCTTATAGTCGCCTTCACAACTATATGCGTGGCCCAGGTTAAACCATGCCAGGTAATTGTAAGCATCCTGGTCGAGGATATCGTTGTGAAATTCTATACTCTCTTGGTATAGCCGAGACCATTCTACGCAGAGCCATATATGTTCGAGTGCTTCTTCGTTCTTTGGATCGATAGTCAGGACATCCCGGAGCTTATTGTACATGAGGCTGTATTCGCGCATGCACTCATAGATGTAGGCTTCAGCCAGATAGAGATCCACGCAAGAATTGAGGGTCATCTGAACGCTGCAGTTGTCTACCATGGTAAACGCTTTCTCAAAGTCACCAAGCTGTGCGGTGACTTTGATTTTCATCAATTGCAGTTCAGGGTGACAGGGATAAAGATTGAGTGCAATGTCAAGCGTTTCGTTGGCTTCTTTAAAGTCCTCTTCCTGCATCAGCAACCTGATCTTGATCACATAGAAATCCGCATGGTGACTAGAAAACTGTAAAGCATAATCGAGAGCTTCCATAGCTTTCTCCGTGAGGGATTCGGAGATATAGTATTGGATGAGATTGAGAAAGTCCTTGTCGTCCCAATGGGAAGGGTTCCCGTGGAGTATCATGTTTTCAAAAACAGATACAAAATCGGGAAGAGACAGGTTGGGTTTTGTTCTGTACTCCATTCAATTGAATGTATGGGATTAAAAAAATATCGTTGGTAAATATAACCAAAACGGTTCCAAACATACGATATCCAAACACAATTGCATTCTTTCACCACCAAGATACATACGCACCAACTGCATCTGTAATAATCACATTCATAGACGCTTATGGAAAGACTAAATCATACACCATTTTTGCTTTATAGATAAAGCCCTCACATACATGTCACTATGTATCTGTATTGGGATATATGACTGGCAAAAAAACTTAAATATTTTTTCAACAATGCCCGGGAATTAGCTCCTTTATCAACACATTCAGTCCTTTCAACCACATGAGTATAAAAAAAATATGGGATGATTCTAGCAAATAAACATCCCCTATTTCCACTTTTCATCATCTGAAGACGCAGCGAATTGTATTGCACTTGACGGCATCAGGGTTTCCTGTGCTCCTGAACTTTGCGAAGAAGTTCGCGATTAAATTCGTTCTCTGCCTTTTGCAACATCAACACTTTTTTTGCATTTATAGCGGTTCTTAATCGTGTAAGCAAAGACCGTTTCAATTCAAGTTTACGCTGCTCTTGCTGAAGGTGCTGTTCGATGATCACTCCTGCTTCTTCCTCTGTGAGCTTTTCAAGGTCCGGTCGCTCGAAATCCTCACGCATCACTTTCAGAGCATCCCTGTATTCATTGTAGATAGGCCAGAACCTGGCTGCTTCTTCGGGTGTCAATCGCAACTGCTGTGTTATAAAGGCAACGCGTTGAGCTTCGATGCGTCCACGCACTTCCTTTGACATATGCCCGGGCTGTGCTATCACCGTGAGTGAAGTCATAAGGAGAAAAAAGGATGTTGCACCTATACTGATTTTCATATTATCAATGATTTACTTTTTTAAAATATCGATTCAAATTCTTCTCCGTCCATTTCTTCCAAAAGGTATTCCTCAATGGATGATGGATCGGGTACAATCGTTTCACTTGCTTCGAGCCATTGTTCCGGTTGTAGGAATAAAGGAGCGAAATCGTCAATGTTTTCCATGATATACTGATAGGCATCGCCCGAACTAATGTCATCGATTTGCGAAGAAGATGCGGTCTGATTAGTCCATAATGTGATCCCAAGACAAATTACTGAGACTATAGCTGCAGCAGCTGACATCCTTTTAACCAACAAAGGCCTGCTCAACTGATTGACATTTTCCTTTTCTTGGAGCCAACGAGTCATAACCTGATCCGGAAATTTATCAAAATATCCCTCCGGAGCCATGGTGGATCTTTTGACCGAAGGCCCAAAGGGCATATCCTTCAATTCATCCTGTAATTCTTCTTCTGTTTCCATTTCGATCAGACAATTTGTTTTGCTTTCAATTCTACTTCAATTTTCTTTACAGCGTGATGATACGATGCCTTCAGGGCGCCTTCCGTGAGATGGAGCAATGCTGCTATTTCTTTGTAGGAGAGTTCATCATAATACCTCATCCGAAAAACCATTTGCTGCCTTTCGGGTAGCGTACATATGATCGTTTCAAGGGTTTCTGACAGGCCATCGGTATTGATATAGGAATCAGAATATCTTGAATCGTTTCCTGTCAGTTCCTCAACCCTTGTCCTTTTACTTCGTTTGAGATGGTTGATCACTTCATTTGATGCGATCCTATACAGCCAGGTATAGAGTTCTGAGCGGTTTTCAAACCCGTTAAGGTACCTGAAGACCTTGATAAACGTATTCTGCAGTATATCATCAGCATCTTCATGTGATGTTACTTGTCTCCGAATGACATGGTAAAGTCGTTGCTGATAGGTGATGACGAGTTGCCTGAACCCTTCATTGCGGGTATCGGGTCGGGTCGCCATTGCCATTATTGCTTCGTCTGTCATTTATGAATTCAAACAGTGATTTGGACAAAGGAAGATAGAAAAGGTTTAACGCCGGGGACAGCGTATTTCGGCGAAATATATTTCGTAGAAATACGTTTTGGTGCCCCATGCTATATCTTTATCCTATGAAATTCCTTTCAAGGCTTCTCCTTAAACTCCTCGGCTGGAAGATTATAGTGGATATTCCCGCTGATCTGAAGAAATTTGTAGTGGCCGTCGCCCCCCATACCAGCTGGAAAGATTTCCCTCTGGGTCTCTTTGTCCGGTCAGCCATGGACCGTCATATTTTCTACCTGGGCAAAAAAGAACTGTTCGATAGTCCGTTTGGCTTTTTCTTCTGGTGGACCGGAGGCAGGCCCGTTGACCGCAAACACAATACTGGACTGGTGGACCAGGTCGCTAAACTATTTGCCGGTAGTGAAGAATTTGCCATAGCCCTTGCTCCGGAAGGCACGCGCAAACAGGTCAGTGATCTTAAAACGGGCTTCTATTTTATGGCCCGCAAAGCCGGTGTCCCCATTATTCCTTGTCTTTTTGATTACGAACACAAAACAGTCCATTTTCTTAAACCTTTCTACCCGACTGCGGATACGGAGAAAGACATGGACACTCTGTGGAGCTTTTATAAAGGGGTGAAAGGGGCAAAGCCGGGGTATAGCATTTCCGGTGAAAGAAAAAGAGTGAAAAGTGAAAAGTGAGTATAGATAATCACCATATCATCACATCACTATATATTTAACGACTTGAGTCTTTCATTAAAATTTTTCTCCTCCACCGGGATACATATCTTATCAAATAGCTCCTGCAATTCAGCACTATGAGCGGTGCTTTTTCCCTGACGGATGTCAACGTGTATAAACTGCGCCCAAAGCAATGACTTTAACTTTCGATCCGAATCCTACATCCGCATTTCCACGGTGATGAATTTTGGTTTTGATTCCATCAACTGACTTTCCATCGTGACTTCCTCCATCAAAAGCGCCGGTCTGAGATAGGCAATCTGATTCTGGGTCACCACCCAACCCAGTCCTGTCGCCCTGCTATAATCATAAATATTAAAATCATAGGCCTTCCATACCATGTCCTCCCGTGCATTCATAAAGTAATCGAGGTAGCGGCCATTATTAAGATGTCAATAGGGATCACAATCCTGGAATCGGATGATAGCTTTACTGGTCAGCACTTGCGACACTGTGCTAGTGAGATTGATCATAGCTTAAGAGTATTCTTTTTGTTAAATGTAGGTGTTTATAAGATGATAAGCTGAAGGTTTATGGATGGAAACGTTTATAAGTTTATAGGTTTATAGGTTTAAAATTTGATTTGTTTAGAGGTTGATTCGTTTATGGGTTGATACGTTTACGGGTTGATACGTTTACATATGTACACACTTATTAATAATTGAATAGTAAATATACTACTGCCATCAGCCAAATAATCCACTAACCTATAAACTGGTTAAGCTATACTAATAACTCATTAAAGATCCTACACTTATTTCTTTTCGGTGTAAATTCACCCCATCAATACCGATTTACTCAAATGCGTTACACCACTCTTCAGCAACAGGCTTTTTTTGAAGATTCGAAAAAATATCTTGGATATAAAGATGAAACCGAGTTGCATCCGGGCAACCTCCGGGTGCTCGAAGATCTCGTACGGTTTCATGAATACAGGTATTATGTTATCAATGATCCGCTGATCAGTGATTTTGAATATGACCGGCTATATAAATTGCTCGAATCACTTGAGAAAAAATATCCGGTCTCCGCATCCCCCACCTCACCAACTAAACGTGTCTCCAGTGACCTGACTGAAGATTTCGCTTCGGTCACCCATCTGATTCCCATGTTATCGCTGGACAATTCCTATGACGCTGAGGATCTTCTCAAATTTGATACCCAGGTCAGGAAACTCACTGAACTCGAAAACATTACATATACCGTCGAACCAAAATTTGATGGTGGAAGCATCGCCCTCATTTATGAAAATGATTTGCTGGTCAGGGCAGCTACCCGCGGGAATGGAGAAATGGGCGAAGAAATAACGGTACAATCCCGTACCATTAAATCATTGCCACTCGAAGCAGCCTTTTCATCAAAAGGCATCTTTCGGGCTGAAGTACGCGGTGAAGCCGTCATCTCCAAGAAAAGGTTTAAAGCCATCAATGCTTTCCGTTTAGAGGAAGGACTTTCTCTGCTGGCAAACTCACGCAATAGTGCTACAGGTGGATTGCGTACCAAGGATCCGTCGGAGACTGCTCGCAGACAACTTGATGCCTTCATTTTTCAACTTGGATATGCCGTGGATACGAATGGCCGTGATGTTCTGCCTTCCATCAAGTCACATCATGATGCGATTGACTTCCTCGGCAATATTGGCTTTAAAGTATCCAGGGGTGAAAAAAAATTATGCCATGGCATACAGGAAGTAATTGATCAATGTAATCATTGGGCCATCAACCGGGATGATTATCCTTTTGAGATCGATGGCATGGTCATCAAGGTCGATAGCTTTGATCTCCAGGATATGTGCGGCTATACCAGTCACCATCCCCGATGGGCTATAGCATACAAATTTCAGGCAAAGCAAGCCACGACCAAACTGCTTGATATCGAATACCAGATTGGAAAGATCGGATCCATTACGCCAGTGGCAAAGGTTGAACCTGTTTCATTGGCCGGTGTAACAATCTCTTCGATCTCGTTGCATAATGAGGACTTCATTACGTCAAAGGATCTGCGGATCGGTGACCAAGTACTGATTGAAAGAGCAGGAGATGTAATCCCCTATATCGTCAAGTCACTCCCTGAATTGCGAACGGGGCAAGAGAAAATCGTTCAATATCCTACACATTGCCCATCCTGTGGCACATTGCTGACGCGCGAAGAAGACGCAGCAGCATGGCGGTGTTCCAATCCGGATTGCAAAGCACAAATATTGCAGCGTTTGATCTTCCATGTATCCAAAGACGCGATGGATATCGATGGATTCGGCGAAAAATATGTGCTTCGTTTTTATGAACTCGGCTGGATTAAAAATATGGCTGACCTCTATCGCCTCGACTATGATAAGATTGCAGCGCTTGAAGGATTTGGAAAAAAATCTGCTGACAAATTGCAGTCCTCTATTGAAAAAGCAAAAGCGAATCCGATCCATCGATTGCTTCATAGCTTAAGCATCCATCACCTAGGTCAACGGGCTGCCAAACTCATCGCTGAAAAAACAAACCACGTCCTTGATCTCGTAACATGGACCACTGAAGATTACACCGCCATAAAAGATATAGGCCCAGTCGTTGCTCAGAACGCCATTAAATGGTTTTCTGATCATGAAAATGTGGTGATGCTTCAGGACATGGATGCCCTTGGTGTAAACCTGCAACAAACTGCCCAGGACAAACCCAAAGAGCTCGTTACAGATGGTGTCTTTTCCGGAAAAACAATTTTGTTTACCGGCACGCTCACCCAAATGGGGCGTAAAGAAGCACAGGATATGGCAGAGGCAGCAGGAGCAAAAAATATCAGCACGGTCAGCAGCAATCTCGACATATTAGTCGTAGGTGACAATGCAGGTTCCAAACTCGACAAAGCCAGAAAACTTGGAACAGTACAGATACTAACTGAGGAAGATTTTATCGCTATGGCCCAGTAAATATTCCATCAGGAATATTCAACATTCTTCGAGCTAAAAGGCTTTGGCTCAAAAAAAATATGGCGCGGAGCCGCAGTAAATTAAACACTTTACAAACTGCCTACTGCCTACTGCCCTCTGCCCTCTGCTAAGTGCCTAAGGCGCCACCGGTGTTTTCTCTCCCTTATCCTGGATATAATGTCTTGTATGTAGTAATTGCATTTTGGTTGCCAGAATGCCCCCTTCAGCTCTTGGGGATTCGTCGATGACAAATTCAAAAACATCGTCCAGATTGACATAATGTCTTTCGGGCAACTGAGAAAAATGGAAGAAAATATCCCGCCATGTGCGGAGATCAATATCCAGATACTTCATGAACCCATATCCATCCTGCACGGAATAACAATATCCTCTTGCCCTGCAGCCGATGGCGCCCCAATCCTCTACGCGCTGATCTATAACAGGCAAGAGGTTGGGTACGAGATAACCTGATAAAAACTGATCAGCTTCGTGCAAAAGGTCCCTGCTTATATAACGGAACGCAACAATCTCAACACGGATACCCATGTTTTGCAAGGCCTGCACAACACGCTTAAAATCACCATCCCCTGTCAATAAATAGATGGTATCCAAATGCTGGCTTTGGAGGAGCATATCCACAGCCATATCCAGATCGGCATTTGCCTTTCCGATCCGCTGGCCGTCCTCATCTTCAAACCATTTGATGGCTTTGGTTATAATTTTAAATCCATAACTGCGTACGATACTGAGGAATCCATTTGTCCGGTCTTTATACTCATAATCCGTCCGCATCCTGGCTTCATCAATCGACATATACGAATTGAGGCGGATGGCATCTCCATACTGTGAGACATAATCACGCAGTACATCATAACGTATACCGTATCCACCGCTGCGCCTGATATTCTCAGCATCAATAAAAACTCCAATCTTCATTTCATGCGTTTTAAATACTTAACAATAATCTTTAACCTGTAATAGAAAAATACTTCAAACCCCTTGAGCGCAAGGAGAAAATAAAAGGGGGTATTCAATTCATTGGTTTCTTGAGTTGCCATCGAAATCTGAATTCGGCAAGCAACTGCCCAGCCTCATCTCTGGCTGTTACCGGCAATATAACAACGCTGGTATCGTTGGGGTTTACGATCTGTTCAATACTCCGCAGCACATCTGACCCGGTCTCACAAAAATAGTAACTTTTACCTTTTACTTTTTTAAAAAATTCACCTTCTACCCCGATCAGGATAAATTTCACACCTTTTCCCCGCGCATGCGCAAAAACCAGAGCCCCTGAACTCAGTTCAGCCGCCATCCCCATCACCGCCCAAAACACTGAACCAAAGGGGTTTCTAATCCACCAACGCTCCTTTAATACCACCACACAAGCCTGTTCATCAAGTGATTGGATGTACATTCCTGACAGCAGGCCCATTGGCAGGCTTTTAATCATCCAAAGACGAAATTTCCAGGGGGATGTGAAGTTTTTTACCAGGTTTTGATCGAAGGGCATTTATTGATTTTATTTCAATTTACGATGTTTTTCAAAAAGCTTCCACCTTCGAGCTCCCAGATTATTCTTGCCAATATGAGGCATTCACGTTAAGTAAATACTAGATAATTACCTGCAAGAAGTATTAAAACGCTTCTAAAAGTGGTTAAAATTCGTTTGCCCAATTTATAGCTGATTGCTACTTCAGCCTCTTTTTTAATGCCAGCATCTCATCCCGGTATTGCGCAGCGGTAATAAAATCAAGGTCTTTGGCAGCATCTTTCATCTTACGTTCTGTATCGCTGATCATACGTTCGATCTGATCGCGTGACATAAATGCCAATACAGGATCTGCGGCCAGAGAGGGCTCAAGCGGCCTTTCAACATATGCCTTCTTATTACCCTCACGGATATCGAGTATCGAATTTTTGGCGAGGATCTGCTCTCTTGTTCTTGTAATAGTCTGAGGGGTGATACCATTTGCTTCATTATAGGCTATCTGAATTGACCTGCGTCTGTTGGTTTCATCAATAGTCTTCTGCATGGACTCCGTAATCTTGTCCGCATAGAAGATGACCATTCCATTGGCGTTGCGCGCAGCTCTGCCTGCTGTCTGTGTAAGCGATCTGTCGTTGCGCAGGAATCCTTCTTTGTCTGCATCCAGTATGGCCACCAACGAAACTTCAGGCAAGTCAAGCCCTTCGCGCAATAAATTGACACCCACCAATACATCAAAATCGCCAAGTCGTAAATCTCTGAGAATCTCGACACGCTCCATAGTCTCTACCTCAGAGTGAATGTATTTACACTTGATATTCAGTTTGGTAAAATATTTACTCAATTCTTCAGCCATTCGTTTGGTCAATGTGGTGACCAATACCCTTTCACCAGCTTTGATCCTTTCATCCACCTCTTCCATGAGATCATCGATCTGGTTGAGACTCGGACGAATTTCAATTGGCGGATCCAACAAGCCGGTTGGCCTGACGATCTGCTCCACAATGACACCCCCTGTCCGCTCCAATTCATAATCAGCAGGCGTGGCACTGACATACACCACCTGGTTGATTAATCCTTCAAATTCGGTAAAATTCAATGGCCTGTTGTCAATCGCAGAAGGAAGCCTGAATCCATAGTTGACCAGGTTGAGTTTTCTGGCGCGATCACCACCCCACATGCCTTTGACCTGAGGCAACGTTGCGTGACTCTCATCAACGATCATAAGAAAATCGTCCGGGAAATAATCCAGCAGGCAGAAAGGCCTTGTCCCCTGTGCCCTGCCATCGAAAAAACGACTATAATTTTCTACCCCACTGCAATACCCCAACTCACGGATCATTTCCAGGTCAAAGGTGGTACGCTCATGGATCCGCTTGGCTTCGAGATATTTTTTCTCACGGGTGAAATATTCTTCCTGTGCAAATAATTCATCCTCAATATCACGGATGACAAATTTCAGCCGGTCTTTTGGCGCAACGTAAAGATTGGCAGGAAAGATCGCCGCATGCTCCAAAGGCTCATGACGTTGACCGGTATTGATATCGATAATATCTATTTCTTCAATGACATCACCATAGAAGCTTATCCTGTATCCATAATCCACATACGGCAAACTGATATCCACGGTATCCCCCTTTACTCTGAAATTTCCACGACCCAATTGACCTTCGGTACGGCTGTACAAACTCTCTACCAACCTATAGAGAAATGCATTTCTGGCAATGGTTTCTCCCTTTTGAATACGGATGATCCCCGCTTTATAGTCTTCCGGGTTACCCATACCAAAGATACAGGATACAGAGGCGACGACGATGATATCACGGCGACCGGAAAGAAGATTGGAGGTAGCCCGTAACCGCAGCTTATCTACTTCCTGGTTAATGGCAAGATCCTTTTCGATATAGGTATCCGATACGGACAAATAGGCTTCCGGTTGATAATAATCGTAGTAGGAAACAAAATACTCGACAGCGTTGTCCGGGAAAAATTCCTTGAATTCACCATAGAGTTGAGCTGTAAGTGTCTTGTTATGGGTCAGCACTAACACAGGCCGCTGCACTTCCTGGATTACATTAGCTACCGTAAATGTCTTCCCAGAACCTGTAACCCCAAGTAGGACCTGGGCATGCTCCCCCTGGGTGACACCACGCACTAGCTGGCGGATCGCTTCAGGCTGATCGCCGGTAGGCTGATAAGTGGACGTTAGTTTGAAAGACATGGAAGGTAAAAATAGGTTGAAACTTTAATTTTTTCCGGGATTGATTAAACACATCGTTGAAAGAATAGATCAATCCGTTACTTATTCCCGTTATAAAACAACACGGACAATCCAAACCGCGTCCATTTCTTCCCGGACGGACCTGCTTCCTGGCTTAAGTATTGGCTGAGGGGATCAAGATCGTAGGTGTCAAATGGCAAGACATAATAGGGTTGCAGGGCTGCATCAATACCTCCACTTCCTTCCAGCGTGAACATCAGATAGCACTTGAGCGCCAGCATGTTCTGTACATACTTAAATTTTTCTATCGCACCAAACAATTCTACCTTGGAAGTATACCATTGGTATTGGAGGTCAGTCCCCATCCCAAAAACCTCACCTGTGACCTGGTAGCCGATAGCTCCGCTCTGAATGCCCAATCTGATTTTGTCACTATACGGACCGGTTCCATCATTATGGTCCCCCTTTGCTTGTAAGCGTTGATAAGCGTTCTGATAGGTTACTTCAAATGCATGGATATCAGCCTTGAACCGCAGACCTGCCTCGAAGCCATGCATCCAAGAGAGCTGGTTAAAGGGGGATGTATAGTTTTGGGAACTACTAAAGGCCTTCACGACCTGGTTAAGACCCGGATCAGCGAGTGATATATTATAGCCTGCCTTGAGATTGACCTGAGCATTGACTGGCGGAAGGAGAAAACCAAAAAATGCCGCTAGCCATATGAATATGCTGCTGCTGCGGTTCATTGGGTGTATTACTAGATGGAAAGATAATCTTCTTCAACATTAATTCAAAATCCGATATTGCCGTTAAAACAACATACGCTTATCTTTATCCACCATGGCGAAAACCTCTCCGAAGAAAAATCCGGTCAAATCCAAAACAAAACCGACCAGTTATAGCGCACTTGACTTTACTCCCGGATTCTGGGGCAGGAAATGGAAAGAAGCGCTGATCATACCACTCCTGGCTTTTAGCTTGTATTGGATGTGCCTGCCCTACGGCTATGTACTCGATGATCAGATAGTTATCACTGACAATAAGTTCACCCAGAAAGGCATCGATGGTATCTGGGAAATCCTGAGTACAGAAAGCTTTACTGGCTATTTTGGTGGCCAAAAAGACCTTGTGGCAGGCGCCAGGTACAGACCCTTGTCCATTGTCACCTTTGCCGTCGAACAATCTGTCTTTGGGGACAATACCTTTATCCGTCATTTTATCAATATCCTCCTGTATGGCCTCTGCGGCCTACTGATCTTCCGGATATTTTCAATCCTTATACCGGAAAAACAAAAAACCCCCTGGCTTTTGAGCATCCCCTTCCTGGCCGTTGTATTATACATATTGCATCCTGTCCACTCCGAAGTGGTAGCCAATATCAAAGGCAGGGACGAGATCATGACCACCATTGGAGCCATGGGAGCCTTGTACTTTGCACTACGCTTTCTCCCGACACGGAATCAATGGTACCTGGTGGCCAGTGGGATTGCGATGTTCCTGGGCCTCATGTCCAAAGAAAATGCGATCACATTTCTGGCCGTGATACCACTCACTATGTATTTTTTTACCAATGCCAACAAAAGGGATTATCTGCTTGCATTGGCCCCTTCCTTGATTGCCGCAGTAGCTTACATGGTAATCCGGACTAACATCATAGGATACGTCCTTGACAGCGGCAAGGCCATCACTGACCTGATGAATGACCCTTTCATTGAAATGAATGGCATGGAAAAAATAGCCACCATCATCTATACGCTGGGAGAATATTTACGCCTGCTGGTTTTCCCACATCCGCTGACACATGATTATTATCCTTACCATATTCCAGTCATGAATTTTGGCAAGCCCGGCACACTGATATCCCTGGCATTGTACCTCGGCATAGCTTATGCTTTTTTCAGATTATGGAAATCAAAAAGCATCTATGCCTGGAGCATAGGCTTCTTTATCGCAACCTTATCGATTGTGTCCAATCTGGTTTTTCCGGTTGGCTCCTTTATGAACGAACGATTCATATTTATTCCATCCATTGCTTTTTCACTTGTGAGTGCATGGGTGCTGATACAGCATGGATGGAATTCAGAAAAATCTTTGTTTAAATGGGGATCGGTCGCCTTGATTGTTTTGATCTCCGGTGCGTATACGTTTAAAACGTATACCCGTATTCCTGCCTGGAAAGATGCGCTCAGTCTCAATGGGACTGCAGCCATTGTGTCTCCAAACAGTGCCAGGAGCAATTGTTTTATGGCTACGGCTTTGTACGAATTAGGACGGGATACCGCTGATATAGAAGAGAAAAGAAAAATATTTGAAGAGGCGGAATTTTACGCGGACAGATCACTCAAGATATATCCGGAATACCTGAGTGCCAATCAAATCAAATCAGGTCTGGTGGCTGAACGTTACCTAGTGCACAGGAATCTTCCTCAATTATTGTCTGAATTTACCACCATCCTCATGGCAAGGCCGCAGGTAGAATATGTTCAGCAATTTATGGAATACCTCAACGGACGAGAGGATCATCAAAGACTGGTGGATTTTTATTACAAGACCGGCTATGAACTGTTTTCTAAACAAAGAGGACTGCATCCAATGGCCATCACTTACCTCAAACTAGGAGAAAAAATCGCTCCCGATGACCCCGGCATTTTGTTTGGATTAGGCAAAGCTTTCTACAATGGAGGTGACCAGGTCCAGGGCACCCAATACCTTGAAAGAGCCTATGCGATTAATCCAGCCCTTCGCCATACAAACTAAACATTGTCAAACACCTTGAAAGCACAAATCATCTCTGACATGATTTGTGCTTTCTCTTCTTCGCAGTATATCACTACAAGACTGTTATAGCTAAATCTTCCCTCTTAACTTCTCGCATTCTCACATTCTCATCCGAACCAACACTGCCCCCTCCCCTGTTTTCCCAGTAACGCATTCAACCGCATGGAAATCCAGGGGCGTTCTTGCACACCCTTCCACTTTCTTACTTTCTTATCCTCTAACTTTCTCACACTGTATTCGAAAATTCCCTATTTTCGGACTACCAGATGAAAACCAGGAAAACAAAACTGGAGGAGATCGCATTCACCATGATCCCTCTTGTCGGCCCCGTATTGGGTCGTCAGCTCATATCCTATTGTGGAACCATTGAATCGGTGCTCACCGAAAGTAAAAGACATTTAAAAACTATTCCCGGTATCGGTGAGGAAATTGCAAGACAACTATGCAATACAGGGGATGCCTTCGATACAGCTGAGGCGGAACTGATCCGCATGGAAAAAGAGGGAATCGATTACACCTTCTACCTTGATGATGTATATCCCACGAGGCTCTTTCATCTGCCGGACGCCCCCCTATTGCTTTACACCAAAGGCAATATCAATCTGCAGCCTCAACGATGTGTAGCAATCATCGGTACCCGCAAACCAACACCTTATGGCAAAAGCACCACTGAAGAAATGATAGAGGCCCTTGCCACTTGCGATATCACCATGATCAGCGGCCTGGCCTATGGGATAGATATCACTGCGCATCGAAGTTGTCTTAAACATGACATACCGACCATCGGGGTGATGGGCAGCGGGATGGGTTCTATATATCCGGACAGCCATGCGGGAGTAGCTGAGCAAATGATGGGAAAAGGTGGTATTCTTACGGAGTTTACATATGATACCGGTCCAGATGCTGTCAATTTTCCGATGCGCAACAGGATCGTAGCCGGTCTGTGTGATGTCCTGGTAGTCATCGAATCAGGTATAAAAGGGGGCTCTATGATAACCGCTACCCTGGCCAATGACTACAACAAAGATGTAGCGGCAGTGCCTGGCAGGAAAACAGATAAAAGTTCTGCCGGATGTAATCACCTGATCCGCAACCAACAAGCACACCTGGTAGAGACGGGAGAGGATGTCATCGATCTCATGTCTTGGAACAAAAAGACCCGGCAGCAGAATCTCCAGACCAATTTGTTTACAGAAATGTCACAGGGCGAGCAGAAAATTTACAGTCTGATCGTTGGGGACAAGGAAAAAGATATTGATACCTTAGCCTTTCTATCTAAAACAACGCCAGGTGAACTTGCTGCTATCCTTCTTACCCTTGAATTTAAAGGGGCTATAAAGTCACTTCCCGGTAAAAAATTTGTCGCCATTGGTTAATCGTTTCTCCATCAGCATAGTTTTCGCGGCACTCTTTGTGCTAGGTTCTTGCACGACCTCCCGCAATACAGCTCCCATTCCTCCAGGTATCCCGGCTACACTCTTTGTCAAACCACAAAATGTCATCTTCCTGATCGGAGATGGGATGGGCCTCCCGCAGATTACCGGTGCGATGTACATGAATAATAACACCTCCGTCTTCGAGCGTTTTAAAAACATTGGTTTCCATAAATCACATGCATCCGACAATCTGGTGACAGACAGTGCGGCTGGAGCTACTGCCTTTGCTTCAGGCGTAAAGACCTATAATGGAGCTATCGGTGTCAATGCGCGAAAAGAATCTGTTCCTACTTTGCTGGAAATGGCTGAACAAAAACAAATGGCCACTGGTCTTGTCGCCAGTAGTTCCGTTACCCATGCGACCCCTGCAGCGTTTATTGCCCACGTTCCGGGTAGGGAAGCGATGGAAGCAATTGCCGCTGATTTTCTCAATACACCGGTCGATATTTTTATCGGTGGAGGTATGGATTATTTTGTCAGACGAAAAACGGATGAGCGTGACCTCGTTGTGGAGCTTACTGAAAAAGGATATCAGATCACCAATTTTTTTGATCAGGAAATCAGTGACCTGGACATCACGACAAAAAAGAATATTGGATACTTTACAGCTAATGGAGAACCGCTTCCTGTGACAGAAGGAAGAGATTATCTGGTTCCTGCTACCACCAAAGCTATAGATTTTCTGAACGAGCGGTCTGCGAATGGATTTTTCCTGATGATCGAAGGATCACAAATTGATTGGGGTGGGCATGCTAATGATGCCAACTATGTCGTCACTGAACTGCATGAATTTGAAAAGGTGGTGGCTGCAGCGCTTGATTTTGCAGCACGTGACAAATCAACCCTTATCATCGTAACCGGTGATCACGAGACAGGAGGCTTTGCGGTTCAGCCGGGCTCTAAGCTGAATGACATACAGGTCGCCTTTACAACTAAAAGTCATACAGCTTTAATGATTCCTGTTTTTGCTGAAGGTCCCGGGGCTGAAGCATTTCGTGGCATCTATGAAAACACAGCCATCTTTGATAAATTAAAGGATGCGATGGAGTTAAAGTAAATTTGGCCCATAAATACTTTGCCCCTAAATCCTACTTCGGCTACGCTCAACACAACGCCTGAAGGATACTTGTTATTCTTGCAATGCATACGCTGAATAATTTGTCCTTAAGTGTACTTTTTGTTTAATTGGAATAAATGGAATTAACACGTAGATCTTCCTTTTTTCGGCATGTGGCACAGACGTCACCAGCACCGGATGGGTTTGAAGTGAGCCGTGGGGAAGGGATCTATCTTTTTGATAAAGACGGGAATGGCTATATCGATTGTATCTCCGGCATTGCCGTGGCTTCGATGGGACATAGTCATCCGCGAATCATTACTGCCATCAAAAAGCAACTTGACCTGCATCTGCATACCATGGTCTACGGTGAACACATCCAGGCTCCGCAGGTCGCGCTCGCGGAAAAGCTTGCGCAATTGCTACCTGATCAATTGAATTGTTGCTTTTTTACTAGCTCTGGCGCAGAGGCAGTTGAAGGTGCATTGAAACTTGCTAAAAAAATCACGTTAAGGTACGAGATCATTGCCTGTCGAAATGCGTATCATGGCAGTACGGCTGGTGCTGAAAGTCTGCGCAGCGATCTTTCCTATACAGGATCCTCCAGGCCATTGGTGCCTGGCGTCAGGCATATCCACTACAATACGTTTGAGGATATTAATCAAATCAATATGGACACGGCTGCCGTGATCATCGAGCCCATTCAAGGAGAGGCAGGAGTAATAGTGCCCGCCCCGGGATATCTGCAGGCCATACGGGATCGCTGTGATCAGACCTGTACCTTGCTGATCTTTGATGAAATACAAACCGGCATGGGCCGCACGGGGGCGATGTGGGCATTTGAACAGGAGGGTGTCGTACCTGATATTCTATTATTGGCCAAAGCATTTGGGGGAGGATTGCCGCTAGGGGCATTTATTTCCAGTCAAAAAATGATGAGTGTATTATCACACGATCCCATTCTCGGTCATCTGACTACATTTGGAGGTCATCCTTTGTGTTGCGCTGCTGGACTAGAGGCAATCAACATCCTGGTTGAAAATAATTTACCTGAAAAAGCATCCTTGTTCGAAAAGATCATTCGCAAGCGACTAGGCCCACATCCGGCTTTGTCTGTAATCCGAGGACGAGGTTTGATGCTTGCATTCGAACTGAAAAATCCAGAACATCTTTTTCCTGCGGTCAAGGCATGTCGCCAGGAAGGTCTTCTGGTGGACTGGTTTTTATTTAATGACAGGTCTTTACGCCTGGCACTACCACTGATCATCAGTGAAGAAGAAGTGAATATGGTTTGTGAGAAATTAAACCTGGCCTTAGATTCCCTATAACTCCTTTCTCAATCTCGCTACCGGAATATTAAGTTGCTCACGATATTTCGCGACGGTGCGCCGTGCTATGCTGTACCCTTTTTTCTCCAGCATCTGCCGGAGCTTTTCATCGGAGAGCGGTTTACGCTTGCTTTCTCCTGAGATGATTTCGCCAAGGATAGATTTCACTTCCTGAGTTGATACTTCATCACCTTCCGTATTGACGATCGATTCAGAGAAGAAATCTTTGAGGCGCTTGGTACCAAACTCTGTCTGCACAAACTTACTGCTGGCTACGCGTGATACCGTGGAGATGTCAAGTCCGGTAATCTCAGCAATATCCCGAAGGATCATTGGCTTCAGCTTTGTAGAATCCCCTGTGAGAAAGAATTCCTTCTGAAACTGCATGATCGCATACATCGTCTGCTTGAGCGTATTCTGGCGCTGCTTGATGGCATCAATAAACCACTTTGCAGAATCTATTTTCTGCTTGATAAATATGATAGCCTCCTTATTTTCTTTTTGGACCGTATTCTGTTCTTTCTTATGCTGATAAGCCCGGAGCATGTCCACATACTGATCATTGATTCGCAGATCCGGAGCATTGCGCACATCCATGGTGAGGTCAAGAATACCATCCCTGTTGGTGACCAGGAAGTCAGGAATAATCGTTTGGGTCTGGGTATCAAACTGACTGGTATACCCGCTGGCAGGTTTGGGATTCAGTTTCAGGATCTCATCCAGAGCAGCCTTGAGCATGGCCTCATCAATCTCCAGATTACGTTGAAGTCTCGAAAAATGCTTTTTAGAAAACGATTCGAAATGTTTGGCCAGGATCAGCAAACCGAGTTTTAAGACAGGCACCAATTCTGTTTCGCCGGCTTCTTCAGCGATGTGGAGCCGCTGTTGCAACTGGATCATCAGCGTCTCCCTCAGATCACGTGCAGCAACTCCCGGTGGGTCAAAACGCTGGATCATTGACAAGACTTCACTGACCTGCTTTGGCATCACCTCAATATTGTACGCAAAGAGAATGTCATCAATGAGTGAAGGAATCTCTCTTCTCAGGTAGCCTGTATCATCAATGCTGCCGATGATCTGGTTGGCGATGATCCGGTGTACTTCTGAATCAAGGTTGAGCATGCCCAACTGCTGATCGAGATAATCATGAAATGTATTGGCGACTACCGCAGGAAGGCTTTTCTCCCGTTGCTCATTGGCCGGCTCGGTTGAATGGTAACTGACCGGGTCATCCTCAATATAATCGCTGATATAGTCATCGATGTCATAATCATCGTTATCATCCTTATCCGATTCGTTTTCTTTTTCATCCTGGGTGCTCTCCGCATTTGTTTCGCTATAGTTATCCGGTTCCTCCAGGGCAGGGTTAGCCTCTAGTTCTTCTTTGATACGTTGTTCGAGGGATACAGTAGGAATCTGCAGCAGTTTCATCAATTGGATCTGCTGGGGAGAAAGCTTTTGGAGCAGCTTTTGGGATAGTTGTTGTCGAATCATAGTGAGACCTGTAGTACTATAGGCAAATATACCAAGATTTTCATATTATGAAAATATTTAATTTGTTTTTCAGCGATTTTAGGGTAATTATATTCCCCGATATGCCATTTCAACTTCTCTGGACGATATTTCCATAACATTACAACACCCGGAAAGCCTTTCTCGTTTAGTTGGCACCCAGTTTTTTAAGGTCTGCCCCTTCATCGTATTAAAAGGCCACAGGCAATCCCCTCACAAAACTTACAGACCCATAAACCCATAAACTTATCTACCCATAAACCTATCAACCTATCTACCCATAAACCTATCAACCTATCTACCCATAAACCTAATTGATCCGCCGATCACAGATCACCAGATAATCTATATTCCTACCATTCCTTACCCTACTTTTGCTTCCGTATTTGAATCATGCCCGTCATCGTGAACACTAAGCACCCGGATACCCCTGATATCCCTCTCCTGCTTGAGGTTTTCAGGTCCAGAAGTGAGCTACAGAAGATTCTGTGGATCACAGGGATATGGGTATTCTTCTCAATCGGCCAGTCCATGTATGATTACATGGTGCTCCTCGCTGCAGATGTGGCACCTGAGGGATATGCATTCTGGACGAATATGCTGATCAATGCGCTAGCGACCATCCTGGCCGGTCTGATCGGTGGTGCGATCCTGGTGAGTTATCTTCAGCGATGGGTGAGGAACAATCCTTACGGACAGGCTATCCTATTTATCCTGTTGGCCTTTACCCTCATTATTTGCTTCGTAACGATCCTGGCCTTTGTCACCAGGGCAACCATCACGGGAGATGAGCATATTGAAAGACAAGATCTTTTTTATCACATTGGTGCCCATGTACGCAGCCTTCGATTCCTCAAAGATTATTTCCTGTGGCTGTTTATCGTGTTGTGTACGATTGCAGGATTTATGGTCAACGACAAGTATGGGCCTGGCAACCTTCGCAGTTTCTTCATGGGCAGATATTTCAGACCGCAACGTGAAGAACACATCTTTATGTTCCTGGATCTGCGCAGTTCAACTTACATTGCGCAGGTTCTGGGTGAACAACAGTATTTTAATTTTATCAAGGATGTCATCAGAGATGCCACGCCTGTCATCCTCAAGCACAAAGGAAGGATATACCAATATGTCGGTGATGAAATCACGGTGAGTTGGTGGATGAGCCAGGGGCTCAACAAGCTCAATTGTATCCGTTGTCCGATGGAGATCAGAAAAATATTTAATCACCGATCGTCATACTATACCGCACAATATGGTGTGGTTCCCGATTTTAAAGCAGGCCTGCATTGCGGCCCAGTCATGGTAGGCGAAATCGGTGTAGTCAAGAGAGACATCGCTTTTTCAGGTGAGGTGGTAGGAACAGCTGCACGCATTCAAAACCGGTGCAATCATCTTGAAGTAAACCTGCTGATCTCCCAGGATCTGAAAGACCTATTGCCATGGGAAGGTTCCAGACTGATACCTGAACACAAAGGGGACCTCTTGATCAAAGGGAAAATGGTGAATCTGCCACTCTATACCGTGAATGCAGAATAGCAGCGATGCACTTAGTCTACTATTTTCTTTCGCTTCAGATCATTGAGGTTCACTCTCAATCCAAGGTGTTTACTTGATCCTGCCTGATGATATATGGCAAAGCCATAATCCAGGATAAAGCTTTTAACATTTATCCCTACCCCCGCAGAAAATCCAGCAAGACTGCGGAGATTGACGACTGACAATTCCTGGTGTCGCTGATAATTATAACCCAGTCGCAACATTAAACTTTCCTTCTTCCCGATGAGAAATTCTCCACCGAAAGTCAGGTGTTTGAAGAAATTATCAACACTTTGTCCAAAGTCACTAGGTTCTGAAGGAGCTTCACCTCCAAAATCATCACTTGTCTCTTCATCAAGCGGACTGGTATAGCGAAGGTCCCAGCGGTTGATATCATGCATCAGGATCGAAAGCCTGAAAGGCACATACTTTAATCTCTTTGAAAATCCGAACTGAAAGTCTACTGGCATCCTGCCTTTCTCATCACCTTCATAATATCTGGAAAACTGAAAACCAACGCCGCGCAGCACAAGTGCATAGTGATTGAATCCATCCTCACTGCGATACGTAATGCCACCATCAAACAAAAGCCCGTTTGAAGTATAGGTCTCCAACGTAGACTGTATATACTGCAATTGCACACCAGCGGTCATGCGCTCATTCAGCTCCTTTGAAATCCCTGCATTGATGGAAAGGTCTTTGGCTTTAAACTCGCCTTCAATATTACCCATTTGGTCTGCAGCAATAAATTTGCCATAGGATAGGTAATGCACCCCTCCATGGATCATTGACTTCATGCCGGGGATATACTTTGCAAAACCTGCATACCCATTGTCTATACCGGCAAAATGAAAATTGTGCTGAAAAACAAAAGAGTTGTCCATGGTGATATTCAGCATCCCGGGATTGCCACCGACCAGGCCATAATCGTTAGTAGCAGCCGCGATCTGGCTGCCCCCTAAGGCCGTAGCCCTTGCAGAAGTCGGTAGCTTGACAAACTCGAATACCTGCTCACCACCGCGCTGACTCCAGGCCGCAGTAATGCAGCTGACCAACAGGAAAAGTATACCACTACTCCTTCTTCCAGACCGTATAACACCGGCCGGAATCGCAAACCATTTCTTTTTGTAAATGTCCTGATTCATCATAGAGTTTTAATCTACCGTCTTCATTCGGGCCATGAAGATAAGTTCCTTCCGCTAGTATCTTTCCGTTTTGATGATATTCCTTAAAAGGCCCCATTTCTTCATTGTTGATCATGGTCACTTCTTCAAACAAATTTCCGCCACGGGTGTATTTTCTCCATTGGCCATGCATCGCCCCATCTATATAGTATCCTTTGAGTTCAATGGTGCCCTCTGGAAAATAATATTCATACAGGTCATCCAGTTTCCCATTCTTGTATCGCTCCCTGATCTTGACTTTTCTATCCGGATAGTAGAGTTCACGGATACCATCAGGCTGCCCCTGGTTTAATACCCCTTTTTCCATCAGGATGCCGGCTGAATCTGTTTTGGTATAGGGCCCATGATGCTGACCTGTCTGAGGGTCATTTATATAGGTCGTTATAAATCCTAAATCCGGGTCTGTTTCTACGACTGTCTTTCCCTTCGAACAACCCACCAATGCGAGCAGGACGAAGCTTAAAAAACGGAAGTGTAGTGACATCATCCTTAGAAAACGAATGACTTAAAATGAAATTGCCCGGGCAGTTAATTGTACCCGGGCAATTTTTATAAAGTTTCGCTTATACCGTTTCTATTAATAGAAATTGTACCTGCTGTCTTTTATATCGGCTGCATTCTTTATAGCCTCCATCAATCTGCTGTCAACACTACCCCTAGCGGTCATGGACACCTGACGACGAAAGGCCGCGATATCAGTAGAGATACTTGCCTCCGTACGCTGGATGACTTTCACCATATATACCCCATTGGCGCCGATGATCGGACCTGCGGCTTCATTATTATTTAAAGCTGTCACTTTTCCGATCAACGTGCTTTCATTACCCAAACCCTGGAGATATGACATATTGAAATTGACGTTATTGAAAGTATCAATCTCAACGCCAAACTCATTAGCTACTGTGTTCATGTCTTTCCCGGTCATTTTGGCTGCCAGGATTTCGCCCTTCTTCTTGGCCGTAACCTGAGCAGAGAATGCCTCCTTGGCTTCTGCCAGTGTAGTAATACCTGCTTTGACAATGGTCTTTAATATAGGAACCACATAGCGTGCATTATAGAACAATGTCGGTTCATCATAAACAAATACTTCCGGAGCAACCATACCGGCCTTAGTGCCAGACTCAAATGCCCATCGAATGATATCCCTGGAAGTACCATCACTCCCAAGTGTGGAAAACTGATATGCATTTGCTGTCAAACCTTGTGCTGTTTCAAGGGTCAGTTCAGGTTTCTTTTCAAGTGCGGCTTTGAGCTCATCGAGATTGCGGTTCTGTCCGCTAAACTCAAGAGCATCATCATATATAGCTGCCTGTGTTTCTTCGGACGGCACAATAGGCTCTGACAAATAGGCAAGTTTTACACCTTGAGCATTGTCCATATATTTGCGGCCTGTGATTTCAATAAGGTGAACGCCAAACTGGGTAGTAACGACCTTCAATTCTCCGGGAGTACCAGTATAAAACAATATGTCATTGAAAGGTTTTACCATTCTTCCGTTTTGTGACCAACCCAGACCTCCGCCACTTTGACCACTACCATCCTGGCTGAAACGCATAGCCAGTGAATCAAACTTGCCGGCGCCAGCTTCGATGACGGTTTTAAGACTGTCCAGTTTTTTGGTAGCTGCTAAAATCTCATCAGCTGTTTCCGCTCTGATAAGAATATGACGGGCATCCACAGAATCCGCGATTACCTTTTTGTCGAGCACCTTAAATGCCTTGTATGCCACTCCATCTATATATGGACCGTATACTGTTCCGATCGGAAGGTCAAATACAGTATCTGCAATAGCTTCTACCAGGTCCGCCTTTTTAAAATAGGTGGCATCTAACACGCCATAATTATTCTCCACAAACTGGGAATCATTATCCGTCGTGCGGAAAGCTTCGATACGCTCAGTGATAGCCTCACGAACGATGACTGAGTCCTCGGGAGTTGGGGTCACGTTGAAGACAACAAAATCAACTGTCCTCATTTCTTCTTTGCGTTTACTCGCTCCTTCATTCTCTTTCATCCAAACTTTGTAATCGTCATCCGTGAGCTTGACATCAGCATCTGCTACCTTATCAAAAGGGACTACGGTGTAAAGAAAATCCAAGGAGGATCCTTGCTCTGCCTGGAGCTGTTGAGCCATCCAGGTTGGGGTATAGATTGTTTTCTTAACCAGCGTAGCAAGTTTATTCTGGAGTCTGTCTTTGATAATCTCCCCTGTTTGAAACTTCCAGAATTCCTCGAGTTGCGGCTGAAGCTTACCTGTGCCCAGATTGGCTTTGATCTGATCTAGTGTAGCTCTGTCCATCTGGCCGGTATTAGGATCACGGAAATTGCGCTGGATGATCGGGCTAAGGCGCTGACCAAACTGAAGCTCTTCCATTTCTTCAGGACCAACGTGCAATCCGAGGGCTTCTGATTCTTCTTTCAGCAATTGCTCCTCGACCATATAATTCCAAATATAGTTACGCTGGCCGTATACGTCAGCAGTGGCATTTGGATAAAGGATACGTTCAGCACGCTGAAATTCATTCCAATCTAGTTCTTCACCATTGACCTGCCCGATAGTAAATTGATTTCCACTTGACTTCGAAGCGGCACCTACCATATCCATGGCCACAAAGCCTCCAAGACCTAATGCGAGCATAAGGATCAGGAGCCAGCTGTGTTTACGAATCTTACTAATTAAAGCCATAATAATAAAACTATATATGTATATTGATGTTAATACGACATTTACACAATAATTTGGCGTTTATTTTGCCCCATTTTGTGTAACTTTTCCAAAAAAGCCCTGCAAAAGTACAATGTTAAGCATGGATTATCAAATATGAACGGCAAGAAAGGCGGAGGTGAAGGCGGAGGCGGAGGGATAAATGGCAATTCATATGAATCGATGACCCTTTTGACCAGGATCGATTAAAGTCCAACAAAGATTTAATTTTGTGTTTTTGATTCAGGAGGCAGGAGGCTACGGGGATCCTAGCTCAAATCACCCATTTCTCTTTATCTCACTTTCCAACCGTCTTACTCTCTTACTTTCTCACTTTCTCTGTCTTACTGTCTCACTTTCTCACACATGAGTACCCGCAAAGCCGCTATAGGATTCATCTTTGTCACCCTCTTGATCGATGTCATCGGCTGGGGGATTATCATTCCTGTGATGCCCACGCTGATCAGTACGATGGAGCATGTGGATACCGGTGACGCGTCCAGTCTCAATGGATGGATGTTGTTTGCTTTCTCGCTGACCCAGTTTCTATTTGCTCCGCTGGTGGGTAATCTAAGCGACAAATACGGCCGGAGGCCGATCCTACTGGTTTCGCTTTTTGGATTTGGTCTGGATTATATCCTGATGAGTTGGGCTCCTTCTATCGAATGGTTATTTCTGGGAAGGGTTATCGCAGGAATCACCGGGGCCAGCTTCACAACTGCCTCTGCGTATATCGCCGATATCAGTGATGATAAAACCAGGGCGCAAAATTTCGGAATGATCGGTGCTGCTTTTGGAATGGGATTTATACTTGGGCCTATCATTGGAGGATTACTTGGCACCTTTGGGCCTCGGGTACCTTTCATCGCTGCAGCGGGCTTGTGTTTTTTAAACTGGTTGTATGGCTATTTTATTCTTCCCGAGTCCCTATCCAAGGATCATCGCCGGCCAGTTGACTGGAAACGAGCCAACCCGTTAGGCTCACTGCTTCATTTGAAAAAATATCCTGACATCGGCTATTTACTTGTAGCCATGGTACTCGTATATCTTGGAGCGCACGCGGTACAGAGTAATTGGTCATTTTATACGATAGAACGATTTGGCTGGGGTGAAAAAATGATTGGTATTTCACTTGGTGTAGTGGGACTGTTAGTAGGCGTGGTGCAGGGAGGTCTCACACGAGTGATCAATCCGGTGCTTGGCAATGCACGCAGTATTTATATCGGTTTGATCTTATATGCTGTAGGCATGTTACTCTTTGGGTTAGCCACATCAGGATGGATGATGCTGGTCTTTCTTATTCCATATTGCCTAGGTGGTATTGCAGGGCCAGCATTACAAGCCACCATCACGAGTGAGGTGGATGTACGTGAGCAAGGTGAATTGCAAGGTGCCTTGACCAGCCTGATGAGTGCTACATCCATTGTCGGTCCACCAATGATGACTAATTTATTTGCATGGTCTATCAGACCGGGCAGTCCTATTTATATGCCAGGTGCCCCGTTTTTTCTGGGCAGTTTTCTCATGCTCATAAGTGCTGTTGTGGCTTTTGTTTCTTTTAAGAAACATCAGAAGAAAAAGTATTGAATTGTGAGTTGTGAATTGTGAGTTGTGAGTTGTGAAAGGTGGAAAGTTGATAGGCTGATATATTGATAGGCTTATAGGTTTATAAGTTTATATGTTGTTGGGTTTATAGGCTTATATGTTGATGGGTTTATACGTTTATAGGGTTAGGGGGTTAACCTATCGATCATTTCGAATCTTACAATCGCATCGGCATGATGAATCAATATCCTTTCTCCCTGAAAAATCTATTTCCAATAGCAATAGGTAATAAAGAGAGGGGTCGGGGATCAGTTTAACGGGAGCATGACATGGACCAGATTTATCTTGCCATATTCATGTCTCTCTTGTAATACCTATTCTCCGAAAAATGAAAATAAAAGCCAATGAACAGTGACAATAGTGAAAAGAAAAAAACAATATTGACTGCATAACCAAATAAAGCTGACATACCGAACCAGTCCCATTGATGGCTGATCAATATGCTAAAGACAAGTAGAAATCTTCCAGCTTCTGCCATGGGTGCATAGCTGATTTTATCCATCAATGCAGTGATGCTAAAAATGGAAACAAACAAAAATAGTCCATAGAGCAAAACGTCGGGAAAGCCAATAGCTCCAATCCTCAGAAACAAATCCATTGTAAATGCAAGTAACACCCCCATTTGTATCCAAGACCACGCCATCAGTTTGACGGAGACATGCGTGTCATACTTTTCTAAGTGATACACATCATCTACAATCCCCACCGGATACTTTTCTTGGACATCCTTAGGTCTCCAGCCAGTAGGCATAAACCATATTTTGACCTTGTCCTGCCAGTTTTTGGTCTGAATGGCATCCTTCATGATCAGCCAGATATGCTGCACACCGATAAGCAAAGGATTCCAGGTATGGACCGGACGCTTGACACCATAAACCGGGAGCACGTCTTTCAACTCAGGTTGGAATGTGCCAAAGAGCTTATCCCAGATGATAAATATCTGTCCAAAATTTTTATCGATATAGACTCTATTGATGGCATGATGAACACGATGGTGGGATGGTGTAACGATAATGTATTCTAGTAGCCCCATTTTATCGATGAGCCTGGTGTGGTACCAGAACTGTGCAAAGAGCTGAATGGGTGCAATGATAGCAATGACTTCCACCGGCACACCGATGATCGCTGCAGGTAAAAGGAAAATACCAACAAAAGAAAACACCTCTGATATACTCTGCCGAAGTGCACAAGACAAATTAAACTCTTCACTGCTGTGATGGATGATATGCCGGTTCCAGAACACATTGACCGAATGTTCCATCCGATGTATCCAGTATCCTGCAAAATCCTTTGCGATAAACGCCATGACAAAAACATACCATTGTGTGCCGATATCAAAAATAGCTACACTGTCGACCAGCCATGCATAGCTGAGGATAGCAATGGATAATCCCAATACATCTTTGACAATATTGGATATACCGGACGTCAGGCTGGATATCATATCCGGTCCGCGATTGATCTTTACACCCATCTTCCATGAAACCAATGCTTCGAGGCCAATCAGGGCCAAGAAGGCCGGAATGGCGTAGGTTAGGGCTTGGGCGTATGATTCCATGGGAGATAAAGATAAATTATCGCTGGAGAATCATGCCCGTCTCTTAAAGCATAATGAATGGGCATTTTTGGTGCTTGATGGAGAGATTACTGAATTGAATCCATTGCATAGGGCACCTAATTTCGAATTGATTTTTTCGACGTAATTTATCCATTAAATGGATTTCTTTACCCCCTTTTGCCCCCTAAATGGGGGTGCCTGTTTTCGAGGTGAACTCTCTTTACCCCCTTTGCCCCCTAAGTGCAAGTACCTGTTTTCGAAGTGATTTTCCTCACCGATCTCTACTCACTAAATGTTGCCATCTATTTACGAAATGAATTATTTCCTTTCAACACTATCATAAGGACACACTGGACAAAGCGAAAAAACCTGCAGCATAGAAATATTTTCAATCCCTCTTGACACAAATCACTAAGGGAATATATTTATCTACTTCAAATCCGGCTTCACCATGAAAACAAACATGCACCTTGGGGTGCCCAATCGATTATTTACCTACGCCAGGCAACTACGCCAGCAACCCACCAAAGCAGAACAAATACTTTGGGTGACCTAAAACCAGAAGTAGCAAAGCCTATAATTAACACAAAACTGATCAGTAGATCCTTCATCTTTTATTATTCATCACCATTGATTCCATTATCAATTATCAGGTTGCAATTTTCAATTTTCAATTCTCTTCCTTTTCCAGTGCTTTCGCACATGCATCCAACTGTGTATAAAACTCCTCGCCCTTAGCACGAATTATTGCATTTTTTAGAAACTTGTAAACCGGCACCTTAAGTTTCTTACCATTCTTACATGCAGGTGCGCATATTTTCCATCGATCATAATTCCATGCCTCTGTGCCATTGTTGAGGTATCTGACACGTATAGGATAGAGATGGCATGAGATGGGTTTAGGCCAGTCGATCTTTCCTTCTTCAAATGCCCTTTCAAAAGCACACTTCCCAATGCCCTTTCCATCCCAGATGAGATAAGCACATGCACCCCCTTTTACAAGCGGCGTACCGAGTACTTCATTTTCTCCAAAGTGCGTCCCGAAGCCTTGCTCTTTCACAGCTTCTTGACTCTCTTCACTTAGGTAAGGTGCTACTTTCTTCCATACCTTTTTGATGATCGCTGGTTCTTCATCCAGCAAAGGTGCCCCCCATTCTCCTTCCCAGCAGCAAGCACCCTGACAAGCATCGAGGTCGCAGACAAAGTTTTTGGTCACGATATCATCACTGAGCAGTACATCATCTATAACAATCATGCGGCAAAGGTATTGAAAAGGCTAAGGCAAAGGGATAAAGGAAACCCCGAAATCAAATCAAATCAGGAAATTGAATTAATATTGCTTTCAAGCATTGGCGGCTCGAAAATATAGCGTCAAACTAAACTTTCTAAACTATACTGCCAGCGGCGGAATAACTAAACTTTCTAAACTCTGTGCCCATCTACCTAATTTGTCGAACCAGCATACATCAACCCATTAACCTATAAACTTATAAACCCATAAACCCATTTCTTAATTTTACCCCTCTAGTATAAAACCCTTTTCAAATTAAACACAAAATCAAAATGATGAAATACCTTTTCGTTTACCTGGTCATATCCCTGATGTCTTGCGCTGACCGGACTACAGACACCAGCGCCCAATCCACAACCCCAACAACCTCTCCTGTCGCTTCCATCCCCTCAAAGGTTATTTCAGGTCCACAATCAACACTGTCCGGCACCTATTGGAAACTACTCGAACTCAATGGTCAGAATATAGAAGGCAAAACAGCCAAAGAAATGTACCTCGCTATTGATCCGAGCTCACCCCAGTTTAAAAGCCACAGCGGCTGCAACCTGGTGACCGGAGAGGTCAAACGAGGCGGTACGGACCAAATGTGGTTTATCAACCTGCTCCCTACGACAATGGAATGCAATACGCCTGATATTGATTCAGAATTCCAACGAACTCTTGAATTAATCTCCTTTTACAAGGTTACCGGAAGGACACTCGTACTAAGTAAGAAAGGCAATGTACCTGTGATGACTTTTATGGCGAAGTAAGGGCTTAGAGCAAAGGGCAAAGGGCATAGAGAAATTCTTGAGCGCAAAATCTGGCGCCCATGCCAGAAATTGAATTGACACGGCTTTCAAATCGTGGACGCTCAAAGTCAGAGGGCATAGAGAAATTCTCGAGCGCAAAATCTGGCGCCCCTGCCAGAAATTGAATTGACACGGCTTTCAAACCGTGGACGCTCAAGGACAAATACCCAATCACCCAAACAATTACCTCCCCGTAACCGTTATCCAAATGGCTTTGGTAATTAAACCTTAACTTAGCGACCACATATCGAACATTATTTTTTCCATTCCCATGGACAGACTGAAAACCAAGTTTTACGAAAAAGCAATGACCTCCATTGCTGAGATGAAGCCATTTATCAAAGAACATGATGACACGATCATCGACCAGGTCACAATCGGACAGGTGTTCGGCGGTATGAGAGGCATCAAAAGTATGCTCTGGGAAACCTCCCTCCTGGATGCCGAAGAAGGCATCCGCTTCCGAGGATACTCTATTCCCGAGCTAAAGACCAAATTACCTTCCAGAGGCGGCGAACCTCTTCCAGAAGGCTTATTCTGGCTAATGCTCACAGACGAGATCCCAACAGAAGATGATGTCAATTGGCTTAGTGATGAGTGGGAACGCAGACGCCAGATTCCAGCACATACCTGGAAAGTCCTGGATAGCCTTGATCTTGACACACACCCAATGACCCAATTAGGCATCGGTATCCTTTCCCTTCAGGGTAAAAGCGAATTTTCACGCCAATATGCTGAGGGCATGAATAAACGTGACTATTGGGATGCCACGTATGAAGACGCTATGAACCTTATCGCCTGTCTTCCACAAGTTGCGGCATATATATACCGTAGAACCTATAAAAATAACGTACACATCACACCCGATGACAGCCTTGATTGGTCATCAAACTATGCCCACATGTTAGGCATCACTGAAGATGAAAACTTCAAGAGCCTGATGCGCCTATACATGACCATACATGCAGATCATGAAGGAGGAAATGCAAGTGCGCATGCTGTTCATCTTGCCGGTTCTACTTTAAGTGATGCCTATTACGCTTACGTCTCTGGTGTCAATGCACTAGCAGGACCTCTGCATGGACTGGCTAACCAGGAAGTGATCAAATGGATCTTTGAAATGGTCGATCACCTCGGCACTACAAAGCCAACTGCTGAACAAATTGAAAAATATATCAAGGACACTATTGCCGAAGGCAAGGTGATTCCAGGTTACGGTCATGCCGTCCTCAGAAAGCCAGATCCAAGATTCCTGGCACAGCAATCTTTTGCGATGAATCACATGCCAGATGATGATATCATCAACATCGTATGGAAAGTATTTGATATCGCTCCGAAAGTTCTTGGCGCCCTCGGCAAAGTAAGTAATCCATGGCCAAACGTAGACGCACACTCCGGCGCCATTTTGGTACATTACGGATTGAAAGAACATAATTATTATACTGTTCTTTTTGCCGTATCCCGCGCACTTGGCGTATTAGCTATGCTCTGCTGGAGCCGTATTCTGAATCTGCCACTCGAACGTCCGAAATCCCTCACATATGAGTGGATGAAGAAATGGGTTGAGGCAAGGAAACAGTGAGTTGTGAATTGTGAGTTGTGAGCTGTGAGCTGTGAATTGTGAGTTGTGAGTTGTGAGTTGTGAATTGTGAATTGTGAGTTGTGAGCTGTGAGTGGTATTAGGTAATGTAATATCCTCTAACTCCTAGTTCCTAAATCCTAGTTCCTGACTCCTAGTTCCTAGTTCCTGATTCCTAGTTCCTGACTCCTAGTTCCTAGTTCCTAGTTCCTAGTTCCTGATTCCTAGTTCCTGACTCCTAGTTCCTAGTTCCTGACTCCTAGTTCCTAATTCCTAATTCCTAATTCCTAGTTCCTGATTCCTAGTTCCTAGTTCCTGATTCCTAGTTCCTGATTCCTAGTTCCTAGTTCCTAGTTCCTGACTCCTACTTTTCACGCAATTCGCGACGAAGTATTTTCCCGACGTTCGTTTTTGGTAGTGATTCCCTAAACTCAATTTCTTTCGGAACCTTATAGGTAGTCAGGTTCTCTTTGCAATAATCAAGCAACTCATTCTTGGAGAGGCTGGAATCCTTTTTGACCACATATAGTTTCACACATTCACCGCTCTTTTCACTGGGGATACCAACTGCTGCACACTCTTTTACCTTGGGGTGGCTTGTCACAACATCTTCTATTTCATTTGGAAATACCTTGAATCCTGATACGATGATCATATCTTTTATTCTATCTACCACACGCAGATAACCGTCTTCATCAATAATACCTACGTCGCCTGTACAAAGCCAACCATTGCGGATTGTTTTTGCCGTTTCTTCAGGTTTGTTGTAATATCCGAGCATGACCTGTGGACCTTGAACCTGGATTTCTCCCGGCTGGCCGATAGGCTGCACAATATCATGCTCATCCGCGATTCTTACATCAGTTGAAGGAACTGGCATCCCTACCGTACCGATCCGTGCAGTGCCATCAAGCGGGTTGACAGAAACTACAGGCGATGATTCGGTCATACCATAACCCTCTACCAGGTTTCTACCTGTAACCTCACGCCATCGGTCATTGACTGTGCGTTGAATGGCCATCGCACCACCGACGGCTACTTTAAGGTGACTAAAATCAAGCGCCAGAAATTCCTTCTCATGCAGCAAAACATTGAATAGAGAATTCACGCCGGTCATCACGGTGATCTTGTGGTTTTTAAACTCCTTGATGACCGATTTACTATCACGGGCATTGACCACGAGCACATTCATAGAACCATAAGACATCATCGCCAGGCAATTGACCACGAAGGCGAAAATGTGATACATCGGCAATGGGCAAAGCGTTATCTCCTGCCCTTCCTTCATCTGCGTATCCAGGCATGCTTTGATCTGAAGCATATTGGACAGGAGGTTTCTGTTGGTGAGCATAGCACCTTTTGCTATACCGGTGGTACCCCCTGTATATTGGTGAGAAATGACTCGATCAGGCAGATCATCGAATGAATTGATTGTAAATTTTTTGCCTTGCTGGATCGCATCCCTGAAACAGATTGTATTCGGCAATTCGTATTTGGGAACCATACGCTTGACACTTCGCACAACAAAGTTGACCATAGGCCCTTTGATAGGTCCCAGCATTTCTCCGATACTGGTCAAGATGATGGTTTCAACTTGCGTTTTGCCAAGCACTTCCTGCAGGTGAGATGCAAAATTTTCAACAATGATAATCCCCTTCACTCCGCTGTCATTAAATTGATGCACCATTTCCCGGGGTGTGTACAGCGGATTGGTATTGACTACAATAAGGCCCGCCCTGATACACGCAAATAGTGCAACGGGATATTGCAACAAGTTGGGCATCATGATGGCGACACGGTCACCCGGTTTCAATCCCCGGGACTGGAGGTATGCGCCTAAGGCATAGGACATCTTGTCGACCTCTCCATACGTGAGTGACTTACCCATACAATAGAATGCAGGTTGAGATGCATATTTCACCAGTGCCTCTGAAATAAAGGCATTCAGATTAGGGTATTTATCGACATCGATATTAGCAGGAAGTCCTTTGGGATAGTTTTTGAGCCAGGGCCTTGAGTCCATTTTGATCTTAGTTTAGGTTGCGTTGGATTGATTTACCAATGTATGACTTTTCTTTTCGAAATGCTACCTGTGGGCAGCTCATTTCGCTAGCCAAAGAGGCCGAAGGGGCTAAAAAGGCTAAAGGGGCTAATTGACAAAATGGTGAGTGAACCCTTTTTAACCATGCTCCCATAATCCTTGGCTCACTTTATGCACTTTAAGGTTTTTAATTATATAAATTTATTTTTAGCGCAGAAGCGCAGTTCAATTCCAAAATTAATTGAAAGCCCCTTAGCCTATATCCCTTGCTCCTCAGAGGCTTCTTCTGCCTCTTTAGCCATTAAGGCCTCTTTAGCGTTTTAGCCTCTTCCGCCCTTAAGCCTTTTTCACCAACAACATTTTTCACTTTTCACTTTTCATTCTTCACTTAAATAGTTACCTTTGCGACCCGATTTTATTTCATCATTTAACCTCCGGTCCTGATTTTCAATAGATTAGGAACGTACAAACACAACAACCTTTCTGAAATGTCAGAAGAAACAACAAATCCAGAGGAGTCCCTCGAGACTTCAAGCACAGAAGCTACCGAAGCAGTAGCAACTGAAGAGGTTCCTGTAGCAGAAGAAACAACAACAGAAGAAACAACAACAGAAGAAACTGTCGCAGAAGTCCCGGTAAAAGAAGCACCAGCTACTCCCGAACCTGAAACCGCCCATGATGATTTTGATTGGTCTATTTCTAACAGGAACCAATACATCTATACCGCAGCGGAAAGAGAACGCCTTGAATCGTCCTACGATAAGACGCTTGGTGCTGTCAATGAAAATGAAGTAATCAAGGCCAAAGTGCACCAGATCACCGGTGGGGATGCGGTCCTTGACATCAACTTCAAATCTGACGGTCTGGTCTCCATGTCCGAATTTAAAGACATCGAAGGCTTTAAAATCGGCGACGAAGTAGACGTATACGTAGAACGCCAGGAAGATGAGAAAGGCCAGTTGGTTCTCTCCCGCCGCAAAGCAAAACTGCTCAAAGCATGGGAGCGCCTTGTTGATTCATTCAACAACGGCACGATCATCAACGGCACGGTCATCAGCAAAACCAAAGGTGGTCTGATCGTTGACGCAGGAGGTCTTGAAACATTCCTTCCCGGATCACAGATCGACATCAAACAAATTGTTGATTATGATCAGTTCGTAGGAAAGACCATGGAATTTAAGGTGGTCAAGATCAACGAGAATATCAAGAATGCAGTTGTTTCTCACAAAGCACTTATCGAAAGTGACCTTGCTGAACAACGCGAAGCCATTATTTCCGGCCTTGAAAAAGGTCAGGTACTTGAAGGTGTGGTTAAAAACATCACTGATTTCGGAGCCTTTATGGACCTTGGTGGCGTCGACGGTCTGTTGTATATCACAGACATCAGCTGGGGCAGAATCAACCATCCTTCTGAAGTACTTTCCATCAATCAGAAAGTACACGTTGTGGTGCTTGATTTTGATGAAAACAAAAAGAGGATTTCACTTGGTCTCAAACAACTGCAGCCACATCCATGGGATGTTGTTGGTGATACCATCAAAGAAGGCAGCATTGTCAAAGGCAAGATTGTCAACGTTGAAGATTATGGCGCATTCCTGGAAATCACTCCGGGCGTAGAAGGCCTGATCCACGTATCCGAAGTAAGTTGGAGCAATCAGCCAATCCATGCGAGAGATTATTTCACGGTAGGAAATGAATATGAATGTAAAGTCGTGACCATTGATCACGAAGAGCGCAAAATGTCACTATCGCTGAAACAACTCACGCCTGATCCATGGGGTGAGATCGAACAGAAATATCCTGTTGGCAGCAAACATACCGGTCGTGTGCAGAACCTTACACCATATGGTGTATTTGTTGAACTCGAGCAAGGTATTGGCGGCATGGTACATATCTCTGACCTTTCCTGGACAAAGCGATTTGCCCACCCATCTGAGTTTACCAAAATAGGCGCAGATTTGCCAATCCAGATTCTTGATATCGATCGTGAAAACCGCAAATTGTCACTCGGTCACAAACATGTGGAAGAGAACCCATGGGATACATTCGAGAATGTGTTCCCTGTAGGATCTTACCATGAAGCAACGGTGATCAAACGCGATGACAAAGGCGCAATCGTTCAATTACCATATGGTCTTGAAGCTTTCTCACCATCACGTCATCTCCGCAAGGAAAATGGCAAGTTGGCTGAGGTAGATGAAACCTTGACTTTCAAAGTGATTGAATTCAATCGCGATGACAAACGTATCATGGTTTCCCACCTGCGTTACCTTGAAGATATCCAGCGTGAAGCAGAGGATGTGGTGAAAGATGAGCGCAAGAAAGAAGGTAAAGAAACAACCAAAGTGATCAAGGAGCAGCAGGCTAAGTATGAGCCTACGACCCTTGGTGACATGGCTATGTTCTCACAACTGAAAGAGCAGTTGGCTGACGCAAAAGAAGCTAAAGGCAAAGCAGGTGCAGATGCAAAGGAAGAAGCCCAGGCTCCTGTAGTCGAAGCTCCTGTAGCACCTGTTGTTGCTGAAGAAGCGGCTCCTGTTGCTGATGTTGCTGAAGAAGCAGCTCCTGTTGCTGATGAAACTGCTGCTGTTAGTGAAGTTGCTAATGAAACTGCTGAGGAGGGCGTAAAGGAAGTAAAAGCAAAAGCTACCAAGGCTAAAAGTACCGGAGATGATCTGAAAATCGTTGAGGGCATAGGTCCTAAGATTGAAGAGATCCTTCATGCAGCTGGTATTGACAGCTTTGCGACCCTTGCTTCCAAGACCGCTGAAGAGATCCGTGAGATCCTTTTAGCACAAGGCAGCCGTTACAAAATGTTTGACCCTGAAACATGGGCAGAGCAGGCACAACTTGCAGCTGATGGTAAGATGGACGAACTCGAGACTTTAAAGAAAGCATTGAATGCCGGAAAGAAGGAGTAATCTTCTCTTCGGACAAAGAGAAAAACGCTCTGCTCAGGCAGGGCGTTTTTCATTTGTTCAAGTCTGGAAACAGATTTTTTTATTTTTCAATAAGCAATACCCATTAGCCAAGTTGAAGGTAAAAGTGGTTTGTAAGAAACCATTACTGCACCTCTGCGTCTCTGCGAGAAAATTGATGGTCTAAAGACTAAAATCTCAATTATTATTTAGATTAATTCCAGATAAGAGTTATTTTTGGTGTTCATATATCTAAAATCAAACTATTAATGACAACCAATAAAAACTTTGTAGCTATCAATTACATCGACTGTATGCCGGAATATGAAGAGCGATTTGAGGAATTATTTGCCTCAAGGGCTGGTGTTATTGACAAGCTGGAAGGATTTCAACACATGCATGTCTTAAAGCCAAAAGAACCAGGAGCTCCCTATCTAGTTGTAAGTTATTGGGAATCAGCGGATAATTTCAAAGCTTGGACCACCTCCCCTGCTTTCCTAGAAGGGCATAAAAGGGCATTTGCCGATATGGCCAAAGCTAGAGAAGAGGGTAAGACGCCGCCGATGAAGTCGACTTTCAAGGTGTACGATATCATTAGCAGGTAAGCAAAGGCGAAAGCGGAGGGCTGATGGCGAAGGCTCGGTACTATTAGAAACACACAATTGCCCCATAGAGGCTTCAGGTCGGTAACAAGTCGCAATAAGGTGCAAAGGGCTGATGGCGAAGGCTCGGTACTATTAAGAAACA